>Ga0209317_1000833_pt1 | contig 32710 bp, 27 predicted proteins | sample RifGroB2_FD_183994 | JGI IMG/M metagenome (GOLD analysis project Ga0209317, IMG submission 183994) | Soil microbial communities from Rifle, Colorado, USA - Groundwater B2 (SPAdes) (version 2) | ecosystem: Environmental > Terrestrial > Soil > Unclassified | place: Rifle, Colorado | collected...
TTCTGCACGGCCTGGGATCAGGCGCCATCGATGCCGGATTGAACCACTATGCCGCCCATCACCTCTCCCCCCGCCACATGAACTGGCTGCATGCCTCCTACAGTCTGGGAGCGACCATGGGGCCTCTCGTCATGACAGCTGCGATGTCGCCAGGCTCCAGGCGCTGCGGCTATTTCACCGTGGCCACCATCCTTGTCCTCCTTGCAATTGTCTTTGCTGTGAGGGGGTCTGAGTGGAATCGAGCAAGTTCGATCGAGGGGGAGGGGGGAGGGAGCAAAGGTGCCGGTATGGGCGAGGCGCTCCGGCAGACTGCGGTATGGCTTCAGGTCGGCATCTTCTTCGTGTACACCGGGCTCGAGGTGACGGTGGGGCAGTGGAGTTTTTCGGTGTTGACAGGGTCACGCGGGGTATCGAGCGAAACGGCAGCCTTTTTGGTAGCCGGCTACTGGGGCAGCATCGGCGTGGGGCGCGTCTTGTTCGGGTTCATCGTCGAGCGGACCGGAATGGACAGGATGATCAGGTGGAGCCTACGGACCGCCTTCGCTGGTACGGCGCTCTTCGCCCTCGATGTCTCAGGGGGAATTACCGCATTTTCCCTGGTGTTGCAGGTGCAGGGTTGGCAGCTATCTACCCGTGCCTCTTGTCGCCCATGCCATCGGCCTCCAGGTGTCAGCGGCGACGCTTGGAGCGGCTGCCCTCCCAAGCCTCTCCGGTTTCCTCGCCCAGAGTGGGGGGCTGGAGTCGATTCCGGCAGCAGCGGTGGTCATGGCTCTTTGCGCCCTGTTACTGCATGAGGCCCTCCTGCTTGAGGATGCAGCCGGCCGTCGTTAGTAAGCTCAGCCCAGGCAACGATGGGGAAGGCAAGGGGATAGCTGAATCTGTGCGTTGATTGACATTAATTTTTCTGCGGAATATGCTGAGAATCAACCAGGTTGCCGGAACCAGCTCGGTGGCGGTCCCGGGCTGGCGCGCATAAGGAGGCATGAGATGGAAAGAGAAAGAAAGCAAGAAGGCCAGATGGACATGCAGGCGATGATGGAAGTTTATAAGAAGCTGGCAACTCCGGGCACCCCCCACAAGCTGCTGGGGAGGCTGGCGGGAAGCTGGACCACCGTGACCAGATCATGGATGGAACCGGATAAGCCGCCGATGGAAAGCACCGGCACCTGTGAGCAAAGGATGCTCCTGGACGGACGTTACTTGCAGCAGGAGTATGCCAGCGAGATGATGGGGAGTCCGTTCACAGGCATCAACCTCATTGGGTACGACAACCATACTAGGAAATACCTCTCGACCTGGATCGATTCGATGAGCACCGGTATCTATTATTTCGAGGGGACAGGCAGCGAGGATGGTAACGTCATTACACAGGAATGCAGCTACGACGACCCTGTCAGAGGTCCCATGGTATGGCGCAGCGTGACCAGGATCGTGGATGACAATACCCTGAAGTACGATATGTACGTGATCCCCAAGGGAGGCAGGGAAGAGAAGATGATGGAGATGACGGTCAGCCGGAAGCCTTGATGTAGGTACGGGCGAGACGAGCCGGGCAGCTGAAATTATTTCAGCCCCGGCTTTTTTGCGTCCCGAAGGGCGTGCTGAATCGAGCGCTCACTATTACCACGACTACCTCCGCAGCAGCAGCAGCGGCAGTTACAGCGGCATGCCGAGCCTGCGCATCTTCTCGACCAGGGTGGTCCTGTTGATGCTGAGCATGACGGCGGCCCGCGCCTTCACGCCTCCGGCCAGTTGCAGCGCCTCCCCGATCATCCTCTTCTCTATCTCGTTGATGGCTGCCACCATGTCTATGCCGGCCGGGGTGACGCCGGTGGGTACCCCCTCTACATAGTGCTTGGCGACGTTGGCTGGAAGGTCGCGCAGGGATATCACGTCCCCCTCGGTGAGCGCCACGATCCTCTCGATGATGTTCTCGAGCTCCCTCACGTTGCCGTTCCAGGGGTAGGCCTCCAGCGCTTCCAGCGCCTCCTTGTCGAGGTGCATGATGGGCCGCTGCATGGAGCGGCAGTTCTTCTCCAGGAAGTGCTTGGTGAGCGGAAGGATGTCCTCGATGCGCTCCCTCAGGGGCGGTATGAGCACCGGGATGACGTTGAGTCGATAGAAGAGGTCCTCGCGGAAGTTGCCGCGCGAAACTTCCTCTTCCAGGTTCACGTTGGTGGCGGATATCACCCGGACATCCAGCTTGATCTGGCGGTTGGAACCCACACGCTCCACCTCCTGCTCCTGCAGTACGCGCAAGAGCTTGGTCTGCAGGTGCATGGGGAGCGTGCCGATCTCGTCGAGGAAGATGGTGCCGTTGTTTGCCGCCTCGAACTTGCCGACCTTTTCCCTGACGGCGCCGGTGAAGGCCCCTTTGACGTGCCCGAAGAGCTCGCTCTCCAGCAGGTTCTCGGGGATGGCCGAACAGTTCACCGCGATGAACGGCTTGTCCTTGCGGCTGCCGTTGAAGTGGATCGCCTTCGCCACCAGCTCCTTGCCGGTGCCGGATTCGCCCAGGATCAGGACGGTGGAGTCGGTCTTGATGATCCGCTTCATGCGCGAGAAGAGCTGCTGCATTGCCTGGGAGTTGCCGATGATGTTGGCGAATTCGTACTTGTCCCTGAGCTGCTTCTTCAGGTAGACGTTCTCGCTTAAAAGCTGCCCCTTCTCGACCGCCTTGTCGATGATGATGCGCAGCTCGTCTATGTTGAGCGGCTTGGTGATGTAGTCGTAGGCCCCTTTCTTCATCGCCTGCACCGCCGTCTCGGCGGAGCCGTGCCCGGTGACCAGTATCACCTCGGTGCGCGGCGAGTCCTGCTTGACCTGGGTCAGGATGTCGATGCCGTTCATGTCGGGGAGAAACAGGTCGCTCAAAACGATATCGAAGGGCTCGCCGGCCAGAAGGCTCAGCCCGTCCTTGCCGCTGGAGCACCCCTTCATGGTGAATCCGCTCGCCTTCAAAAGGATGAGCAGCGCCTCCCGGCTCCCGTCGTCGTCTTCTATGAGCAGGATCTTTATGTTGGGCTTCATACGCTGGTTCCTATTGTTAGAGGTTTCTTGAATAACATGTATGGCCGGATTTGGCAACCCCGCAATTTGACTGGCAGGGCTGCTCCGGTATACTTTGGCGACCATTATAATTAAACCTCACGCTGGAGGAGCTCATGGATCTGTTCAACCTTTTCCCGTTTCTGCTGGTGGTCTTCCTCGTGGTGGCGTTCCTCGCCAACGCGATCCGCATCCTTCCCGAATACGAGAGGGGGGTGCTGTTTCGCCTGGGGCGGGTGAAGAAGGTGCGCGGGCCTGGGATCGTGATCATCATCCCCGGGATAGACAAGCTGGTTCGGGTGTCGTTGCGCATCGTAGCCATGGACGTGCCGCCGCAGGACGTGATCACCCACGACAACGTCACCGTCAAGGTCTCCGCCGTCATCTACTTCCGGGTGGTCGATGCGGTGAAGGCGGTGGTCGAGATGGAAAACTACCTGTACGCGACGAGCCAGCTCTCCCAGACCACGCTGCGCAGCGTGCTTGGGCAGGTGGATCTCGACGAGCTTCTGGCCAACAGGGACAAGATCAACCGCGAGCTCCAGGAGATCCTTGACCGCCAGACCGAGCCGTGGGGGGTGAAGGTCTCCACCGTCGAGGTGAAGAACATCGACCTGCCGCAGGAGATGCAGCGGGCCATCGCGAAACAGGCCGAGGCGGAAAGGGAACGGCGCGCCAAGGTCATCCACGCCGAAGGCGAACTGCAGGCGTCGGAAAAACTGGCCCAGGCCGCGCAGGTCATGGTGACGCAGCCGATGTCGCTGCAGTTGCGCTACCTGCAGACGCTCACAGAGATAGCGGCGGAGAAGAACTCCACCACGATTTTCCCCGTCCCGATCGACCTGATAAAGATGTTCCTGGAGCGCGGTACCGAGACCAAGCAGACTCCCTGAGAAGGTTACGGTATACAAAATTGTATTGGCGCCGAGAAGGGATATCATTGTACTGACAAAACCGGGCGATCCGGTGCGGATCAATGACAACTGTACGGATGCGATAAAAGGGGGATTCAATGCTTAGCAAGAAACTGTGCGATGCACTCAACAAACAACTGAACAACGAGCTTTACTCTGCCTATCTTTACCTCTCCATGTCTTCCTATGCCGGTTCCATCGGCCTCAAGGGTAGCGCCAACTGGTTCATGGTGCAGTACCAGGAGGAGATGGTGCACGCGATGAAGTTCTACAACTACATAAACAGCCGCGGAGGGCACGTCGAACTTGCCGCCATAGCCGCGCCCCCCACCGAGTTTCCCTCCCTGCTGGACATGTTCGAGCGGACCCTGACGCACGAGCAGTTCATCACCTCCTCGATAAACGAGCTGACCGATCTCGCCCTCTCGGAGAAGGAGCATGCCACCAACATCTTCCTGCAGTGGTTCGTCACGGAGCAGATCGAGGAGGAGGAAAACGACAGGGACATCATCGGGAAGCTGAAGCTGATAGGGGACAACGGGCAGGGGGTGCTCATGCTGGACAACGAGCTGGCAGCGCGCGTCTTCGTGCCGCCGCCTGCCACCGCTCCCTAGTCGCCGCAGTCGAAGCGAAGTCGCATTGGAACAAGGAAAGGGCCCGCGCCGGCGGGCCCTTTCCTTTTAAGCCATGCGGTTGTTTCCTTACATCTTCTCGATGGTTGCCGTCTTTTTCAGATCGGTGATGAAGGCCGAAAGCTCCTGCTGGACTTTTTGTCTCTTCAGGAAGTCGGAGATCTTCTCCCGGGCACTCTCGAACTTCTCCGTAGCGCCCTCCTGCTTCTCGACGAGCTTTATGATGTGGTAGCCGAACTGGGTTTCCACCACCCCGCTCACCTCGCCGGGCTTCATGGCGAAGGCGGCGTTTTCGAAAGGCGCCACCATCTGGCCGCGGCCGAAGGTGCCGAGATCGCCACCCTGGGCGGAGCTGGGGCAGGCGGAGTCGGACTTGGCGACGGCTGCGAAATCCTCGCCGGCCTTGACCCGCTTCAGGAGGGCTTCCGCCTTCTCCTTCGCCTTCTTGCGCTGGTCGTCGGTCGCCTTGTCGTCGACGCTGATCAGGATGTGGCTCGCCTTCACGGACTCGGGCTTCTTGAAGTACTGCTCGACGTTCTCGTCGTAGAACTTGCGGGCCTCAGCCTCGGTTACCGCTGCCTTGGCCGCGAACTGCTGCTCGATGAAGTTGTTGATGATGATGTCCTTGCGGGTGAAGTCCTTCATGTCCTCCGGGGTCATGTCGACGCCCTTCAGCGCCTCGATGAATTCGGTCTCCGAGTCGAACTTGGCGCGGTTTTGCGCGACCTTGTCCACGATCCTCTTGTCGAGGTCGGCGATGGTCAGCTTGGAGGCTTCCTGGTAAAGGAGCTCAGCGGCGGCGAGCTGATCCAGCGCGGCGGCTTCCGCCTGCTTCATGGTCTCTGCGGGAAGGGGCTGCTGCACCTGGTTTTGGGCCAGCATCACCTTGAGGGCCCGGTTGACCTCGAGACGGGTAATGGCGATGCCGTTCACCTTGGCGACGGTCACGGTGGCCGGGTCGGCAGCCGGCTGCTCCTTGGCCTGCTCGACGGCCGGCACCTTTGCTTGCTCCTGGGGCGCCGGGGTTTTCACCTGCTCCTTGACCTTCTCTTTGGCGGCGGGCTTGGCGGCAGCTTTGGCCGCGGGCTTTGCTGCTGCCTTCGCGCCAGGCTTGGCGGCTCCCTTTTCAGCCGGCTTGGCGGCAGCCTTGGCTCCGGTCTCTTCCGCGAACGAACCGCAGGGAAGCAGCAGGGCCGTCAGCATGACGGTTACGGCAGGGGAGGTGATTTTCTTGAAGGAAAACATGCAAATCTCCTTTGGGAATTTTTTTGCGATAGTAGCATTTAATTTTGGGGAATTCAAACCAGAAAAAGGGAAACTCGGGGGGCGATGGGCATCTTCGGGGTTTTATTGCGGCGCGGAATGTGGTAAGAATGATTGGCAAATTTTTCATCCGGTTACAAACTTCCAGAACAAAAGGAGCGATACGACATGTGCAAGAAAAGCGAACAGGCCGCCCTGCTGGCCTTTCTGGCCGGAGCCGCCGTGGCTGCGGGTGCCGCACTCCTCTTTACCCCCAAAACCGGGCGCGAGGTTCGCGAGAAGCTGGGAGAGGCTAAGGAAGAGGCACTCGACAAACTGAAAAGCTGCGTGCAGACCGCCAAGCTGAAGCGCAAGGGGGGAGGGAACGACTCTCTCAATTATGACGGCGGAGACTGCTGGATCTAGAGGGTGGATTAGGGGCCGGGGCAGGGGGTGGAAACGCTTCCGGCCCACGGCTTTCGTCCCGGGTCCCGTGTCACAGCCCCAGGTCCCGCTGCACCGCTTCCAGATAGCTCCTGATCGACTGCGCGCTCTCCATGCCAAGCACCCGCTCGCCGATCTCGCTCGCCCTGGCCAGCGAGATGCCGCGGATCGCCTCCTTCACCCTCGGTATGGCGGGGGCGGAGAGGCTGAAGCTGCGCAGCCCCAGTCCCATGAGCAGCACCGCGTTGACCGGTTCGCCGGCCATCTCGCCGCAAAGCGACGCCGGCTTCCCCGCGCCCGCCGCGGCATCGGCAACCTTCTTTATGGAGCAAAGCACCGCCGGGTGGTAGGGATCGTACCACTTCTTCACCCGCGGGTTGTTCCTGTCGCAGGCAAGGGTGTACTGTATCAGGTCGTTGGTCCCGATGCTTAAATAGTCCACCTCCTTGGCAAGCGTTTCGGCGACCAGCACCGCCGCCGGAAGTTCCACCATCACCCCCACCCCTATCTCAGGGTCGAAAGCCTTGCCATCCCGCCTGAGTTCCTCCTTCACCTGCTCCAGTATCCCCTTTATGCGCCGCACCTCGTCCACCCCCGAGATCATCGGGAACATCAGGTTGCACTTGCCGCTTACCGAGGCAAGGAGCACCGCTGCCAGCTGCTCCCTGAAGATGTCCTCGCGGTCCAGCGAGATGCGCATCGAGCGCCAGCCCAGATACGGGTTTTCCTCCTTGGGGTGGGGGAAGTAGGAGAGTTCCTTGTCCCCCCCTATGTCGAGCGTCCTGATGCTGACCGGAAGGCCTGGGAAACCCTCCAGCACCTTGCGGTAGATGGCCGCCTGCTCCTGGCGGCTCGGGAAGGAGGTGCGGCTCATGAACGGGAACTCGGTCCGGTACAGGCCGACCCCCTGGGCGCCGTGCAGCTGCGCCACCCTGAGGTCGCTCAGCAGGCCGATGTTGGCAAGCAGCGAGACGGTGCAGCCGTCCGTGGTCTCGGCCGGGAGGTCGCGGATCCCTTCCAGCGCGCGCTGCTTCTGGTCGAATTCGCCCTGCAGCCGCAGGTATTCGCATGTGATGCTTTTCTCCGGGTCGACGTAGACGCATCCCGAGTTGCCGTCCACGACCATCTCGGAGCGCACTCCCGCCTGCTTTAGGAGCCCCTCGATCCCGAACACGGCGGGGATGCCGAGAGCGCGCGCCATGATGGCGGCATGGGCGTTCCGGTTCCCCCTCTCCGTGGCGATGCCGATAACCTTGCCGTGGTCCATGACGGCGACGTCGGAGGGGAGCAGTTCCCGGGCCACGATGATGCGGTTGTCGCGCAACCTTTCCAGGTTCTTGCTGCTGCCGTTCAGCGCGTCGCAGATCCTGCGCCCGATATCCTCCATGTCCGCGCTGCGCTCGCGCAGGTACGGGTCCTCCATCCTGGCAAAGGCGGCCACGTAATCCTCGACCACCTGGTTCACCGCCCCGTGCGCGCCCGCCCCCTGGTCGATCAGGGCCGAGATCTTCCCGATGAAGCCGCGGTCCTCCAGGATCATCAGGTGGCTGTGGAAAATGGCCGCATCCGCCTCGGACAGGAGCTCCCCCATCCGCTTCTCCATGTAGATGGTCTGGATGCGCGCCTTCTCCAGCGCGCGCATGAAACGGCTAAGCTCCTCGGCGCGCGGCCTGGCGTGCTCCACGACCGGCTCTTCGCTCGCGCCGCGGTGCAGTATCGACACCTTCCCCAGGGCAAAACCGGGTGATACGCCGACCCCGGTCAAAACGCCCGTCCCCTGGGTCTTCCGTCCCCCCCGCCCGGCGCTCCTGGGCACCCCGTTTTTCTGGAGGCGGTCCACCTCCGCCGCGTAGAAGGCCCGCTCCTCCTCCTTCTTCCTGATCGAATCGAGGAGCTTCGCGTTGGAGACGATGCTGGAGATCTGCCAGGCGATGGTGGAGACGGCGCTGATCTCCTGCGGCAGGAAGGTGCGCGCCTGGCGGTTTTGTATCACCAGGACGCCGATCGGGTTGTTTCTTTCGAAGAAGGGGACCCCCAGGAAGGAGAGGACCTTCTCCTCCTTGGTCTGCCGGAAGTACTTGTAGCGCGGGTGCAGCGGGGCGTTGTCCGTGGCCACCACCCCCCGCTGCTCTATGGCGAGGCCGGTGAGCCCCTCCGAGGTCTTCATGGTGATGCCGACGGAGAGCCTGGAGAGTCCGCGTGTGGCATGCAGTCTCAGAGTCTCGCCGTCCTCCTCAAGGAGGTAGATGGAGCAGACATCCGACGACATTCTCTTAGCCACCAGGTTTACTATGTTGTCCAGGGTCTCCTGCAGGTCGTGGGACTGAAGGATCAGCGCGCTGATGTCCTCCAGTGTCCTCAGTCCCAGTCTTTCCCCGGTCTCCTCTGGCATTGCGTTCCCCTTTGCGTTTAATTCCGGCAGTATAGATGAGAAAAGCGGGATGTGAAGCGTTTTAATGCTATTTTAACCGCTCTTCGGTTGGCAAAGCCGGTTCATCTCTGTTATAGTGTGCGCCAATGAAATCAGATACAGCAGCGGAGGTGGCAATGGAAACGACTTTTGAAGAAAAACTGGCCGACGGGATTGCCCTGATGGAGTCCGGTGAATACAGCAAGGCCGTCGATGCCTTCAAGGGATGTATTGCTCTCGAGCCTGGAAATTCGGAAGGTCACTTTTACTTGGGCGAGGCGTACTCCGAACTGGGGCAGGCCGACGACGCCATCGCAGCTCTCAAGAAGGGGCTTGAGCTCTCCCCCGAGGACATGGACGGGCTTACCGCACTTGGCGACGTCTACTTCGAATCGGGCAAGCACAAGGACGCGCTCGCCTGCTACCGCAAGGTGACGGAGCTGGCGCCAAAGGATTGCGACGGCTACGTCAGCATGGGGCTCGTCTACAACGCCATGGAGCGGACCGAAGAGGCGCTGAAGGCGTTCGAGAAGGCCATGGAGCTGGACCCGACCAACGTGTTCGCGCTGAACGCCATGGGGGACCTCTACTACGGCCTGGGGGACAACGAAAAGGCGATAGCCGCCTACCACAAGGGTATCGAGATCGATCCCGCCGATGCCACGGCCCGCTTCAACCTGGGCGAACTCTACTACGACATGGACGACCTGGAGTCCGCCGAGCGCGAGACCCTGGAGGCGATCCGGCTCGACCCGGAGTTCACCATGAGCTACCTGACCCTCGGCAACATCTGCATCGACGAGGACCGGACGGCGGAGGCCATCCAGCACTTCGAGAGCTACCTGAAAAAGGAGCACTCTCCGCAGGCCCGCGAGATGATCGCCGAGGTGAAGGCTGTGGTGGAGGGGCTGAAGGAAGAGATGCGGGGGCAGTAGGTGAGGGGAGGGTGCCGCGGGTGCCCGCCCGTTGAAGCAAAGGGGAGCCATGCGGCTCCCCTTTTCGTTAAGCGGGTTCACCCTTTTGCTTCACCTTGGCGAGTATCGCCTGGACCACGTGGTGCGCGTCGTTCACCGCGGTGTAGATCAGGTTCGGGTGCCGCTCCTCGTGAATGGCCCCCTTGCTGATCCGCATGTAGGCCGGGGAGATGGCGCCGCCGATCACGTACACCCCCTTCCTGGTCGACTCGAAGTCGGCGGTGAGCAAAAGGAGCCGGTCCCCTTCCTTGGCCACCTGGCAGACCCCCTCGGCGCAGGCGATGGTCTGGACGCCGATCCGGTCGTAGACGGAGAGCGGGCCCTGGCTGCCGATGCAGGCGATCACGTTCTTCATCGGGAAGCTCATGGCGTGGTAGCGCTCTATCCCTCCCGGGACCTTGTCCTCGCTCACCCTGATCACCAGGCGGTCCACCCCTTCGTCGTCCACCTCTCCGATCCTGGGAGTCGCCCCCGGCAGGAGCCTTATGTTCCCCCCCAGCAGGATCTCCTCGCCAAGTCTTTGCGCGGTTTCCTTGTTGACGTCGAAGGTCTCGGCCTGGTGCGCCCAGTAGACCGGCTCCTTGTCGTTCACACTCCGCTTTTCCTTCAGGATGGAGATGATCACGTCCGCCGCGCTGTTGCCGCCGCCGATCACCAGCGTGCGCACCCCGATGTACTTCTTCGGGTCGTCGAGCCCTTTGGCGACCATCTTCGCGTCGCCGTACACGGAGAGCTCCTTCGGGATGGAACTCCCGAAGGCGAGCAGCACCTTCTTCGCCTGGAAGTTCCCCTTCGAGGTCTGCACCTTCAGGTAGTCCCTGCCGTCCTCTATGTTCTCGAACTGGGTGTCCGTCAGCACGTTCAGCCCCTCGTGCTGGACGAAGTGCTGCACGTACTGGATGTACTTCTCTACCGTGACGGGCTTGTCGGGGGGACGGAGTTCCTCGACCAGGAAGGGCTCGGGGTTTTCCTTGGGCTTGGAGGGGTAGACGTTCTTCCCCTCGGGGTAGGTGTTGGCGATCCCCTGGAAGACGGACTTGCCCGATTCGATCAGCAGGTGGGTGAGGCCGTGCTTGTGGCAAAGGTATGCGGCTGCGACCCCGCCCGGCCCGCCGCCGACAATAAGCACATCGTATTTTTGTTCCATCGCTACCTCATGAACAGTTGTGGCGTTTTGTAAGACGTTTCAACTATACACGGATCAATTGCCGCTTCAAAGCAATAATGAGAAGCCGGCTTGGCAATCGGCGCGGTTCGGGTAGTATATTGGGGTCGGTCGGAAGTCATCAATTCATTAAAGGGAGGATCGTATGTCGGATAAAAACAATAGCGTGGTGGTCGGGGCGCTCATGCTCCTGGCAGGAGGCATCGTCGGCGCCGGTATCGCGCTGATGTACGCGCCGCAAAGCGGCGAGAAAACCCGCAAGGAGATGGGGCGCTACGCGAAGAAGGCGCGCCGCAAGGGGGAGTCCGCGCTGGAGGCGGTGGAGGACTTCTCCGAGCAGGTGACTGATATGGCCGAGGCGGTCGGCGAGCGTGCCGCGGAGATACTCGACAAGGGAAGGGACATGGCCTACGGCGCCAAGAAGGGGCTTTTGAAGGCGATGGAGGAGGGGGAGGCGCGCCTGACCAAGGAGAGGTCGCGCCTCGCCAAGCTGATAGGGTAGCAAGGGGTCACTGCGAGTGCAGGGTGATGTCGCCGTACCATGCGGTGGCCTCGTCCCTGGAGTCGTCCGTGTCGGTCATGATGGCGACCCCCCCCAGCGCGGGGGGGTCCTCCCCGAAGATGTTCCTGTAGTCCTCGTAGATGTTACGCTGCTCCAACACCCACTGTCCAGCCTTGGCATCCCCGCTTTCCACCGCGACCGTGACCGAGTTTTCCGTGTAAGGGCTCGGCGCGTGGCTCTCCTTGGGCATCTTGCCGGCCCAGACGTAGTTGATGGCGCGCATCCTCCAGAATAAGGTGCGCGGGAAGATCACGTAGACCCGGGCGGCGAAGTCGTCGCCGGTTTTCCGGGAGATCTCCTCGTGCTTCAGGGCGTGGCTCACCCGCCAGCTCCAGGAGAGCCTCGGGTAGCTCTTGGTGTCGACGGTCAGCTTCTTGATCTTCGCGGAGGCCCCCTGCACGCTGTGAGCCTTGAGCGCGCCGTCGGCGAAGCTGTAGTCGGTCTTCCCCTTGAACTTCTTGTCGCTCCAGCCGGAGATGTCCGAGCGGGTGAAGCGCGCTACCGGGATTTCCGCGGCGAGGGGTGCGCCGGCTCCGGCAACGAGGACGAGGAGGGCGATGAGGATCCGCTTGGGCATGCTTTTTCCTTTTGCTGCGCCGGCGGGGCGGCACCGCTTCGGCGGGGAAGGGGGGCGTACCGGCGCCGGGCCAATGAAAAAGGCCCCGGCCCGGTGAGGGGCGGGGCCTTTGGGGCAGGTCGGTCAGATACCCTTGCCGGTGAGTTTTACCATTGCTTCCATGTACTTCTCGGCGGTCTTCGCCACGATCTCCTCCGGAAGCGGCGGAGCGGGGGCGGTCTTGCCCCAGTCCAGCGTCTCCAGGTAGTCCCTGAGGAACTGCTTGTCGAAGGAGGGCTGCGGGCCACCCGGCCGGTAGCTCTCCTTGGGCCAGAAGCGGCTGGAGTCGGGGGTCATGCACTCGTCGATGATGATCAGCTCCCCCTCGTAGATGCCGTACTCGAACTTGGTGTCGGCGATGATGATCCCTTTCTGGTCGGCCAGGTCGCGCGCCCTCTTGTAGATGGCCAGCGTCACCTCGCGCACCTTCTCGGAGATCTCGGTGCCGCAGATCTCGCACATCTGCTCGAAGGAGATGTTCTCGTCGTGGGTCCCGAGCTCAGCCTTGGTGGAGGGGGTGAAGATCGGCTCGGGGAGGCGGTCCGACTCCTTGAGCCCCTCGGGGAGCTTGATGCCGCAGATGGCGCCGGTCTGCTGGTAATCCTTCCACCCGGAGCCGGAGATGTAGCCGCGCACGATGCACTCGGCGGCGAGAGGTTTCGCCTTCTTCACCCACATGGAGCGGCCGGCGAGGGTTTCCGCGTAAGGCTGGCACTCCTTGGGGAAGTCGGCGACGTCGGTCGAGAGGATGTGGTTCTTGATGATGCCTTCCATTTCGCGAAACCAGTAGGCGGAGATCTGGGTCAGCACGTACCCCTTGTTTGGGATTCCCTCGTTCATGATCACGTCGAAGGCGGAAATCCGGTCGGTGGTGACTATGAGAAGCGTCTCCCCGAGGTCGTAGATGTCGCGTACCTTCCCGCGGGCAGCGAGTTTCAGGCCGGGAAAATCCGTGTTGAGTACCGGTGTCGTCATTTTTGCGTCTCCTTTTATGTTTCGCCCTTGGGCGTGAAAAGTGAAAGGTGAAGGGTGCACCTGCACCCTCCACCTCGCGCTTGAATAGCCGTTGCCTGCTCCCCTGGGGCCGTTAGTCGGTCAGGACCGCCGGGTTGATCTCGATCTTCGCCTTTTCCCTCAGCTCCCTGGTCCACTTGTCAAGCGCCTCCTGCTGCTTCTTGGGGAGCAGCGCCTGCTTGATGGCGGCGGAGTTCTTGGCGAAGTCGGTGGTCGGCGCCTCGATCCTGTCCTTCAGCTTCACCGCGTACCAGCGCTCGCCTACCTTGACCGGCTGTTTCGCCACGGGGTTCGCGCTGTTCAGTGCGAAGGCCGCTTCCATCAGCTCGGGGGAGGTGCCGATCCCCGGGATGGCGCCGGTCTCGGCGTAGGCGAAGCTTCCGGTCTCCTTGGCGGCGACGCCGCCCTTGGCAAGTTGCGGCAGCGCCTCTTCGGCCCGCTTCCTGGCCAGCTCGGCTGCCTTGACCTCCAAGAGCTTCTGCTCGACCTGGGGGCGGATCTGGGCCAGCGGCGGCACGGCCGACGGCTTCTTCTCGACGACCTTCAGCAGGTAGATCCCCTTGGCGGTCTCCACCGGCCCGCCGAGCTCCCCCTGCTTCAGTGCGAAGGCGCGCGAGATCAGTTCGGTCTCGCCGGCAATCGCTGCAGCCGGGGCCTTGGCGGTGAAGAGAGCGGTCTTCTCGACCTTGCCGCCAAGCGCCGCCGCGGCGGCAGCGATGTCGGCGTTGCCGCGGAACTTGTTGGCAGCTTCAGCCGCCTTCTCGTAGGCAGCCTTGGCGGCCTTGGACTTCTGGGCGTCGGCGGTCGCCTGCCCCTTCACCTCGGAAAAGGGGAGTATACCACCTTTGCCCTGGTAGCGGTCTATGTTCTTCTGGTAGTAGCTCTGGGCCTCCTCGGCCGATACGGTGACGCCGGAGGCAAGCTGGGCGGGGCTCACCAGGGTGTAGGCGATGCTCACCTGCTCCGGGGTCTTGAACTGCGCCTGGTTCTCCTGCAGGTAGCCGGTCAGCTCGGCGTCGCTCAGCTTGATGCTCCCCTTCACGTCGGCTGCGGAGAAGGAGACGTACTGCAGGGCCACCTTGTCGTTCTTCTTCCTGTAGGCCTGCAGGACCTCGTCGTCGGTCACGGTGGCGCCTTCCTTGACCTTGTTGCGCGCCTTCTGCATCATCAGCTCCTGCTCCTGGGCCTCCTCGAACTCCTTGGGAGTGACGCGGCTCGCCTTGAGGGTCTGCTGGTAGAGCGCGAAGTCGAAAACGCCGTTCACCTGGAAGGAGGGGACCTTGGCGATCTCGGCGGCCACCTCGTCCTTGCTCACCTTGATCCCCATCTTCTTGGCCTGCTTGTGGACCAGGAGGTTGTCGATCAGGTTTTCGATGGTCATCTTCTTGATGCCCATCTGCTTTTCCATCTCGGGGGTCAGGGAGCGCCCGTAGATCTGCTCGTAGATGCCGCGCGTGCGGTAATAGTTTTTCTGGAACTCGTCGAGGGAGATCCTGGTGCCGTCAACGGTCGCGGCAAAGCCCGAAGGGCCGCCGGTGCCGTCATCGCCCCTGCCCCAGACAAGGAAGATCGTTCCTATGAAAGAGAGTACGATGATGACGAATACAATCTTTATCAATATCGATTGCTTGTACTTCCTCATTATGCCTAGCATTCCGGTTCGGCTCCTTTGCACTGACAGTGTGGATCGTATTTATAACAAGAGTCGGGAATAGTAATATAATTTAATCGCAAAAGCAACAGCAGAATCAACCAGTACGCCAGCTGCGTTTTTGTGCGTTGGTGCCCGATGTTTACGGTTTTCTTTGTTGCAGGTGTGCGAAGTTTTTGCTATATTTCCACCTTTGACGCCGGACCGGTCCGGTACTGTGAGAATTTTAAAGGAGTTACGCATGCTCAAAATCTTCGACGCCCTCTTCGGCATGTTTTCCAACGATCTGGCCATCGACCTCGGCACGGCCAACACGCTCGTCTACCTGAAGGGGAAGGGGATCGTGGTGCGGGAGCCGTCCGTCGTCGCAGTCCAGAAGATGCACAGCGGCCAGCAGAAGGTGCTGGCGGTCGGCATGGAGGCGAAGAAGATGCTCGGTCGCACGCCAGGCACCATCACCGCCATCCGCCCCATGAAAGACGGCGTCATCGCCGACTTCGACATCACCGAGGAGATGCTGCGTTACTTCATCCATAAGGTCCACAACAGAAAGACCCTGGTCCGTCCCCGGATCGTCATCTGCGTCCCCTCCGGCATCACCCAGGTGGAGAAGCGCGCCGTCAAGGAATCCGCCGAGTCCGCCGGCGCCCGCGAGGTCTACCTGATCGAGGAGCCGATGGCGGCCGCTATCGGCGCCGGTCTCCCCATCACCGAGGCGTCCGGCAACATGATCGTCGACATCGGGGGGGGGACCACCGAGGTCGCCGTCATCTCGCTGGCCGGCATCGTCTACACGAAGAGCGTCCGGGTCGGGGGCGACAAGATGGACGAGGCGATCGTGCAGTACATCAAGAGGAAGTACAACCTGCTGATCGGCGACCGCATGGCGGAGCTGATCAAGATCGAGATAGGCGAGGCGTACCCCGGCACCCAGCTGCTCCACATGGAGGTCAAGGGGCGCGACCTGGTTTCCGGCATCCCCAAGACCACCGAGATCGACTCGAACGAGATCCGCGAGGCGCTCTCCGAGCCGGTCACCGCGATCGTCGACGCGGTCAGGAACTGCCTGGAGCGCACCCCCCCCGAGCTCGCCGCGGACCTGGTCGACAAGGGCATCGTGCTTGCCGGCGGAGGCGCTCTGCTCAGGAACCTGGACGTGCTGCTTCGCGAGGAAACCGGTCTCCCGGTGGTAACCGCCGAAGACCCGCTCTCCTGCGTCGTGCTCGGTTCAGGAAAGGTGCTGGACGAGCTCGCCCTGTTGCGCAACGTGGCCGTCAGCTCCTAGCGGGTGCCTTCTTCCGTAAATTGACTTGTCAGCCTGAGGGATTGTCATGACCGACGCTATCATAGACGTCATCATACCCGTTTGGAACAGGCCCGACGAGACGCGAAACTGCCTGGTCAACCTGATCAACCACACGTCCGGCGCCCGCTTCATCATGGTCGACTGCGGTTCCGAGCGGGACACCGAGAGGCTTCTGCAGGAATTCGCCGACAGCCTGGACGATCGCGCGCTCCTGATGCGCGACGACAGCAACATCGGTTTCGTGCGTTCCGCCAACCGCGGTTTCGAGAGCTCCGAGGCGCCCTACCTTGCCCTGGTCCGCAACACCAGCGTGGTCCGCCACCGCTGGCTCGAGCCTCTGCTCGACTTCGCAGGGAAGCACCCTGAAGCCGGCATCCTCATCCCCTGCCTTGACCCCGGCGAACCGTGCGGCACCCCGATGGAGGTGGAAAACGGTTCCTTCGCCGCGATGGTGATCACCCGGGAGCTGTACCGGGAGATAGGCGGTTTCGACGAGGCAATGGACGGAGGCGTCTGGTGCCTCAGGGACTACACGCGGCGCGCCTGCGCCAAGGGGTTCCTGTCCTACCAGGTGCCGGGACCCGCGGTGAGCCACCTGGAAGAGGTGCCGCTTGGTTCCGAGCTCAGACGCAGGGAGACCCTGCAGCGGAGCATGCGGCTTTTCAAGGAGCGCTGGGGTGAGGGGAGGAATTACCTGCTCCATGTTCCCAAGGGGGTCGAGCTCGATCTGCTGAAGCCAAAGCTCGACTGCCTGGTCAAGGGGGCTCGCCACGGCGACAGCTATACGCTCCTCATGCCGGCGACGCTGCACCAGGCGGCCCGGCAGGCAGGTCTCGGGTCGCTGCACGAGAACGTTGAGCTCGTGCCGATGCCCCGCCTGGCGTGGAACGGCATCAAGAAGCGCGTCTTCGAAAAGATCGTGGCGCAAAAGCCGGGGATCATCGCGGTCACGGCGGTCGACGGCATGTCGTTTCCCTGGAGCGAGAGCTACCTCTCTTTCTCCGAGCTGACGGAGAGGATCAGGCAGCGCTGCACCTCGCCGGGTTGCGGCAACGCGTAGAGGGCGGCTTACCATGTGTTGCAGGAGGGTTGATGAAAGAAGAGATAAAGGCTCAGCTTGACGCCCATTGCGAGGTAATGGCGGCGCTCCGGCGGGAACTCACCCCCGCTATAGAGAGCGCCGTTTCGCTTTTGGTGGCCGCCTTCAAGGATGGGAACAAGCTTCTCGTGATGGGAAACGGCGGTTCCGCAGCCGACGCCCAGCATCTCGCAGCGGAAATCGTGGGTCGCTTCAAGCTGGAGCGGCGCGCTCTTCCGGCCCTGGCGCTGACCACCGATACCTCCATCCTTACCGCCATAGGCAACGACTACGGCTACGACAGCATATTCTCCCGCCAGATCGAGGCCCATGCCGCGCCGGGCGATGTCGTGATCGGCATTTCCACCTCGGGCAACTCTCCCAACGTGCAGCTGGCGCTGGAGACGGCCAGGTCCAGGGGGTGCCGCACCATCGCGCTCCTTGGCAAGGACGGCGGCAGCATCAAGGGCGTGGCCGAGCTGTCGCTGGTGGTGCCCGGCAACGACACCCCGCGCATCCAGGAAGGGCATATCACCATCATCCACATCGTGTGCGACCTGGTGGAGCGGCAGCTGTTCCTTTAGCCAGTTTACGAAAAGGGGTCTCATGGGGACGAAACGGGCGGTATTTCTCGACAGGGACGGGACCATCAACGTGGAGGTGCAGTACCTGAGCCGGGTGGAGGACTTCCAGTTCATCCCCGGGGTCCCCTGGGCGCTCAAGCGTCTCAAGGATGCCGGGTTCCTGCTGGTGGTGGTCACCAACCAGTCCGGCATCGGCCGCGGCTACTACGACGAGGCCGCCCTGCACGCCATCCACGACCACATGCACGCCGACCTGGCGAACTTCGGCATCGCCATCGACGCCTGCTACTTCTGCCCTCACCACCCGCAGCACGCAGCCGGCGATTACCGCACCGATTGCGCCTGCAGGAAGCCGCTCCCCGGCATGCTGCAGCAGGCCGCCCAGGACCTGGACATCGATCTTTCGCGCTCCTACATGGTCGGCGACAAGCTTGCCGATGTCCAGGCGGGCCTGAACGCCGGATGCACCTCCCTCATGGTACTGACCGGCTACGGCGCCGCCGAGGCTCCGCTTCTCCCCGAAACGGTCCAGGCCTACAGCGACCTGCAGGCGGCGGTCGAGGCGATTCTTGCCCTGGAGGCCGGAAAGGGAGATCCCGGCAACTGACAGATGCATAAACGCCCCCGCTTGCCCAAAGTTCCCGATCCGCCGCTATGACCCCCTATCACGAGATATTCCCCCACGCACGCGCGCCGTTCATGACCCTGGATGTCCCCCGCAAGACGGGCCAGATTCCCAAGGGGAGCTACGGCTTCCTGGACTGCTACTGCACCGAGCCCGGGTGCGACTGCCGCCAGGTCGCCATAACGGTCGTCAACGAGAAGCACAGACGCAAGGCGCTGATCCATTTCGCCCTTGACGGCGAGGGGCCCGTCGCCGGCCCTTACCTGGAGCCCTCCTGCTACCAGGCGCCTTACGCTTCCGACCTGCTGGAGCTTTTCGTCCACTCGCTCAATTCCCGCCCCGAGTGGCTGACGCGCATCCAGGGGCGGTATCGAGAGGTACGCGAACTGGTGGACCGCAAGCGCTACCGCGGCAGGGCCTTCCCGAAGCCGGGCAGGATCCGCTACCGCTCCATGCCTTCTCCCGATCTGCACGCTTTCCTGGAGGAGTCGCTGAAGCACAGTCGCGGGCACATGGACGCCGTCAGGGCCCTCACCGCCAGGGGGGGGCGCTCGGCCCGCGAGGCGGGGAAAGAGGGGCGGGCGCCGGGGATGGCAGGGCTCGTCGAGCTCTACGCCCAGGCCGGCCCGTCCGCCCCTGTCGGCATCCTGCTCGCGCTGCGGGACGAGCTGCGGCGCCATCTCCTGGCCGACCCCGCAGCGGGGGAGGAACTGGCCTCCCTGCTTCCCGTGCTCTGCCGGCAGTCCCCCCAGGACGACGAAAAGATCGACGCGGCGCTGCGGCTGCTCCGCGACCTGCTCGAGTTCTACCAGGTAGAGGCCGAGGGGGGAGGCGCCGGCGCGAGGCAGCGCATGCAAAGGTTCCAGAAGGCGCTGGCCCTGCGGGTCTTTGCCGAAAACGAGGATGTCGACCTATCCCTGGCGGTGGCGAGGATCCTCTCCGGGAGCCGGGTGAGGATGATCCCGGACCTGGCGGAGGCGGGCAGCAGGATCATGGCCGATGGCGGAGCCCGCTCCGATCTGCAGGAGCCGACCCAGGAGGAGTTTTTAAGCGGCATCGCGAGGAGTCTGCGCTCCCTGGGGGTGGGCTCCGCTTTCGAAGGGGCACGGGAGCTCGTCGAGCTTTTCGCCGACGACCCGGAGTTGCAGATACCGCTGGCGGGGGCGCTGATGACGGCAGAGGACCCTTTCCTGCGCGAGGTCTCGGCACTGCTGCTCTTCGACTGCGACCCGGATGTTTCCCTCAAGTTGTCGCAGTTGCTGGCCTCGGTCGATGGAAGCAGCATCAGCCCGGAAACGTTGCGGCGTCTCATCATCTCCCGCAACTGGTTTCCCGAGGGGGTCAGGAAAAACGTCGACCGGGTGATCAGCACCGCCCGCAGGGCGCGTGTCGAGTGTGCGCCGCTTCCCAAGGCTCCGGCCGTGACCGTCTACGCCTCGCCCATAGACGGCTCGGGGGCGCAGGGTTTCCAGGTGACCGTTCCCGAGCGCCGGGGCTACACCGTATGCTCGCTGCTTTTGAAGCTGCCGGGGGGAGTAGTGGACGCTTTCACGATCACTCTCAGGTCGAGGCGTGAACTGGACGCCCTGGTCGGCAAGCTGCGAAGCGGCCGGTCGTACCTCGAATCGTCCGAGGAGCATCTCGACCTGCGCGTCTGCCATGCACTGGCCGATGGCGCCGCATCGGGCACCGCGCCCAGCCAGTGGCTGGTGCGCATAGCCGAGATCCTTGGCCGCGATCGCTGGAGGGGGATTGCGTTTGACGCCGCAGGCGAGCTGGAAAGGATGTGCGCGGGGATTGCATCCGGCGACCCGCGCCTTCCGGGGGTACCCGGGCATGACGCCTCCCTGGAGGAGCCGTCCCTGTGGCACCTGGCCGGTGCCGGCTTCGGCTCCTGGTTCGAGGAGGGCGAGTCGGTCGGGGCCGAGATAGAGGCGGCGCGCGCCGGCAGGAAGACCATCAGGGGTGCCGACGCCGTCGAGCGTATCATGAACCTGCTCGAGACGCGGCGCAGCGTCTGGCTTGAGCGGCTCGTGGTCGACCTGCTGTGGCTGAGAGAGGCGAAGGACCCGCCGCCCGGCTGGCACGGGTTGCTGCGTGTTGCGCAGGCAGTCGCCGATCCGGCCGTGCCGTTGCAGGAGATCCCCTTTATGGGCTCCATCGCGAGGAAAACCTTGGAAGTCTACAGGCAAAAGTGCAAAAGCGGCAACCGGCAGCGCGGGGGGAAGCCGTGACCGAAATCTCCCCCATCCTTTTGCCGGTGCTGTTTCTCACCGGCGCGGTCGCGGGCTGCATCGATGCCATCGCCGGCGGCGGCGGGCTGATCACCATCCCGGTGCTGCTTGGCCTGGGGCTCCCGCCGCAGGCTGCCCTTGGGACCAACAAGCTCCAGGCGACCTTCGGTTCCTTCAGTGCCATGACCCACTTTGTCAGGGCCGGAACGGTGAGGCTGAAAGATGCAGTTCCGGGCGTGGTCTGGACCGCCATCGGCGCCATCCTCGGCTCCTACACGGTGCAGCAGATCGACCCGGGTTTCCTGAAGAAGGCGATCCCTTTCCTGCTCCTATTGATCCTCTGCTACACCATCTTCTCGCCCAAGCTCGGCGCCGAGGAGGTGAAGCCCCGGCTTCCCAAGGGGGTCTTCTACGCCCTGTTCGGCCTGCTGCTAGGCTTCTACGACGGGTTCCTCGGTCCCGGGACCGGCTCTTTCTGGGTGGTATCCCTGATGCTCGGGCTCGGGTTCGAGATGCGCAAGGGGACCGGCTACACCAAGGTCTTCAACTTCGTCAGCAACGTCGTCTCGCTCGCGGTCTTCATCGCGGGGGGGCATGTGCTTTTGTGGGCAGGACTTGTCATGGGTGCGGGGCAGGCGGTTGGAGCCAGGGTGGGTGCGAGGCTGGTGATCAGGAAGGGGGCAGGCTTCATCAGGCCGGTGTTCATCTCTTCGGTGCTTGCGGTGACGGCCAAGCTCTTTTATGACAGCTACAGGTGAAGCAGGGAGGGGAAAACCAGGTTGAGGTTGAGGTTGAGGTTGAGAAAACAAGGAACCAGGACCTGGAAACGAGTTCCTTTACCTCAACCTGCTTCTGTACGGGTTTCTCAACCTTAACCTTAACCTGTTTCCTTAACCTCAACCTGTTTCCTATATCGCCCTGATGCTCCCGGCCTCGTCCTCGCTGCCGACGCTTGCCGCTTCCAGCTCTTGCTCCAGGTGGGCTATCATCTCGGCTACTTGCTGCAGATAGACGGCGGGCGCGGTCTCCAGGTTGCGCAGGGCCGCATCGAGCCGCCTGGCAGCTGAAACCCCGGCCTTGAGCGGCAACAGGGGGTTCACTTCTTCACGTAACGCGGCCACTTCCTTGAACTTCTTCAGCACGGTGGGGTGGCTGCGCTCTTCCTCGACGATGCTCTTTCTCAGATCGCCGTACTCCTCCTCGGTGAACCCCTTTTCTTCCTTTGCCTTTCTCAGCAGATCTATGGAACGGTAGTCGGGAAGCGGCTTCAGCTCCTCGCGCCTGTCCAACAACTGCGGCTCTTGCTTCTCCATGAACCTGTACGCCGTGGTGAGCTTCTCGGCGGTCCCGCGTTTGATCCGGATCTCCTGGACGCAATACTCCTCGAAGGAGCCGTAGCCCCACTCCCTGAACCGCCCTTTTTTGCTCACGTCCAGCAGCTTTTCACCAAGCTCCACCCAGGACGACTTGAATCGCTTGGCCTTGTCCAGCACTTCGTATCGGTCGGAGCCCGGTTCAAGGTGCTCCATTATTGTCTCTATGTGCCGCTCGCTGCTAGATTTCGGTGTCTCCGGCATCCTGTTACCTCCGTTTACCCTTGCACCTTCAGGATGTGCGAGGGTAGGTGGAAATTATCAGAATCCGTCCTGTTTTTGAAGTTTTTTGTCTTGGCTATCAAAGAGAATCGCGATAAAATTTGCCAGCCCAAAAAAGGAGGACCATTGGCCACCGAGAAAGTCCGAGAAAATCCTGGGAAGGTCTGTCTCAATGTTTTCCCGGATTCTTTGGGACGCTCTCAGCGGCCAGCGGTTTTTTAAAGGAGACAACAATGGAACAGCGTCTGACCGATATGGAGATGCTGATCATGCATCAGGGACGTATCATAGATCAGCTAAACGACGTGGTGACCGGTCAACAGACCGTCATCGATCAGCTCACCCGGGAATTGAGGATCATCAAAGAGCACCTGAGCGGCCTGGCTTCCTCGCACAACAGGCTTCCAGAGGAGGAAGAGCCTCCGCCCCATTACTAAAACCTTTCTTCTTAAAAACCGTTCTACGTTCTATGTTCTATGTTCTAAGTTTTAAAAACTATGTTCAAGGCTCAGGCGCCATCCCTTCTGTTATCGTAGAAACATAACGTCTTCTGAAATTGTCTGCCCCATCTCCTGTAATCGAATCACATTGAACCTGGAACATAGAACATAGAACATAGAACATAGAACATAGAACATAGAACATAGAACATAGAACATAGAACATAGAACATAGAACTTAGAACATAGAACTTAGAACATAGAACTTAGAGAGCATAGAAGTTTTCCCCCAGAGGGTTCATGAATAGAGTTACGCTTGGCTGCACCGGATTGAGCATTAACCCCCTCGTTTTCGGTACGCTCCCTTTAGGCCCCCTGCAGGCTGACCTCTCCCCCGACAAGGGGGGGCGCTTGATCCGCTACGCCCTCGAGAGGGGGGTCAATCTCCTCGATACGGCGGAGCTTTATCAGACCTACCCGCACATCCGATCCGCACTGGACGGCTTCTCCGGCGAGGCGCTCATAGCTTCCAAAACCCACGCGAACACGGCTGAAGCGGCGCGCCTCCACGTGGTGCGCGCCTTGCGAGAACTTGACCTCGAACGGCTGGACATCGTTCACCTGCACGGGGCCAGGGTGGCCGACCCCTTTGCGGACCGCCCCGAGGTGATCGAGGAACTGCTGAAGATGAAGGATGAGGGGAAGATCGCCCATGTCGGGCTCTCCTCCCACTTTGTCAGCGCGATCCGCAAATCGGTTCGACATCCCGAGATCGAGGTGATCCACCCGCTTTTGAACCGGACCGGCATGGGGATCCTCGACGGGACGCAGCAGGAGATGGCGGAGGCGATCGCCGCCTGCGCCGTCGCAGGGAAGGGGGTCTATGCCATGAAGGCGCTGGCCGGCGGAAACCTCATCTCCTCCGCGCGCGAGAGCCTTCGCTACGTGCTGGGGGTCTCCGGGGTGCACGGCATCGCCCTGGGGATGCTCTCGGAAGAGGAGATCAACGGGAACCTCGCCCTCTTCCAGAAGGACGAGGCGAACGACGAGCTCTGGAGCGGGCTGGAGGGGAAAAGGCGCAAGCTCGCCATAATGCAGGCCTTCTGCAAGGGGTGCGCTGCCTGCGTGCCCGCCTGCACCAACAGCGCCCTCAAGATGGTGGACGGCAAGGCCGAGGTGGACGACGCCCACTGCATCTTGTGCGGCTACTGCGGAGCCGCCTGCCCGGAGTTCATGATCAGGGTGGTGTGAGGGTGAACGGGACGGTATTTCGCTCGAGCTGCAAAACGAGATCATAGCGAGGACGGAGCACGATACGCTGTAAAAGAGTTCCAAGCGCGCAACGAGGAGGTGTCTCATGCCGGTTCGACCCGGCCGTTACCGGCACTACAAGGGGAATTACTACGAGGTGATCGGCACCGCGCGCCACAGCGAGACGGACGAGCCGATGGTCGTGTACCGCCCGCTTTACGGGGAGATGGGGCTGTGGGTCCGCCCGGAGCCGATGTTCGAGGAGCTGGTGACGGTGAATGGAGAGCAGGTGCCTCGTTTTTCCCGCTGCGACGACGAGTGATCCGTCACCTGTTCGCGCTCCCTTCACCCTGGTAGCGGGCGTAGTGCAGGTCGGTGTTCTTCTTGTACCCGGTGCAGAACCTCCTCGCGATCAGGTTGATGAGCGGGTCGCTGCAGCCGTTTAGAAAGGCGTAGTTGTTGTTGTCCGCCGCGTGGTGCCTGGCATGGTGCCTCTTTGGGAGCAGCAGCCCGATCTCCCCCAGGAACAGCGCCGTTTTGGACGTCGAGGTGTGACAGAGGTAGTGCGATACCTCAGCCACCGAAGAGAGTATCCCGAAGTAGACCAGCAGATGGCTCAGCACCGGATGCGGCGCCAGCAGGTGTATCGCCAGCACCGTCAGCGTCAGGTACGGCACCAGCCAGACCTTCGCCCCAGTCTCGTTGAAATAGACCACGTGCAGCGGGTTCGCTTTGTACATCGGCGTCTTGTGGTGCAGGTGGAATGCAGCAACCAGGGGGCCGGCCGCCGACTGGTACCTGTCCTCGTGGTCCATGATCATATGGATCACCCCGTTCACGAAGTCGGCGAGCACGAAGGCCGCGCAAAACGCCGCGACCTGCCAGGCGGCCCCTATGGAAACGGGCGCCACGAGGAACAGCAAATACAGCTGCAGCGTGACGTTGGCGGCTGAAACCATCCTGCCGAAGATCCGGTAACCGCTTCTCGTGCTGTAGAGCTCCATTGCCGCATTGAACTGTCGCTGCTTGAGCGCCAATTCAGCGCCACCTGCCTCATTTACCATTACCTCGCCCCTGCACAAGCTGTCTGCCCCGTTCACCATTTCTTCACCTCTGCATGATCCTGTTGCTCATACTGCGGTCTTTCAAGCCCTATTGGCGGTCATTCGTCCTGAAGCCCATGATTCCCCATGACTTGCGGCCGCGTTCCCACTCTCATTCGGGACGGACGAATTGACAGTAAACTGCGGCCAATTATATTTGACAAAGCATTGTAAAACAGTGTAAGTGGAACCGACTGTTATTACTGCTCAAGAAGTCGCTCCGGTTGCCGACAAATGATAATGGCAGCTCGCTGAAAATCAACCCGCTGCGCTGCAAATTGCAATAAAGTTTCGCCCGGAGGTCGTTTTGAGTGACAGTGTTGCCGGGATCCTCCTGTTTCTGACAGAGCATTTCGGCGAGGACTTCCAATCGTATTCCCAAAACCTGGCGGAAAAGCGGATTTCGGAGCGGATCGCCCAGCTCAGCCTGGCGGGTGTCCCGCAGTACTGCCGACTGCTGCGTGAGGATCCCGGCGAAGCTCCCTTCCTCGCGCGCATGCTTCGCATCCGTTTCAGCAGCTTCTTCCGCGATCCGCTCCAGTTCGAACTGCTCAGTTCCCTGGTAATCCCGTCCCTGCTGTCGAACTGCCCAAACAGCGGCCATTTCAGGGCCTGGTCCGCCGCCTGCGCCGGGGGGGAGGAGGCCTGCTCCCTGGCCATGATAATGGACGAGACCATCCGGATGCTGGAGTCGAAGGCCAGGGTGCAGATCTTCGCAACCGATATCGCAGAAGACGCACTGGCGGAGGCGCGCACCGGGAGGTACGCGCCGTCGAGCGTCGCAGGGGTCACCCTGCACCGGATCAACAATTACTTCTGCCTCGAAAAAAACGCCTACCAAGTCTCCCAGAAGATCCTGGACCTGATCACCTACTCGCGTCACGACCTGCTGGACCCGCACACCTACGCACCGCCGGAATCGCTTTTCGGCGGGTTCGATCTGATATCGTGCCGGAATTTCCTCATGTACCTCGACCCGAAAGGGTACCTGCGGGTTTTCGACAACCTGTTCCGGGCCCTGAACCCGGAGGGGGTGCTGCTCCTGGGGAGGGCCGAAGCGGTGCCGGGGCGTTATGCTCCTTTTTTGGAGCGGATCTTCGAGTGCGGCAACCTGTACCGAAAGAAGACGGTGCGCGAGATGAACTGACGAGCGCTCCCCTAAGGAAAGACCTCACGATCTTGCAATGTTGCGGCTTCCCGTGACCGATTCCGCGGCTATCCCCGGAATTGTTGCGGCAGCCGCAGCTCTAACGAAGTGGACGGTGCCATATGAAAAACCTGCTCCTGTTGCCCACGTTGAAGTCGCGGCTCGCCTTCTGGTTCACCGCCATATGCCTGGTGCCGCTCGCCCTGCTCAGCACCATCATCTACACCCAAAGGGTGAAGGTGGCGAGGTCACTGATCTTCGACAAGCTGAACGCCATCACCTCGACGCGCGTCGAGCAGATAAACGGCATGCTGGACAATCTGGTCACCGACACCTCGACCCTTGCCACGGACATGTCCGTCCAGCTTGCCGCTCGTGCCCTGGAGCACGACACCGGGGGCGCAGCAAGCGGCGATGCCATGGACAGCCTGAACCTCTTCCGTGGCTACATGAGCAGCTACGCCTCGGTGGCCGACGTTTCTCTCGTTTCCCGGACCGGACTCATACTCCTGTCGACGGACAGCGACAGGGTCGGCACCAGCACAGCCGGCACCGGCATGGTCGTTAAAACGCTGGACGACCGCCAACCGGTTTTCGGGGACGCCTACCTCTACGGCACCGAAGAGGTGCCCAGCATGGACCTGGCCGTGCCGATTAAGATCAAGGGGGAACAGTCCCAGGCGGTGCTCGTGGTGCGCTACAACCTGCGCAAGCTCCTGTACAGCGTGACGGAAAACCGCACCGGCATGGGGCTGACCGGCGAAACGGTAATCGTCAACCGCTACCTCATGCCCCTGAACGAGCTGCGCGCCCTCCCGGGCACCGTCCTGAAGACCAGGATCAAGGGGAAGCCGGCCATGATGGCTGCAAGCGGAGAGAACGGCATCGCCCAGACCACCGACTACCGCGGGGTCGAGGTGCTCTCCTCCTTTGCCTACATACCCCGCACCGGATGGGGGCTGGTCTGCAAGCAGGACACCGCCGAGGTGCTGGCGCCCATCCGGAAGCTCCTCTGGGCGACCTACGGCCTTGCCGCACTGATATCCCTTCTGGCCTGCATCTTCGCCTTCAGGATCGCCCGCTCCATAAGCCAGCCGCTGGTCAGGCTTTCCTCGGCCGTCACCAGGATAGGCGCCGGCGACTATGACGCGAGAACCGCCCCGGAAGGAACCGACGAGCTGAGGTCGCTGGCCGTTTCCTTCAACAGCATGGCGGACACGCTCCAGCTGAAGATGGACGCGCAGCTTGGCCTGTCGCGCCTGTCCGAGCGTCTGGTCACGGCCGAGAACCTGGACGACTTCTTCAGCAGGCTGCTGCCTGTGTTCATGGAGGTGACCGGCGCCAAGATGGCTGTGGCCTTCGTGCAGGACCAGGACGGAGACTCCTTCGTCCCCATGCACGGCATCGGCGCCGATTGCCGGAAGATGCGCAGCTTCAGCCGCAAGCGCCTGGAGGGGGAGCTGGGGGTGATGCTCTCCTGCGGCGGCGTGGCGCGCTTTTCTCCGCCGCCGCAGGGAGACGCCCTGCGCCTGGTCACTTCCTTTGGGGATATCGTACCGGCCGAGATAGTCACCATACCCGTGTCCATCGACAGCGACATCCGGGCCTTCATCTCCCTGGCAGCCGAGAACCCGTTCCCCTCCAGGGTTCACGAGACCCTCGAGATGGTCCGGGTGCCGCTGGACGCGGCCTTCGCCAGGGTGGTGTCGGGCGAGGACGTGCGCCGTCTGGCAAGCGAGCTCGCCATAAAGAATGCGGAGCTGACCCAACAGTCGGAGGAGCTGGTGCAGCAGTCCACCGAGCTTGCCCAGCAATCCGAGGAGCTCTCCCGCCACAACCGCGTGCTCGACCTGCAAAAGCAGCAGCTGGAAGAGGCGACCCGGCTGAAAAGCGAGTTCCTCTCCAACATGAGCCACGAGCTGCGCACCCCCTTGAACTCGGTGCTGGCGCTCTCAAGGGTGCTGTCGGTGCAGGGGGCGGCCCGCTTGACCGAGGAGGAGAGGGGGTACCTCTCCATCATCGAGAGAAACGGCAAACACCTCCTGTCGCTGATAAACGACATCCTCGACCTGGCAAAGATAGAGTCGGGGAGGCAGGAGATCTTCTACGAGACCCTCTCGCTGGAAAAGGTCGCCGCCGAAGTGGTGGACGGTATCGCCGCCATCGCCCGCGAGAAAGGGATCTCTCTCACGCTGCTGCCGGCGCCGCAGGGACTGCCGGCCGTCGTCATGGACGTTAAGAGGCTGCGCCAGATGCTGCAGAACCTGGTCGGCAATGCGGTCAAGTTCACCAGCGAGGGGACGGTCACGGTGAGGCTCCGGATCGATGGGGAGGAGATCCTGATCGAGGTCGAGGACACCGGCATCGGCATCGCGCCGCACTCCCTGGACACCATATTCCAGGAGTTCCGCCAGGCGGACGGCAGTACCTCGCGCTCCTTCGAGGGGACGGGGCTTGGGCTTGCCATAGTCAAGAAGACGGCACGCCTTCTGGGGGGGGACGTCGCCGTGGCCAGCGAGCCCGGGAAAGGGTCGCTCTTCACGCTGCGCCTGCCGCTGGACTGCAGGGGGATGGCCGTGGACCGGCAGCCCCTCCCGGCGCCGGCGGGCGAGCGCCCGGCCCACCAGCCGAAGGGGAGATCGGTACTGGTGGTCGATGACGACCCCGAGGCGGTATCGGTCATCGCGGCGCACCTGAACCAGGCAGGATTCCAGACCCTCACCGCCTTGAACGGCCCGGATGCGCTCAGGCTCGCCAGGGTGAAAAGGCCTTTTGCCATAACGCTCGACATCATGATGCCGGAGATGGACGGCTGGGAGGTGATGCGCGAGTTGAAGGGGCATCCCGACACTTCCGACATCCCGGTGCTCATCGTGTCGCTCTCGGAGGACCGGGAAACCGGCATGGCCCTGGGGGCCGTAGGGGTCATCACCAAGCCGGTCAGCGGCGAGCAGCTCATGGAGAGCTTCGCCAAGCTCGCCGGCGCGGGTTGCCGGCTGGTCCTGGTGGTCGACGACAACGAGCACGACCGTTTTTTCATCGCCTCGCTCTTCAAGGAACAGGGGGTGGACGTGCTCCTTGCCGAGAACGGGTCCCAGGCACTGGAGCTCGCGATCTCGGACCATCCCGACCTCATCACGCTCGACCTGATGATGCCGGAGATGGACGGCGCAGCCGTCCTCGACAAGCTGCGGGCAAGCCGGCTGACGGCGGAGATCCCTGTGGTACTGATCACCTCGAAAGAGCTGACCGCGGCCGAGCTGGAGCGGCTCTCCAGTGGGGTGAGCGCCGTCGTGTCCAAGGGGGGGCTGGACCGCCAGGTGGTCCTGAACGAGCTCGTGAAGAGCCTTGAGCGCATCGGGTGGCGGCTTCCCGAGGGGGAGCGCGGCAAAGGGTCCCGGATACTGATCGTCGAGGACAGCGAGGCTGCCACCATTCAGCTGCGGTTCGCCCTGGAATCCGCCGGTTACCTGGTAGACGCCGTCTCCGGCGGGAGGCACGCCCTCGGCTACCTGAAGACCCACGTCCCCGACGGCATCATCCTCGACCTGATGATGCCGGAGGTGGACGGTTTCAACGTGCTGGAGGCGGTGCGCGCCTCGAAGCTGACCGAGGGGGTGCCGGTCATGGTGATGACCGCCAAGACCCTTTCGCCGGGCGAACACGACCGCCTGCGCGCGCTGGAGGTGAACCACCTGGTGCAAAAGGGGGACGTGGAGCAGCAGGAGCTATTGAGGCGGGTCTACGAGATGCTGGGGGGGGTGACCCTGTTCCGGGACGCGGTTTTGTCCGTGCCGGTCACGGAGCCTCATCCCGCGCCTTGGCAGGGGGACGGCTCGCTTTTGGTGGTGGAGGACAACCCGGACAACCTCGTCACGCTGAGGGCCGTGCTTGGCCGCAGCTACCGGATCGTCGAGGCGGCCGACGGCGAAACGGGGCTTGCCGCGGCCCGGGCCGGCTCGCCTTCGCTGATCCTTTTGGACATGCAGCTGCCCGGCATGGACGGGATGGCGGTGTTGAAGCAGCTGAAAAAGCATCCTGCCACCGCCGCCATTCCCGTGCTGGCGCTGACGGCGAGCGCCATGACGGGGGACCGCGACAGGCTGCTCCGGGCAGGTTGCGCCGCCTACCTCTCCAAGCCTTATGCACCAGAGGAACTGCAGGGGCTGGTAAGCAAACTATTGGCAGCGGGCGCCGCGGCTGTTTAAGGAGCCGGCAACCGCCGCTAAAGGACAAAGGGACATGAAACTTCTCGCCATCGACGACAACCACGACAACCTCCTTACCCTCGGGGCATTGCTGAAGACATTCATGCCGGAGGCGGGCCTGATCACCTCGCCGTCGGCCCGGGACGGCATCCGCAGGGCGCTGCTGGAGGGTCCGGACGCCATCCTGCTGGACATACAGATGCCGGGGATGGACGGCTACCAGGCGACGCGCAGGCTGAAGGCGAACCCCTCCACGCAGCACATCCCGATCATCCTGGTCACCGCGCACCATACCGGCCCGGCCTGCAAGGTGAGGGGGCTTGAGTGCGGTGCCGACGCCTTCTTGTCCAAGCCGATAGACGAAGCCGAGCTGGTGGCCCAGATAAGGGTCATGGTCAGGATCAAGCGTTCAGAGGACGCGCTGCGCCGGGAGCGCGACAGCCTGGAGGCGCTGGTGGAGAAAAGGACCGCCGAGCTGCTCCAGAAAAACCAGGAACTTTCGGAGAACCTCGCACGGCTGGCCGAGAGCGAGGCCCGCTACTCCAGGGCCGTCGCCGGCACGAGCGACGGCCTGTGGGACTGGAATCTCGTCACGGGGGAGTGCTACTATTCTCCGCGCTGGAAGGAACTGCTCGGCTTCGCCGACGACGAGCTTGAGGACCATGTCGACACCTTCTTCTCCAGGCTGCACCCGGACGACCGGGGCACGGTGCAGGGCGCGCTCAGCGCGCACATGGCGGGGAAGTCCCCTTTCGACGTGGAGTTCAGGCTCAGGAACCGCGATGACGGCTACCTCCGCTGCCGCTCGCGGGGGCAGGCCGAGTGGGATCACGAGGGGCGGGCGGTGCTGCTGTCGGGAGCGCTCACCGACATAACGGAGCGCCAGCAGATGGAGGAGCAGCTAAGGCAGTCGCAGAAGATGGAGGCTGTGGGACAACTGGCAGGCGGGGTCGCGCACGACTTCAACAACATCCTTACCGTGATCGCAGGCTACGCCAACATCCTCAAGATGGACTTGCCGCAGGACAGCAAGCATCTGGAGTTGGCCGAGCAGATTTCCGTCGCCACGGAGAGGGCCGCCCAGCTCACCAGGGGACTCCTGGCCTTCAGCCGCAAGCAGCCGATGGCGCCGCAAAGGGCCGATCTGGGCGAAATCGTCCAGCGGGTGGAGAAGTTCCTGGTCCGAGTCATCGGGGAGGACATCCAGTTTAGGACCAACCTCCTTTGCGACCCGCTGCCGGTATTCGTCGACCTGGGGCAGATGGAGCAGGTTCTCATCAACCTTGCCGCCAACGCCAGAGACGCCATGGAAATGGGGGGGACCTTCACCATCGCCACCGGGCTCCTGGAGCTCGAGGATTCCATGAGCTTTTGCGGACCTCCCGGCCGTTACGCCGTGGTCATCGTGTCTGATAACGGCAAGGGGATGGATGCCGAGACGGCTAAAAAGGTCTTCGAGCCGTTTTTCACCACCAAGGAGGTGGGGAAGGGGACCGGATTGGGGATGGCGATCGTGTACGGCATCCTCCAGCAGCACAAGGGTTTCATCACCTTGAGCAGCAAGCCGGGGGAGGGGACCACCTTCACCATCTACCTCCCCTTTGCCGACGACAGCGGCGCAGCATCGCGCGAGACAGCGGCCGCCGCCGATCCGGAACCGGGCATCGAGACCATCTTGGTGGCGGAGGATGATCCGAGCGTGCGCAACCTGGTGGACATGGTGCTTACCAAGCACGGCTACAAGGTGATCCTGGCCGAGAACGGCCAGGAGGTGGTGGAGCGTTTCGCCGCTCACCGGGACGAGGTGGAGCTGATCCTCATGGACATCATCATGCCCGGGAAAAACGGCATAGAGGCCTTTGCGGAGATCAAGAAGCTGCAACCGGAGGCAAGGGTCCTCTTCACCTCCGGCTACACCTCCGATTTCATCCAAAGCCGGGGGATGGAGGAGGGCGTGGAGCTGATTATGAAGCCGGTGCAACCGGTCGAGCTGCTGCGCAAGGTCAGGGAGGCCCTGGAGAGGTGATTCCCCGTGGATCTCCCCGGCATTTGCCTGAGCGAGTTTTATTTAATAGAAAATGTTTGCTCGTAACCCCCCTTAGTTCCTGTGAACCCGCCTCGCCAACCCTTCTTGAACCGCCTCGCCCCCACTCGTTAACCAGCTGATCAGCAACGCTTTCTCTCCCCTTTGCCGTCCTCGGTCTGCCCCCTATCCACAGCCATGTGGAAGGGAAGGGATACGACTGCTCCCTGTGCCACAGCTTCTCGCGTCCGGAGCGCGGCCTGAAGATGGCGCCCAACTGGGAACAAGGAGCATCCGTCCTTACAGGGGGTGACCGTCACGAGTCACCCCCTTTTTTGTTTGCCCAGCGTAGCGGGCAAACCCGGCCTGTTGCAAGAAACAGGCGTCGCCCCGACCAGGGGGAAGACAATCCGAATCGCAAGGGCGTTGTCGCCAACGGCAGGG
>Ga0209317_1000834_pt1 | contig 32670 bp, 18 predicted proteins | sample RifGroB2_FD_183994 | JGI IMG/M metagenome (GOLD analysis project Ga0209317, IMG submission 183994) | Soil microbial communities from Rifle, Colorado, USA - Groundwater B2 (SPAdes) (version 2) | ecosystem: Environmental > Terrestrial > Soil > Unclassified | place: Rifle, Colorado | collected...
TCACTCCTCGGTTGCGCAATATGGAGGGGGACCCGACGGACCTCCGAAGGCGGTTTCAGAGTCTGTTCAAACTATGCATAACGACAAAGGGTTCCTTTGAAAAACCTTTGTTTCGGTTATAGGTCCGAAATTATATGAGGATCAGAAAAAAATAGCCATTTTTTAGCGCCTGCACAAGCAGAACAATAAACTCTCGATACACGACAATACTAAACCATCCGCGAGGATGGGACGGAAAACCTAATGGGTCTCATTGAGACAGCCGGGTCGCCGAAATATCTCACGATGTTTTGCCTCGGTTTTTTTTGTGCCTAAATCTTGCTAGCAACATCGAGTCACAGAAAAGTACCCATTCAAGTACAGGTTCAGACCCTGTTGGAGGCAGCATGAAGGAGGTCACATTATCCTGAAGCTGCCAGATGCAGAAGTATTTCGTCCATTTCCACCAGTAACAATGTTGCTAACAAAAGGAGTTCACATGAAGCAAACAAATGCCGGGAGAGTATTAATGCTGTGCATCTTCGCACTGACGCTGACGTCGTTTCAATTTTGGCGCACCGAGGCACAGGCACAATCGTCCTTTTTCACCAGCAGAGGCTGCGTAAATTGCCATAGTACTCCGACGACCGCAACCTGCGCCGGGTGCCACCAGCACAGCGGAACCCTCACCGCGACAAAAAACAAGACAACCTCCTACGCCCCCGGCGAAACGGTAACCATCACCCTGACCGCTTCTGGCGGACGGTCCGGCTGGATCGGCGCTCGTCTTTACAACCAGACCGGTGCCGAAATCGCGCGTTCCACCGGCGCCCAGAGCGGTATGGGCGGTTCTACGATCTACCCGGCGGTTCTCTCTGCTGCAGCACCGGCCTCGGCCGGCACCTACGCCTGGAGGATCGCTTATCTCGGCAATGAGAACGGTAACGGAAGCGGCGATGTCCACAGCGAGAAATCCGTAAACGTCTCCGTAATCGTTGCCGCCGCCCCGGTCGCCGATGCCACCGTACCGGTGGTCGCTACCTTCGCCCTGCCCGCAACCGCCACCAGCCTGAGCGTGCCGGTATCCGCCTTCTCCGCCACCGATAACGTCGCCGTCACTGGCTACCTGATCAACAAGATCGCCGCCGCCCCCACGGCAGCCGCCGCAGGCTGGAGTGCCACCGCCCCGGCAAACGTGACCGCAGTCGCCGGCAGCAACACCTTCTACGCCTGGGCCAAGGATGCGGCAGGCAACGTCTCGCTTGCCAAGAGCGCCAGCGTAACCGTGACCCTTCCCGACACCACCATACCGGTGGTCGCTACCTTCACCCTGCCGGCAACCGCCACCAGCCTGAGCGTGCCGGTATCCGCCTTCTCCGCCACCGACAACGTCGCCGTAGCCGGCTATCTGATCAACAAGGTCTCTAGCGCCCCGACGGCAACCGCCGCAGGCTGGAGCGCCACCGCCCCGGCAAACGTGACCGCAGTCGCCGGCAGCAACACCTTCTACGCCTGGGCCAAGGACGCGGCCGGCAACGTCTCGCTTGCCAAGAGCGCCAGCGTGACAGTCACCATTGTAACCGCCGACACCACGAAACCGGTGGTCGGCACCTTCACCCTGCCCGCAACCGCCACCAGCCTGAGCGTGCCGGTATCCGCCTTCTCCGCCACCGACAACGTCGCCGTCACCGGCTACCTGATCAACAAGGTCGCCACTGCCCCCACGGCAGCCGCCGCAGGCTGGAGTGCCACCGCCCCGGCAAACGTGACCGCAGTCGTCGGCAGCAACACCTTCTACGCCTGGGCCAAGGACGCGGCCGGCAACGTCTCGCTTGCCAAGAGCGCCAGCGTAACCGTGACCCTTCCCGACACCACCATACCGGTGGTCGCTACCTTCACCCTGCCCGCAACCGCCACCAGCCTGAGCGTGCCGGTATCCGCCTTCTCCGCCACCGATAACGTCGCCGTCACCGGCTATCTGATCAACAAGATCGCCGCCGCCCCCACGGCAGCCGCCGCAGGCTGGAGTGCCACCGCCCCGGCAAACGTGACCGCAGTCGCCGGCAGCAACACCTTCTACGCCTGGGCCAAGGATGCGGCAGGCAACGTCTCGCTTGCCAAGAGCGCCAGCGTTACCATCACCATTGCGACGACCGACACTACGAAACCGACCCTTAGCATATCTGCCCTGGCAAGCGGTTCCTACACCAACAAAACAACCCTCAACATCAGCGGCAATGCCAGCGATGTCGGCGGCTTAAAGTCCCTTTCCGTCAATGGTCAGGCTGTAGTAGTCAACGCTGACGGTTCATTCAGCGCCGCACTCAACCTCGTGACCGGAGCCAATACCGTAACCGTCCTTGCCGCCGACCAGGCCGGCAATCAGCAAAGCGATGTTCGCACCATAAACTATGACCCGACCGCGCCGGTCCTGGTCGTCACCGCACCGGGCGATAACAGCAACTCCGCCCAGTCGTTCATCACACTGACCGGCACCACGAACGAAACCTCCACAGTTACCGTCACCGACAGTAACGGCGGCCGTAACTCCGCCGCCATCATTGGCAACAACTTCAGCGCCACCGTGAACCTGATCGCGGGCGTCAACACCATCACCATCACCGCTACCGACCTGGCCGGCAATACCGCCAGCGCCAAGCGGACCATAACCTTTGACCGCGGCACCTTGACAATGGCGATTACCAACCCGAACCAGGACATCACTACCAGAAAGGACAGCATCGTCCTAACCGGCAAAATCGTCGGTGCCTTGGGTAAGGTTTCTGTTCGCATCAATATGAATGGCCGCACCTTTGCCCCTACGGTCGATAACGGTCTCTTCAAACAGAAGCTTAGCTTCAGGAAGCCCGGTTTGTATGCCATCACAGTTACCGCCACGGATGCAGCAGGCAACAGCAGCGTGGTAAACCGCAACGTGATCTACCGAAGTGATGAAACAAACGACGACGATGACGATGACGACAGAGACGACGATGATGACAGAGACGATGACTAAGAACAGTAAAACATCCTGAATAAGTATTCAAAGAGCCACCCCTTTTGGGGGTGGCTCTTTGAATTTTCGCAGAGATGGATAGTTTAAAAATAGATGCGGGCTTGACGCGGGCTTGACGGCGGGCTTGACCCCTCGGCAGTCCCCGTCAGTTTGAGTCCCTGCATCTGCTGCGACGACCTCCTTCCTAATTCAGCCTCTTGATGGATTCACGCCTCCTCATGTCATTGCCAATGACGTGCTGCATGTTACCTTTTGTGTGTATAAGCATAACGACAGGGGGAACCTGAGGGAATCGCTGAGTCCGCTCCAGGCGGTCGGGGCGGCTCTCATCTTGGGCGGGGCGGTGTTCAGCGAGCTGTTGCGACAGCGAGTAATTACTAACAAGCGCATCGAGCGGACGCCGCGAGCGCTATCCTGATGTCAGCGTTGAGCGCCGCTCATGCGCACCACGTTAGCGCGCACAATGTCATGCAATCGTAGGAGGGTTATATGAGGAAACTCATTGCGTCCACATTTACATCACTGGACGGGGTCATGCAGGCACCAGGAGGACCGACCGAAGATCCAACCGGAAATTTCGCGTTAGGTGGTTGGTTGTTCGCTTTCGGGGACGCAGGGATGGATCTTTCTGCGTCAGGTTTCGATGGTAAAGATCGAGAGCTTGTACTCGGTCGCAAAACCTACGAAATATTCGAGGCATACTGGCCTTACCAACCAGAGGATGATCCGATTGCGAGGACGCTCAATGCGGCAAAAAAGCATGTGGCGTCCCGCACTTTGAAGTCATTGCAATGGAACAATTCGTCGGTACTTGGCGGCGACATCGTTTCAGCCATAACCGCGCTCAAAGTTCAGCCCGGATACGACCTTCAAATCATTGGCAGCGGCAATCTGATTCAGACGCTACAAGCCGCATCGCTCATTGACGAATACAACGTGTGGACGTACCCGGTAATTCTTGGCCGTGGAAAGCGATTGTTTGAAAATGGTGCAAGGCCATGCGCACTGCGGCTCGTGGCTTCGAAGGTTTCAACAACTGGCGTTGTGATGAGCACCTATGTTCCAGCTGGAGATATTCAGCTTGGTTCGCTTAGCCAGGCCGAGCCAAGCGCGAAAGAATTGACCCGACGCGCCAAGATGGCTGCAGATGCGTGGTGAATGTGCTGTCTACAAACTGTGCGCGCTAACAACGCGCTCCAAGGGACGCCGCGCGGCGCCCCTGAGCTCAGTCATTATCTGAACCGATAGGCATGATTTATGGTATGTAAAGTTGGTGACCTGGTAAAAAAGAATCCGGCCACTTGGAAACAAGAGGAGCCAATACCATTCGACTGCGAGCAAATCGTTTTACTGCGGCGTCGGGTAGCTTATCTCAAAGGAGAAATGACATGATGAAGCCAGCAAAGAACACGATCTGCCTTTGGTACAATGGCGACGCCGAGGAAGCGGCTCGGTTTTACGCCAAGACCTTTCCCGATTCGTCCGTCGGCGCGGTGCACCTCGCACCGGGAGACTTTCCGTCGGGGAGAAAAGGGGACGTGTTGACCGTCGAATTTACCGTGTTGGGCGTTCCGTGCCTCGGGCTCAACGGCGGGCCGGCGTTCAAGCACAACGAAGCGTTCTCGTTTCAGGTCGCAACCGCTGATCAAGCCGAAACGGATCGCTATTGGAATGCGATAGTCGGCAACGGCGGCCAGGAGAGCGCGTGCGGCTGGTGCAAGGACAAGTGGGGATTGTCCTGGCAGATTACGCCGATCGTCCTGACGGAAGCGGTCACCGATCCCGATCTCGCTGCCGCCAAGCGAGCGTTTGATGCGATGATGCAGATGACAAAGATCGACATCGCTGCAATCGAGGCGGCGCACCGAGGTTGATTTTGCATTCTTCGAAGCAAGTACGCCTTTCTATCGAAGTCGTTCCGCGGCCGTGCGGCATGGGGAGGCGGATAGAGGGACGTTCTTATCTATTTTTCGGCGGATCGGGGCGGATCGAGGGACGTTCTTATCTATTTTTCTATTGGATGAATTAGAAAAATAAATAACAGCGTCCCCCCAAGCCCTCTCAAAAGGGCGGATCGAGGATCGAGGGACGTTCTTATCTATTTTTCTATTGGATGAATTAGAAAAATAAATAACAGCGTCCCCCCAAGCCCTCTTTAGCGTTTAACAATCCAGACGGGTCAATCCAGTTAATCGGATTATTTTCTACGTATGAATAACTATTTTTAACAGCGTCAACATACTGATTAAACGTAATATTGTATTGATTATTATAGTTATTACCTAATATAGCAATGGGGTCTCTTGAAATGAACCGTCCTTCCATCGGGTCGTAGTACCTCGCCCGATAATAATAGACTCCGGTCTCCTTATCCCACTCTCTTCCCGTATAGGTGTAATTATTACTAAACGTTGTCGACTGCTTCACTGCCCAAGGGCTGACCCCTTAGCCTCTTCCAAGGGCTGACCCCTTAGCCTCTTCCTCTCTTCCCGTGTAGGTTAAGTTCGACAAAGACTATAGCTCCTACAACAAATTCAATCTAAATCGGAGTATCTTTCTATCTTATCTTTTTACTGCCATGATGGCGAAGAATAAAAATGCAATGAACCATATTGTGGTCATAACATAATATTCAACAGCATTTTCATTTTTGTCTGCAAGCCCGCCTCTATATGGTGATTTTTTTGTTATTAAAGAGAACAGCCATGCTAATAATGCACCTATTGACAGTACAATTTTTACAAAAAATTGACAGTCATAATAACTTATAATGTTTTTACTGCTTAAAAAAAACAATAATAATGATAGTGCAAGCAAGCAACCAACAACAATTGACAAAGCGGTGGACAAGACATCCTCAGTTCGCTTTTCCATATTAATGCCCTAAAGCAGTAAGAACTGCATCAACAACCGCATTTACAGGGCCAAACCATTTGGGTTTAGAGACATAGCCAAGTGCTGTAGTCGCAGTTGATGGAGAGACTCCACTTGGGCAAATTGTCATACTTACAGCGCCATTTGCTATTGATAAACCATAAATAGCCATGCCAGGTAAAGACTTTGTTAATGCGGCTTCAACCGTAGCCCTATCCAAGCAAATCGAAATCGCCTTTGAAACAACAGTGCAGTAGGCATTGGTAAAACTACCATTGTCGTTAGGGTCCCAAACAAAGCTAGCAGGAACCGTAGCATTACCACCTGCCGGACCTGGGTCTATCGTTGGTGGCCTTAAACCAAATGGGTCTGTATTGTTAATTGGGTTAGACTCGCCATAATTGTAAAGGTTTATTCCTCCTTCAAAGCCAATCGGGTCTTTTGAAATGAACCGTCCCTCCATGGGATCATAGTACCTCGCCCGGTAATAATAGAGTCCGGTTTCCTTATCCCACTCTCTTCCCGTAAAGGCATACGGCTGCTTTACGCGGTTCATCTGGTCCTTTAGATTGCCGAAGGAGTCGTAGTCATAGGTTTGCACCACTTTGCCTGTTGAGTCTGTCAACGCAGTTATAGACCCTAATCCGTCGGCATGGTAGTAATATCTTTCCTTCCTGGTCGTAACCATAAGGTGCTCATCAATGCCGGGGCCGTCGGTGTAACGATTGCCTATGGCGCCGGTGTCGTCGTATTCGAAGAGGATCGATTGATTGTCGTAGAAGTAGTTGGTGGTCGTGGTACTACCGTCTCCGGCTACCTTCTTCATGATTCTCCTGCCAAAGGGGTCGTAGCTGAATTCGACAACTCTACCATCCGGGGTTGAAACCTTGACCAACCGATTCTCGTAATCCCACGCAAAGGCTGACCTTCCTTCGGGAGTTGCCTTTTCAATGAGATTACCATTGTTGTCGTAGGTATAGTTCCCGCCATTTGCGATGAGCTGATTTGCCTGGTTGTGGAGGTAACTCCTTGTCCTGTCGGATGAGAGGCGGTTTCCGACGGGGTCGTAGGTGTAGAATTCCTTCTGCTGCTGGGTTGCGTTCGGAATCCCTCCCCCTTTCCCGGTGGAGTTGCTGCTGTATCCGGGGGCTGAGGAGAGCGCCTCGGTAAGACGGTAGATGGCGTCGTACTGGTAAGAGATCTTTCTCTCCGGAGTCGCGTTGCTGAGCCTGTTGCCGACTTTGTCGAGGGCGTAGCTATTGCCAGCAATATAGGCCCCTTTCCGGTTCTTGTGAATCAGGTTCGCAAGATTTCCATCAATCTCATAGCCGTAGGTTGTCGTGTCTCCATTGGGAAAGTTGAGGCTGGCTCTCCTGTCGAGATTGTCGTACCTGAACGTGAAGGTCCCGCCATCGACGATGGTTATAAGGCGCCCAGCAGCGTCGTAGCCGTAGGTAATAGTCCTTCCGTCGGGGCTGATGGTGTGTGATTTGTTGCCGACGGCATCGTAGCTGTAGCTGATCACCCTGCCATTGGAATCCACCAATGAGATGGCCTCGCCCTTCGCGTTGTAGGTGAATTTGTAAGAGATGTTTTGGTTGCCGGCAGTGAGGATATTTCCCCTGAAGTCGTAGGTAAATGTGGTCTCGGTGCCGTCGGGATAGCTCTTTTTCAGGAGCCTGCCGAGAATGTCGTAGGCGTACTTGATCGTGGCGCCGTTGCCGTCAGTCTTAGCCAACACCTTTCCGTTAGCATCGTACTCGTAGCTCGTCTGGTTGCCAAGCGGATCGATCTCGCGCACGAGCCTGCCGAGAGAATCGTACCGATAGCTCGTACTGTTGCCGTTGGCATCGGTAATGGAGGTCAGCTTATCAGTCCCGCCGCCGCAGGAAGGACAGGTGGTGGCGCCGTAAGTGTAGGTAGTGACGCTGCCCAGCCGATCGATGGTTTTTACCATCTGACCTTTGTAGTTGTACTCGTATCTTGTCGTATTGCCGTTGGCATCCGTCCCGGTAATCCTGTTGCCGTTTGAATCGTAGCTGTAGCTCGTCGCGTTCCCTTGGGGACCCGTCATCTTCAGGATCCTGTTGCCGCCGTCGTAGACAAAGCTGGTGGTGTTCCCCGCGCCATCGACTTGGCTCAAGGTGTTGCCTACGGCGTCATACGTATATGTGGTGGTCGTGCCGGCAGGTCCCGTGACCGATGTGAGGTTCCCCGCCGCGTCGTATAGGAAGGTGGTCACCTGTCCCAAGGCGTTCGTGATATAGGTGACATTCCCCTTGCTGTCGTACCGATACTCGGTTTTGGCGCCGGTGGTGTCAGTCACGGACACCATGTTCCCTTTCGCGTCGTAACTGTAGCTAATGGTGTTCCCCTGGGGATCTTTGGCAGTCAGCAATTGACCGAAGCTGTTGTAGGTATAGCTGGCGGTCTGCCCAAGGGCGTCCGTGGTGGAGATCATGTTGCCATAGTTGTCGTAGTCATAGCTTGACGTGGTCCCGTCTGGAAGGGTGGTTGAGGTTCTGTTCCCCTTGGCATCGTAGGCGTAACTGATCACTCCTCCCTGGGGGTCGGCCTTGCTGGTGAGCGTCCCCGCCTGGGTGTCGTAGCGGTAGGTCCAGACCCCGCCGTCCTTCTCGGTGAAGGTGGTGGTCTTGGCGACATCGGCTCCCGGCTCCGGGTAGGCGGCGCTCCTGGTCTTTCCCTCCGGGTCGGTGGCGGAGACTACCCGGTGCTTGGCGTCATAGGCATAGGTGGTGGTGCTGCCGAGTGGGTCGGTCTTGGAAAGCATGAATCCATGGTCGTCGTAGGTGTAATGCCATTGGCCGCCGTCGGGATAGGCGACGGACGCCAGCGTATTGCCGTTGTAGCCGAAGCTGTAGCCGTTGCCGGTCGGATCGTTGATGAATGTGAGGCGGTTATCCGAGTCGTAGGTCAAGGTCGTGGTGCGCCCACCGGGATCGGTGATCGCTGTCAGGTTGGCGTTAGTGTATGCAAAGCTTACGGCATTGCCGTTACGGTCCACAATGCTGTCGATCAAGCCGCTGGAGGCGAAGTTAGATTTTGTGCCGTCCTTCTCGGTGATGGTGAAGGTACCATCGGCATTCTTCACCAAGGCACTGTAATCGCCCGGCCGACTGGCATAGGCACCGTTGATAAAGGTATATAGCTTACGCTTGCCGTTACCTTCATGGAGCACAACGGAGCCATCTGAATTCTGCTTGAGAGAGATGTCGTAACTGTGACTCCAGCCCGTGCTAAGAGAGGCGGAATGGGGATCCAGGCTGTTGTAGTAAAGGGTGATGCCGGAGGCAAGTGCACCACCCTTTGTGGAGAAGAGTTCCTGACTGTGAGAGAGATTGCCGCTTGCTACGTTGGCAGAGGAGCCGAAATCGACATATAGACCACAGCTGTCGTCTGGTGGTGGCACAACCGTAAAATTGATGGTTTTAGAGTCGCTACACTGGCCGTCGGCGGTCTGGGCGGTAAGAGTGGCTGCATACCCACCCGGTTCGACCATCCTGCCGCTGGCGTCTTTGCCGTCCCATGTTACAGACGCAGAAGTTCCGGTGCCTGAATATATATTACCTGCAATGTTCATCGTCCAAGTAATGGCCTGATCTGGATCATCGGATATAGTGCCAGTCAGAGGTATGCTACCGCCTGATGCAGGATCGAGTATCGCTGTGCTGCTTCCTGAGAAGCTTGCAATATTCAGCTGACAACTTTTGAAAATAACTTGAAGGCGCTTTAACCTGCCCTGTAAATCAAAGTATCCAGAGCCGTTATAACCCGGGGTTAACGTCATTGTATCGTTGCAGCCAAGGCTAATTGGTACATTCCAAGTTGCTTCATTCCATTTAGTGTAATCATTGTACGTAATTGCTGGAGCGGTATTGTTGATGTAAAAGTTGTGCACATCTCCTGCCACGGGTGAAGCGTCTATTTTTAAGAATATTGGCGTTTTCGAAGGGTCATCGCAAATAAGTTTTAGCTGGATCTCTTTATTGGAGGCCCCCTGGACATTCTTATGAGCAGTAATGACTAATCCACTTCCAGTTAAGGATGAGCTTTTGAATTCTCTACTATAATCGCAGCGGTACCCCGAAGGATTGATTCCGCAGGGCTCATTTGTAACGCAACTTTCATTACCTTCACCGGTGTAATTAAGATATCCCCAATATCCCGCGACCTCGACGTCTGTTCCGGATACGGTAACTGTCTCACTACCGCTACATGTAGGATATTCCCACTTCCTGACACTCCAATAATCATACTCTCTTGTAGAGCGGACAAAGGATACATCGGATAAGTCGGCTACATAAGATTCTCTCCCCACCGATTCCCAATAAGCAAAACAGATACAACTATTATAGGGTATGGAAATTAGCAGTAATATCCACGTCACGACCCTCATTCTTTGCACAACGTTTCTGCCTGACACGATGTTCACATTACCTCCAATTGTTCAAGTTGATTTTAGGTTCCGCTGTAAGTTCCGTGTTTCTGCCAACTCGTTATTGAGGGGAAATTGTCACCATCCGCCCTCTTTGCCGCCAACATTGCAATATCTCATGAAACATTATCGACCTAAGTAGCTGATATGTCACAATAGCAATGACGGAAAACATGCCAATTGGGGGGATAGTGGGTTTTCTCACCATCCTCCGCTCCGCCACCTGAAATCTGTCACATCAGGGTGTCGGTGCCTCAGTAAATCAGAGACCAATCTATTAAATTCTTATGATCCGGCTACCCCTCACCAGCGTTCCCTCGATTACGCATTTAGGTCCATCATCAAATAAGGGATCATCGCGGGTGATGTTTGCCACCTCCATAAAAGCAGCTGTTGATACCAGCCTGACGGTGTGCCGTGACCTGCCTCAACCTAATACGTCCTGCAGCTTCTGTCCATAACTTTAATGAAAGACTTGCCAAGTTTGACCTAATCTCCACTGCAGAGAACTGCAAAGCGCGATTCGAAGGGTCGCGTCTGTAAAAATTACTTTTTGAGCGTATCGTGCTTGATTTGTAAATTTTACAGGCGCGCCCCCCAAGATGGATGCGTATTTACTGTGAACCAATTTGAAGCTTCTTTTTGGAACAATCTGAAAATTATGAAAACCTCAACTGGAATCAATACCAACGAAACATAGAGTTCGACCGACTTTACGTCACCAACACCTGCAACTGTCATTAACACGGTAATAGCTGTGAGGATCGCATAAATATATCGAGCTGAGTTACTTCTAACGCTCAATTTATATGGAATGATGCAAAGCAACGAATAAACAAGAATTGCTGCCATAAATAAATTTTCAGTATAAACTCCAGTGAGTTTGCAATACACCGCTAAAACTGCATCAACTGCGATTGTAGCCCATATTGCGATTACCGCCTGCCGTACTCCTGACGGAATTACCATTTGTTGTGCCTCCATGCCCCCTTCGGGCTTTCGTTATACATTTGATTTTTGCTAATTTAAAATAACTTAGCTTTTCTGTCGCGCCAAGTTTCGGTTTTCCTCTGCCGGTTCAACGCCTCAAGGCTGATCGGCGGTGGCCGGTCTAGCCGCTGGTTCGCGGGTGATGTTTGCCACCTCCATAAAAGCAGCTGTTGACGCCAGCCTGACGGTTTGCCGTGACCTGCCTCAACCTAATACGTCCTGCAGCTTCTGTCCATAACTTTAATGAAAGACTTGCCAAGTTTGGCTTAATCTCCACTGAGAGAACTGCAAGAACTGGCGCATCAGCTTCATTGCATATGAATAATCAGCTCTGCAGGACACTTTCGGGATAACAATCTGAACTACACAGGCTTTTTCTAATAACAGAATTCTGGGAACGGCGGAAGGTGCGAGGGGGACGGGCACCGTTTAATATGCACTGATAACTGCAGATCTCGACCAGCGGCAGGACCGGCCTGAGTGCCGGTCAGCGTTGTGGCGTTGTGAAATGAAATATTGAACCCATTGAACCAGCCCCTGAGCCCTGTATCTATGCCGAGATCCGTTTTTGCGACTTCTTCCTTTTCTTGATGCCGTTGCCGGTGACGCTTTTGTAGGTCTTTTCATTTCTTGCAATTCTGCCGTAGCGGGCTCCACGGTGTCCGCCTCTGGCTTTTGCCAGCTGCCTCTGCGAGTTGCGCCGTTGGACGCGTAGCTGGTGCTGCGATTTCTGAACGGATCGTGCAGCCACTTTGTTGACGGCAGGAGTAGGTTGTAGGATTACCTGTTCCGGCTGAAGCAAGCGTGCCCGGAGCTTGGCCAACTCGGAGAGTGGATCTTCGAGGCTGCGGTCCCCGCCGAACAGGTCGAAATCGACAGAGGCAATGGTGGAAACATCCCTGCGCAGCTGGCTGAAGGCTTGCGTGTCACGGTAGTTTACCCGCCTGGTGAGGAGTATCACGAACCGGTCCTGCTGAGGATCTATCCAGATGGAGGAACCGCTGTAACCGGTATGCCCGAAGGAGGCCATGGAGAATATCCCTTTGGAGGACGAGAACGGTGAGCTGATGTCCCATCCCAGGCCGCGCCTGACTTGGCCGTTTTCGCACAGATAGGGAGAGGTCATCTGGGCCACCACCTGCTCCGAGAGTATCCGCTTGTTGTCGATCATGCCGCCACCGAGCATCAACCTGGCAAATCGGGAGAGGTCGTATGCGGAGCTGAACAGCCCTGCGTGTCCCGCCACACTGCCCAGGCGGCGGGCGTTGGCATCTCCCACCACACCTCTGGCAAACCCCGCGGTCGGCGCTAGGTCGGCACGCAGCTCCCGCCCCGGGAGGAAGGTAGTCTGGTGCACATCCAGTGGATCGTAGATCTGGCGCCGGCAAAAGGTGTCCAGCGTTTGGCCCGAGACACGCCGCACCAACTCACCCAAAAGAATGAAGTTGATATCCGCATATTCGAAGCGGACGCCGGTCCATTGCCGATAGCTCTGCGCGGCAGCCCTTTTGACGGCCCTTCGCATCGCATGATTGGCACTGAGGTCGAAGTCTCTAAGCCCCGAGGTGTGGGTCAACAGGTGCAGGACGGTGATCTCCCCCTGCCCTGCCCCGGCGAACTCCGGAAACCAGCGCGACAATGGATCCGAAAGGTTGATCTGCCCATCCTCCAGCAATTTCATCAGTACCGGAGCTGTGGCGACCACCTTGGTAAGCGAGGCGAGATCGAAGATGGTGTGATCGTCGATCAGCGCTGCGCCTGGCTCCGGGCTGATGCGCCCTTTGGCGACAGTGGAGAGTATGCCTTCGTGGTTGCCAGTCACGATAACGCCGCCGGCAATCAGATGCTGGGAAATGGCTCGATCCAGAACGAGGCTGAAGCTAAGGGCGCTGCTGGAAATCGCGGGCTGGTGCGAGGCAAGGAGCAGAGACGGAATAAACAACGAGCAGAGCATGAGGAAGTTGGTAATACGCAGGGCGGACCGGTATGCCCCCGGAAGCCACCGGCGGTGAACTTTGGGCGAATTAGCATTGCGGGCAAGATGGCAGCTACTTGTGACAAGGTAGCTAACCTTCGACTTGGAATGAGCGTCAGGCTCTCCGCATGGCCCTTGCTTTAGAATTTTTGATAGGTATCGGGCTTTTTGTCTTCGCATAGGCTGGCAAATCCTTGAAAGGGTTAACTTTTTGCCTTCAAAGGATATATCGCCCAAAGAACAAAATACTTGAGGGGTAAATGCGGGCACTTTGCGATAAGCGTGAACAAATCGGGACGAGGGGAGCGGCCTTCAGGCAGTCTCTCCTGCAGGTAACTGTTCTCGTCATCCAATCCCGTCAATCCCATCCCTCAACTTCCTGCGAGGACACCCGTCCTAATCCGGCCTTCTAGAGAGCGCACCCTCACGTCATTGCCAATGACGTGCCGCATGTTACCTTTTGTAGGAAAGAGCACAAAGACAGCTATCCGCAGGCTCATGAAGCCACAGGAGGTGACGTTCATGCCGGATAAAAACATTAAAGCGTATCTAAACCATCACTTGGCTGGTTCGGTGGCAGGACTGGAAACCCTCGAGCACCTCGTGGAAGCAGAGAAAGGGAGCCCGATGGCACGGGTCCTCATCGAACTGCGCGCCGAGGGGATGGCGGATCGTCAGGTACTTGAGGGACTGATGGCACGGCTGGAGGTAAGCGAGAGCGGAACACAGAAGGCGACAGCATGGCTTGGCGAGAAGGTGTTTCGGGTTTTGCTGCCGCTGAACGACAAGTCTTCGGGAGCGCTGAACCTGCTGCTAACCCTGGAAGCGCTGGCGTTAGGGCTACAGGGGAGACGGGCGCTGTGGCTGGCCCTATCCACTGCAGCGCAGGAGACAGCCGCGCTGCAGGGACTCGACTACCAGACTATGGTGAAAAGAGCCGAAGATCAACGCGAGCGGGTGGAGAAGCTGCGTCTCGAGGCCGCCGGGAAGGCGTTGCGGCCGGCCAAGTAGCACCTCTTTTGTCAACACCGTCAGGAGGCGACCATAATTTCAATGCTGCCGGTTTGTAGACTGTTGTAGCAGGAGAATTACCTCGGCTGCAGTTTCAAGATACTGGTAATCTCCTGCTGCATATTCTTCGTATCGATCTTCGCCTCACGCAGAAATGACCCCCAGGTTTTCGAGCTGTTTTTCACTTCAAGATAGATCTTCTTGGCGGGTAGCCTTATCTTTGCGGCAATAACGGAAGAGATAATCAGCTCCTGGTTGGACGCCCCTGCTTGCCGCATGGCAGCCAGTTCGACTTCACCCATCAACCGGTAACGAGCATACAAGTCGTCAACAACAGTTTCGGCCAGATGGAGAGGTGACGAATTTGCCTTCAGAGCGCTTGAGAATCGAGTGCCTAAGGTCTTCTGGGGAAGCCCCATCTGTGCAATAACATCCTTCCACGCCTCGCTTTTCTGCTTGGTCTGGAGCAGGTCCTCCGGTGACGCCCCGGTTTTGGATGCGACCCAGTAGGCAATCCAAAGGTCGTCAGGAGAGGTCCCCTGCTGCTTTTTCATCACGATGTTTTTCTTGTCTGTATTAAACACCTGGGCAAAAAAGGAATTCTGCGTGGTGGCCAGAAAATACGGGTCGGCCGCTGCCGGGCGCGAGGCCTCGTATGAGCGGTCAGTGAAGCAATGACAGGTAATGGTAGGAATGGCCAGTGCCGGCGCGGGAAGCAGGAGAAGAATAAAAAGACTGCGATAGAGGTTATTGCAGATTACCTGGCGCATAAGGATCCTTTTTGGTTACAACCAATGTTTGGGGTAAGAACGGTGAAACGCCACGTTATTGGTGATGATTGCGGTAGCCAGTAGAATCAGGGCACCGGCCAGCACCGGGATGATCACGAACTCAGGGCCAACTGCCGCCTGCACACCGATCAGGGCTGTGGCTCCTCCCGGCGGATGAGTCGTGCGGGTCAGGTTCATCACAAAGATGGCCAGCCCGACGCAGACCGCCATGGCCAATGGCGAGGAGCCGAAAAGGGCAACCACCAGCACCGCCACCACGGCCGAAACCAGATGCCCCCCTACCAGGTTGCGCGGTTGGGATAGCGGCGAGTCCGTGGCGCCGAAGAGGAGTACAGCCGACGCACCGAACGACCCGATCAGCAAGGGGTGGCCAAACAGGGTGGTGATTTTGAGAATGGCCAGAATCCCCAGAGTGCCACTGAGAAAGCTCCAGATGGCATAGCGCAGCGACAACCGTGGACGCGGCCCCCAGAGCGGAGCCTTGCAGCGCCGGGGCAAACCGCTCATCCTTTTATTAATCGCGATATGTCTTCGTACGAGAATAGCAATCCGTCTTTTCATAAAGTTACCGACTCCACCTCAATGACTCAGGTACGGCACGAGCGGGATGAGCCGCTGATAATCGGCATAGCTCAAGGAACTCTGCCAGTGCCCACTGACCATTCCCGCACCGACTCCCGCCATAAAGATGAACAGCACTACTGCAGGGAAACCCCATGCCGGCAGCGGCCGCCTCCAGAAGACCGGCTGCATTGCAAGGACATCTCGCTCCGGACAACTGGCCACACAGGTAAGGCATCCCGTGCATTCTGGCGAGGAGACGGCTTCGCAGGTATGTACAGATAGACCGGACGGACAGGCAGCCTGGCAGCGTTGACACCCGGTGCAGCCTTTCGAGTCCCGACGGATCTTGAAGGGGCTGAGGAGGCTTACCAGGCCAAGCAGCGCGCCGTAGGGGCAGAGATACCGGCACCAGACATTCTTATACAAGAGGGACAAAAAGGTCAGGCTCGCCAGAACCACTATGGTGGTTACGGACATGCGGGTGAAAAAGTGGAGCATCTTCACGTCGCTGACAGCCCAATAGGGAGCATCCAGGAAGCCACCCAGCGCCGCAACCGGCATGTCCAGCAGGATTAACTTCACGAACAACAGCAGCAGCAGATACTTGACGCTCCGCAACGCGATGTCGAGCCAGCGCCAGATGCGGAAATTCCGGCCAAAGAGCAAACGCCCCACCTTGTGTGCCCCCTCGGATAAGGTGCCGACAGGGCAAAGCCAGGAGCAGAACGATTTCTTGGCAAGCAGGCTCATGAGCAGGATCGCCAGGAAAATGACCAGTGCCGCGGGATGGACCGGGTGGATTTCCCCGGAAATCAGCCAGTACTTCAAGCTGGTAAGGGCTCCGATGGGCAGAAATCCCTCCACACCCGGCGGGCGGGAAACCAGAGAAGCGGTTGCGCCCGTTTCCACTGCCTTAACAAACATGCCGAAACGGATGGCAATACCGGCCACCCATAACATGAAGCCCCATTGCACAACGATGCGAATGGTAGTTACCGATCTTGCCGTCAGTGAACCCATGTGTTATCTCTCTCACAGCTCCTGTGGCAGGTTGAGCCTGCCACAGGCGATTCAGCCTCGAAAGCATCCCATCGGGACACCAGCAGCTTTTTTTTGCAGGTAGCCCAAATAAAGCTGCCTGACAGGGTGCATCCCCTGTCAGGCAATGGCCATACATTATGCTCAGTCAGACATGCGCCGCAGCGTCAGTGTTGGGAGTGATCGGACTCATAGCCGGGAAGCAAGGCACCCTTTTCTAACGCTGTGATTGTGCAGATTTCAGATAGGTAGCCAAGAACACCGCCAGGGAGAACATGATCGATATTCACAGTAGCCCCCTGGAGGATTAATTAATTCTTAGTGCAAGATACCACTGTACGGGCGCGGAGCATTTGACTTAGGTCAACAAAATCGGGTCCACTATACTCAATCGGGATGACGTGGTATTCTTCGGCGTAAATCTATGCCCACGGGACAGGAGCGGATCATGGCTGAAATGGAGCTTTTCTGGAAGGTTGAGGATCAGGTCGCACGCTTGCTGGAGCTGATCAGCCGGGACCTTGATTTGCGCGAAGCACCGCTACGGCGGGATGTCCGGTCTCTGGGGCGGCTTTTGGGAGCAGTTATCCGCGAACAGGCAGGCGGACAGGCCTATACGGCCGAGGAGGAACTGCGCCAGCTGGCCATCAGACACCGGAGGTTGAACGACGAACTGGGTGAGGAGTGTCTCGATTGTCCTGATGAACGGGAACTGCAGGAACAGGCGGTGCAGATTGTTGGCAGTATGCGTGTCGGCGAGGCTCACCAGATCGTCAAGGCATTCTCCACCTATTTCGAATTGACCAATCTGGCTGAGACAAACCACCGCAAACGACGCCTGCGTGCTGCCAGGCTTGGTGAAGAACCGGACAAGCCGGGCTCTCTGCGAGGGACCCTGCAGCGCATGCAGAGGGAGGGGATCTCTGCCGAGAAGGCACTGGAATATTTGCGGCAGGTGCAGGTTGTTCCGGTGTTCACTGCCCATCCTACCGACGTGGCGCGGCGGGTAGTTCATTTCAAACGGCGACGCATAGCCAGCGAACTGGAGGTGCTCGACCGGCTCCCCCTGACCGATAGCGAGGCGTTGCGGGGGCAGGCGGCCATGCTTGCCGAAATTACCGCCCTCTGGCAGACGGACGAGGTGCGCCGCCGCAAACCGACAGTGCTGGATGAAATCAAGATGGGGCTTGATCATTACCCTGATTCCCTGATCACCCCGATCCACGAACTTTACCAGGATATGGCTGCGGCATTCGGGGAAGTCTACGGCTTCACCATCCACCCTGCCATGCTGCCCAAAGTAATCAGTTTCGGCTCCTGGATCGGTGGGGATCGGGATGGCAACCCGCATGTTACCGCGAAATCAACCGGCGAGGCTTTGCAAAAGGCGCGCGAGACCATCCTGATCAGCTATGTCGAGTCCCTGGAGGAGTTGCGCCGCCTGCTGACCTCTTCGCTCAGCCAGAGACCGGTAAGCGACGGGTTGAAAACCGCCATACAGCGCTACCGGGAAACCCTTACCATAAGCGACCTGGATAGCGCTGCCATCCCGGAAGGTGAGCAGTACCGGCGCATGGCGGCCTGCATGCTCCATCGCCTGCAGCGCTCCCTGCATGAGCCGGACCACCCCGACGCCTACCCTGCTGCCGCTCATTTCGAGAACGACCTGCTGCTCATAAGTGAGAGTCTTACCAGTAATAAAGGGGAACATCTGGTCCGTGCGCTGCTCGATCCGCTCTTACTTCGGGTGAGGACTTTCGGTTTTCACCTGCACAGTCTTGACATCCGTCAGCACGCAAAAGTTCATGACAACGCGGTAGCCGAACTGGCTGCACTCAGCATGGCCGGCCCCGGTTCTCAAGCGGTGCTGCCGGCGACCCCCGGCCCGGAAACCACCGAACTGCTGGACACACTGCGAAGCATTGCCATCCTGAAGCGGCACTACCCCGCCGAGGCCATCCGGAGTTACGTCATCAGCGGCGCTTCCCGGGTACAGGACATCCTCTCCCTTGTCTGGCTTTTGGAGCTCTGCGGCGTGCGGGTTGCTGCCGACGGTAACGAGGACCCGGGCCTGATGCCGGTGCCGCTCTTCGAGTCGATTGAAGACCTGCGTCAGGCGCCGCAGATATGCCGCACCCTCTGGAGTTTGCCCGATTATGCGCCCTACCTTGACTCCTGGGGGCGCAGGCAGGAAGTCATGCTCGGCTATTCCGATTCCAACAAGGATGGCGGCATGCTGACAAGTTCCTGGGAGATTTACAAGGCACACCGGGAGCTGCATCGGGTGGCAGGCGACTGCGGAGTCAAGCTGGTGCTGTTCCACGGTCGGGGAGGCACGGTCGGCCGGGGAGGCGGCCCTACACATCGGGCCATCGTGGCCCAGCCCGCAGGCGCGTTCAGCGGTTCGCTCAAGATAACCGAGCAGGGAGAGGTCATCAACTGGAAGTACTCGGACGCCTCCCTGGCGAAGCGTAACCTGGAACTGATGGTGGCCGCCTCACTGGAGGCGCTGGCGCGCCCCGGCCAAGTGGAGCTGCTGCCGGACAGCCGCTGGCAAGAGGCTCTGGAGGAGATGTCCGCCGACGCTTACGCCTGCTATCGCCGGTGCATTGCCGAAAATCCCGACATCCTCCCCTATTTCGAACAGGCCACTCCGGTGCAGGAATTCGACCTGGCCAAGATCGGTTCACGACCGGCCAGGCGCGGCGTTGCCCGTGACCTGAACGACCTGCGGGCCATCCCCTGGGGGTTCGGCTGGATGCAGAGCCGTCACGTCATCCCTGGCTGGTTCGGAGTGGGGCACGCCCTGGAGCGTTTCGCCGCCAAGGGGGAGGGAGAAAGGGAACTTTTGGGGGACATGATGCGACGCTTCCCCTTCTTCTACGACCTGATCCGCAACGTCGAGCTGGCTCTGACCAAGGTCGACCTGCCGCTGGCCCGGCTCTATTCCGAGCTGGTGCCCGACCGGGAACTCCGGGAACGGGTGTTCAGCATGGTGATGGAGGAGTACCAGCGTACCCGCCGGGCCGTGCTGGCCATTACCGGACAAGCGCGCCTGCTGGAGAACAACCCGTCCCTGGCCCGGTCCCTCCGCCTGCGCACCCCCTATGTGGACCCGCTCAGCCTGATCCAGATCGAGCTGCTGCGCCGCAAGCGGGCCGGGGAAGAGAGCGAGGAGTTGAACTACGTGCTGGCCGCCACCATCAATGGCATTGCGGCGGGGTTGCACAATACCGGTTAATTATCTGCCTCCGGAAGGCCGGATCTTGCTCTCTCCTTTTATCTCACCAGGCTCAAAAATGGTAGCTGCTCCCTTCCTGCAACAGCTCAAGCTGTGGCACTCCGAGTGCGGCGAGGTCGTCTTTTATGGTCTGATAGAACTGCGGCTTCAGGTGGGTAACGAAAATGCGCGGCGGCAAGGTGACGATCTTCCCCAGCTCTTTCGACAGCAACCTCGCCGTCAGATGCCCGGTAAGAAGTGCCATCTCTTCCATGTCGTTGGGAAAGGAAACCTCCACGATTATGGCGCTGAGATTGGCGGCATACTGCCAGATCGCTTCTGTCGGCCCGGTGTCGCCGGTATAGAGCAGCGCGTGACAGCCTTTGCGCACGATGTAGCCCTGGGCTGGAACCGAGTGGGTGACGCTGCAGGCAGTTATCGTATATCCTCCGACCTGTAAGACCTCTGCGTTTTCTATCTCGCGGTAGCGGATAAGCGGTGCCTCAGGGGAGGGAATCCTGCTGAAATCAGGCCATATCTGGTCATTCATGATGTGAGTCTTCAGCGAATGCAGAATGTCTCGGGCCGACAGCACCTCGACGTTGTGCTGCGGGTTCTTAAGCGCCATGTTATCTGCGAAAAGCGGAATGCCCCGGATGTGGTCCAGGTGGCAATGGGTGACCAGGATATGCCTGATGGCAGCTTGTTCCTCCTCGCTGAGCGCGGCTCCGATGGTGCCCGCATCGAGAAGCAGTGTGTCGTCGATAAGAAAGCCGGATGGATTGAAGCCGGGAAATTCGGCACCCGAACTGCCAAGAACTCTCAGGATCATCTGGTGTCCCCTTTGAGGTAGCTGCCTACCCCGAAATTTCGCCTTTATTTGATGCAGACTCTCCGGACCTCGTGAATGTCGGTCAGCCCCTGCAGGCATTTCAGTATCCCATCCTGCTTAAGCGTGGTCATGCCGTCGGCAATGGCCTGATGCCTCAGCTTTGCGACCTCCGCCTTCCCCTTGATGAGCCCCCTCACCTCTTCTGTGCATTCCAGCAATTCGTGTAACCCAAGCCTACCCTTGTATCCCGAGCCGCTGCATTTCGGACACCCCTTCGCCCTGGCCAGGGTGACCTTCGCTCGCTCAACCCCCAGTTCCTGAAACTGGTCCTCGCCGTATTCCGCTACGATGTTCAGCCATTCCCTTTCCTCAGGCAGATAGCTCTCCTTGCACGCGCCGCACAGCCTGCGGGCCAGCCTCTGCGCCAGGATGCAGAGCAGCGCGTCGGAAAAACTGAAGGGGTTCATCCCCATGTCGAGAAGCCTGGTGACCGTTTCCGGCGCGGAATTGGTGTGCAGGGTGGAGAATACCAGGTGGCCCGTCAAGGATGATTCCACACCGATGGAAGCGGTCTCCTCGTCACGCATCTCGCCGACCATGATTACATCAGGATCGGCCCTCAGAAAAGCACGCAGCGCAGTGGCAAATGTGAAGCCGATCTTGCTGTTCACCTGCACCTGGCGCAGCCCCTTCTGGGTGATCTCTATGGGATCCTCCGCAGTCCAGATCTTGGTCTCCGGCACGTTTATCGTGGACACGGCTGAATGCAGGGTGGTGGTTTTGCCGGAACCTGTCGGCCCCACCACCAGGATCAGACCGTACGGCTTCTTGATGTTATCGGTGAAAACCCGCCGGTTCCGCTCGGTGAGCCCCAGGTTGTCGAAGGGGATCGGTTCTCCGGAGGCGAGGATACGCAACACCACATCCTCCAGCTGACCGGCGCTTGGGAGCGTCGCCACCCTGAGCTCTATGTCCAGGGGACCGAACTTTTTGAAGTCGATCTTTCCGTCCTGCGGCTTCCTGCGCTCGGCGATATCGAGCCCGGCCATGATTTTTATCCGCGAGGTTACGGCGTGCTTGTACTTGAACGGGATCCGCTGAAAAACCGCGCACCTGCCGTCGATTCTGATCCGCACCTGCACGTCCTCCCGGCCCGGCGCCGGTTCGATGTGGATGTCGGAGGCGTTTTTCTCGTGCGCCTCGCAGATGATCTTGTTCACCAGCTGGACGATCACGCTGTCCTGCTCTGACACCCTCTGCACTTCCTGCTCGATGGAGGGGTCTTCGCTGGTGTCCAGTTGTCCGAGCAGTTCCGAGACGCTGGTAGAGGGCTCCTGCCCGGCCGGGCCGATCCGGTAGTAATGCTCGATGAATCGGCTGACATCCTCGCGAAAGGCTCCCAGAAAGCTGACCCTCTTGTACTCCTGATAGATGAATTTGATCAGGTCCTGTTTGGCCAGATCCGTCGGGTCCTCCATGGCTACCTGCAGCACGCCGACCTCGATCTTTACCGGTACCCAGCGCTCCTTCTGCAGGCGGTCAGGCTTCACCCTTTTCAGGATATCCTCAAGTCTGGGGAGGGCGGGATCGAAGCTGATGAAATCGCTGCCGAAGTTCAGGCTCAGGCATTTCGCCATCTCCTCCCGCGAGATCTTGAAGTCGCGCATGAGCAGGTGGTCGAGCCCTATGGCAGGAAGATCGGGGTGGGCCGATGCCTTTTGAATGTCGGACTCGTCCAACAGGTTTTTGTCCAAGAGGTAGTTGTAGCGCGATTTGTTGCGGATGATCTTGGTCGAGGCCGAGAGACGGAAAATGTTATGTATGGCGATGGAGAGCGATGTTGCCAATTCGGAGGCGTAGCTCAGGTCCGTTTCATCAAAAGAGGAGTTGTCCTTCTTGTTCACAAGCTGCATCACGCCGATCAGCGAGCTGTTGAATTTCATCGGCAGGCAGAGCACCTGCATGGTGCGGAAACCGGTTTTCTGGTCCCAGTTGAGGTCGAAGGAGAGGTCTGAGCTTATCATCCTCAGCTCATGACTGTCGTAGGCATTTTTCACATTAAGTATGGAACCGGAGTGTGCGCAGTATCCGGCAAGGCTGTTGCAGTCGATGGCTACCGAGATCTCCTGTATCTCATTGCCGGACTTGACCTTCGACCTGAGAGTCTTATTTTTCTGATCGATCACGTATATGGTCAGCCGCTCGGCCTTGAACAGCTCGGAAATGCTGTCCCTAAGCTGGATCAGGATCGTGTTGAGATTGTTGGAGGAGTGGATTTCGTTGATCTTCTCCATGAACCTTTTGCGGTATTCCAGCTGTTTTTTGAGCAGGTCGGTTTCGATCATCATCAGTTGTCCTTCTGAACTCGGCGAAAGGCCGTTGTTGTCTTGCAAAGTATTGGCTGAAGCAGGACCGCTCGCTCAATCGACACGGCGCATCTCTAAAGCATGGCGAACCATTGAAAAAATATAATTAACCACAGATAACTACCTATTGGTCAGCTTCTCTTAAAGTTTGAGACACCGTTTCCGAAAAGGTATAGGACACTATTCGGCGATCTTCTCCAATACTGAAGAATTTTCTCAGACGCCGGCAAATCAATAGCGCAAGCGACGAGGCTCAAACCCATGAAGAATTTCAGTACAGCCACCATACGCTTCGTGATCGGCTGCGCTGTCACTGCCTTTTTCTGCCTGCTGCTGGCCAAAAACCCGCTCCTACTGGAGATCACCGAGGCGAAGCTCTACGACTTCCGCTTCCACGCACGCGGGATAGTCGCGGCACCTGATACGGTAGTCATCGCGGCCATCGACGAAAAAAGCCTGGCAAGGCTTGGCCGCTGGCCCTGGAGCCGCGAGGTCATGGCGCGCCTGGTGGACAAACTGGCCCGGGCCGATGCCGCCGTGATCGCCTTCGACGTCATCTTCCCGGAAAGCGAAAAGCACGACTCCCTCTTCAGCAGGGCCATCGAAGACGCCGGGAACGTCATACTCCCCATCGCCTTCGACTTCGAGACCAAGGCCCCGCCGATCTCCGACCCTGTCCTGGAACAGTCGGCGCTGGTCAGCATAGAGGATGCCGCGCTCTACCAAAGATATGCGCCTCTCATCTCCGGCGGGGTGCCGACCCTGCCGGTCGATCCTCTTGGAAGGAGCGCCATGTCGCTGGCCCATGTCAGCATGCTGCCCGATCACTTCGACGGGACCCTGCGCTGGGAAGCGCTGCTGATCGGCTACCGGGACTTGCTCTACCCGTCGCTTGGCTTGCGCAGTGCCGCCTTCTTCAAAGGGATCGCCCCGGAACAGATGAAGGTGCGGGCCACCAGCTCGATCGGCCTCGGCAAGACCGTCATCCCGACCGATCACTGGGGACGCATGCCTATCAACTATTACGGTCCCGGCCGCACCCTGCGTCACATCTCGGTCGCGGACATTCTGGACGGCACGGCCGGTGCCAAAGAGTTGGGGAACCGGATCGTCTTCGTAGGGGCGACCGCCATCGGCATACACGACCTGAGAGTGACACCGTTTAGCGCGGTGATGCCCGGGGTGGAAAAACAGGCGACGGTTGCCGCCTCCATACTGGACAACCGCTTTCTGGCCAAGGCCACCCCACTCCAGGATCTCGCTTTCCTGCTGGTCAGCGGAATCGTTCTGGCTTTGGCCTTGAGCCGGCTGCGGCTGATCTGGGGAGCCATCGCCACCCTGGCCGTCATGCTCGCAACCGGCATGGTCGGGGCGCTCCTTTTCAACCATCCGGGATTGTGGGTCAACCTGACCTGCCCGCTTGGCAACGTCATCTGCATGTTCATGTCGGTCACAGCCTGGAACTACACCTTCGAGGAACGCTACGCCCGGAAGATCCGGGCCATGTTCTCAAGCTATGTCACCACGACCATCGTGAACGAACTGATCAAGAACCCGGAGCTGGCCCGGCTTGGCGGAGAGAAGCGCGAAATAACCGTGCTTTTTTCCGACGTCAGGGGCTTCACCTCGTTTTCCGAACAGCATGAACCCGAAGAGGTCGTGGCCCTTTTGAACGAGTACCTGGGCGCCATGACCGAAGTGGTGCTGAAATGGGGGGGGACGCTGGATAAGTTCATCGGCGACGCCGTCATGGTGTTCTGGAATGCGCCGCTGCTAAGTGAGGACCACGCCGAACGGGCGGTGCTCTGCGCCCTGGAGATGCAGGCAAGGCTCGCGCAGTTGCACCTGAAGTGGGATCGGGAAGGAAAGCCGAAACTCTCCTGCGGCATCGGCATAAACACCGGCGAGGTGATTGTGGGCAACATCGGCGCCGAAGGCAAGAAGATGGATTACACGGTGATCGGCGACCAGGTAAACCTCGCCTCCCGGGTGGAGTCGCTGACCCGCCAGTTCGACGCGGACCTTTTGATAACCGGAATGACCGTGGCAAAGCTGCGGGCCGCAGTCGAGGCGGGGACACTTTCCGGCATGGAGATGAGGGGATTGCGCCGGGTTATCGTCAAGGGTAAAGAGCAACCGGTCACCCTTTATCAGGTGACGGCCAGCGCCGCCAGGACGGTCGTGATTACCGAATGCCCCGATCTGGAGCCGCTCAGGCTGACGGAGAAGTAACAAGATGGCACCGGGCAGCAAGTCTTTTGCAACGGAGATACGGAGAACAGGCAACATCCTTTTAAGAATTACACCGCTGCGAGGAGAATAACCGTGAGCAAAATAATTTCTATCGCTGCACTGGCCTTGGGCGTCTGGCTCTTTTGTAGCACAACTGCCAAGGCAGAGAGTTCGACCCTGGCAGAGGGGATCGCCCAGTACCGGGCCGAGAACTTCGAGGAGGCGCTTGTGCTGCTGGAAAAGTCCCGGGCAGAGCAGCCGGAATCGTCGGTAGCCGCCTTCTACCTGGGAATCGCCCGCAAACAGGCGGGGGACCTGGCCGGCGCCATCAAGGAGCTGACCGACGCCGCGACCCTGAAGCCTCCCGTGCTGGATGCCTATCTGGAACTGGCCGATGCCTGCCATGTGGCAGGAGACGACGCCAAAGCCCTGGAGTGGGTGCAACGCTCGGAAGAAGCGGGCGCGAGCCCCGCCCGCAGCGCCTTTCTGAAGGGTATCATCCTGGCGGCGCAGGGGAAAGGCGACCACGCCGTCCGGGCCTTCGAAAAGGCAAAGAAGCTGGATGCCACGCTGACCCAGCCGGCCGACTTTCAGATCGCTATCGCCATGGCCGGTTCCCGGAAACTCACCCGCGCGCGCGACGCCCTGCGGGCGGTGGTCGCCGCGGACCCCAATTCCGAAATGGCCTCCTACGCCAAGGAGTACGAGCAGTCCTTCACCCGTATCATCGAGAGCTACCGTACCTGGCACCTGGCAGTCGGGCTCAATTATCTCTACGACGACAACGCCATCTCCAACCCGTCCAATCCCGCGGCAAAGGCCCAGATCGGCAGTCCGACCGGGCAGCGGGACCACGCCTTTCTGGGGACGCTGAGACTGGACTACTCCCCGATGCTCGCAGGTGACGCGCTCTTCAGCGCACAGTACCTGCTGCAAAGCACCAAGTACGGCAACGGCGACAACCCCAGCACCTTGATCAACTCCCTCACTTTGATCCCCGGCTACGCCTTCGGCAGTTCGGCCCTCTCCTTGCCGGTCAGCTACAGCCATGTGCTGCTAAAGGAAGAGAAGTACCAGCAGCTGATCAGCACCAGACCCACCTGGTCCTGGCAGATCGCACCGGGGCACATCCTGCAGGAGGCACTCATCTACTCCCGAAGGGAAATGCTCAACGAGCCGCTGGCGGCTGAAGAAAACCGTGACGCCGACATCTTCGGTGCCTCTGCGGGCTACATTTTCAGCTACGGCAACCTGGGTGGCATGGCCGCCCTGCGCTACGACCTGAGCTATGATGATGCGAAGGGCGACAACTGGATAAACCGAGGCCACCGGGTCTCCTTAAACGGGGTGGTCCCCCTGGCGGCCAACCTGAAACTGAACCTGTCGGGCGAGGTTTCCCTGCAGCAATACCTGAACAGCAACACCGTTTTCGGCATCAAGCGCGACGATACCAGCTGGTTCGGCACGGCCGGCTTCAGTTGGAACCTGGCGCCCAATACCGCCCTTTCAGCGCAGTACGCCCATACAACAGTGCAATCGAACATCCCGGTGTATGACTATAGCCGCAACACGTTCAGCACCGGCGTGGAATTCAGTTTTTAGGAGCCCATCATGACCTCCCTAATATCCCGTTACTTTCGATCGCTTTTGATCCCGCTTTTGCTTCCGCTCATGCTGCTCTTTCTCTGCGGCACAGCCCTGGCGGAGATGGTCGGCAAATTCACCCGTATCGAGGGCGCTGTCGACATCATGCCGGGGGGGCAACTGCCGGCGGTGGCAGCCCGGGAGGGCGGCACCGTGCAAAGGGGCGACTTTATCCGTACCAAGAGCAAGGCCCGGGCCGAGATCACCTTCAACGACGGCAGCGTGATAAAGATCGCTCAGCGCAGCCGCATCGACGTGGGAGAATACTCCGCCTCCAACCGGAGACTGGGGCTGCCGCGCGGCAAGGTGCAGGCCACCGTGGTCCCTGCAGCAGCCGGGGGCGCTCCGCACCGCTTCGAGATCCGCACCCCCAACGCGATTGCCGGAGTCCGCGGCACCTCGTTCTATGTCTATCACCAGGGCAATATCACCGGCGTCGCCGTAACCCAGGGGGTCGTGCATACCGCGAGCCTGGCCCAGCCGTCACAGGGCGTGCTCCTGGTGGCCGGAACCACCACCACGGTTACCAGGGGGAATGCCCCCGCACCGCCGCGGCCGACTTCCGAGAGGGAGCTGAACAGCCACCGGAACGACGTCAGCCAGGCAGTGCCAGATGGCGCTGCGACCGGTAACGAGGCCACCTCCTCAGGGGAAAGCTCCAACTCTTCCGATTCGCCCTCCTCCACAGCGTCCGGCGCGACCTCCGGAGCTGCTTCAGACTCGCCGGCAACCGCCGCATCTGCCACCTCCACTGAGGAAACCTCAGCCCTCTCCAGCTCCGCGTCCTCAGCAACGGACACTAGCATCAGCGGCGCCAGCGGAACAGGCCTGGTAGCGACGGCTGTGGCAGCTTCGTTGCGGGATGCCGGCCTACAGGCACCAACGCCGCGCGACACCACCCAAGCCGCCCCACCGGTGCAGGCGCCAACCGTAGAACCGACAGTTACGGAAATAAACCCGATAATTACTTCGACTTCGACTTCGACTTCGACTTCGACTTCGACTTCGACTTCGACTCCAACTCCGACCCCAACTCCAACCCCGACCCCAGTGCCGGCCCCCTTGTTCAGCAGTCACCTGGGTGCGGGCCTCATGTCGCGCGGCGCGAGCATCGACCCGAACTCGAACCTGTTGACCATCACCAACGATCCGGGCCTCGCGTTGACACTGTCCGGAACCACCTCGCTTTGGACCGGGAGCGCCCCGGCCACCTTGAGCGGCCTCTATCCTGCGCTTCCCCTGCAGCAGCCCAACCACTACTGGTTCGGCAAGCTGTACCCGGACGACACCCCCAACCAAACGACAGCAGACGGAGGCGCCTATTACGGCTATTTCGGCGGGATGTCCCTGGACGGGGCCAAGCTGTCCGACACCACGCTGAACGCACTCTACATTGACCCCAGCGGCAAGACCGGGATCATGCACGGCACACTCCCCGGCACGATCACGGCAGCTGGACTGAGCGGCGCCGGCACCATCACCCTCACTGAAATGGCCCCAATCAGCGGGCTCAATCCCGCATCCTTTTCGGCCAACTGGTGGAATTCCGGGAGCACAGTGGTCGAGTTATTCGGCGCCATTTTGACACCGTCCGGCACCGGCAATGGTGGCAACCAGAAGAATGATAGCGAAGGGTTCATGCTGGACGGCAACTTCAACATAACCAGCGAGATGAGCAACCGGGGCGACGTACTGCGCCTGGGATATCTCAGTTCCGACCCCAGCTTCGGCATCTGGACGCGAGAATCCTTCGGTACCTACAACGGCAGCGCAACCGACTTCGCCCTGATAAGCAATGCACAGTGGGGAACCCTGAATCCCGACTTCACCTTCAGCACCGATCGTGGAATAAAGATCGCTTCCATAGGTGAGTGGCAATCAGGCGGCAGCCTCACCGGGACTGCTGACGGCGCCTGGGGCGAGCTGAGCACGGGGAGCATCAGGCTCTTGACCGGCACCTTGACCGGCAGTTCCAACCTCGGCACCTCGTCATTCGGTGCGGTCACCACCGGATCCTTCCTCGACCTGTCCCGTTTCCTGGCCAATCCGGGCCTGGCAGCGACCCTTGGCTTTCCGACTCTGAAGGACCCGGTCACCTTCAGCCTGTCGGGAACAGGTGCAGCAGGAAACGTCACTGTCGTTAACCTTAGTTTCTACAGCCGCAACGCCGGCGACCCCGTCTCTCTCTGGGTCGCCCAGAACGTCAGCGGCAGCTACACCGGAGGGCTCCAGCAGCAGAGTTTCTCGCTGATGGAGGGTGCCGACGCGGGCAGCAGCACCATCCTCGGCAACATGCGCATCAGCGATGCCAGCACGACCACCGGCACCTGGCTTGGGTCCATCAACGCCATCGGCGAGACCGGCACCACGTTTCGAAGCCAGTTCGACGGGGTCGCGGCCGGCAGCTTCAACGGCACGACCTTTACCGGGAGCGCCGCCGGGCTGTCCCATCCGGTCACCTATTACAGCACCATCAGCGGCGGAGAGATCACACGATTCGACAGCGGCAACGCCGTGTCCTACGGTAGTATCGACGGCGTGATGGGCGGCATGTCGCTCTGGGGGAGCACCCCTGCCCTCACCTCCGACTTCCAGGGAGTCGGCTTTTTCACCCCGAACCAGGTGACTGCTGCGAGCGACTTCGTGCTGAACGCGTCTCTCCAATCCAAAGATGTACCGACCGGCACCGCCATGACCGCCGACGGGGGAGCTTACCGGGGTCACCTGGTAGCAGACGTCACCACCACGGGAGGAGGCCCCGGTGCCCCCTCCATCATCGGCATTGTGAACGCGCTTGCCATCGACCCGTCCGGTAACGCCGGTATATTGCACGGCAAATTCAGCGGATACCTCGATCCGGTGACCAGCGTCTGGATGGCAGATGGCAATATTTTCCCCGTCACCCTGGCAGCGGCTACCGCAGGCGTCACTGCTGCCGATCTTAATTCAGGCGGTGTCAGCACCATAACCACCCCCTTCTATGCAGGCGGCACCTTTTTTAACGGCACCCTGGGCCTCAGCAGCTGGGCGCCGGATGCCTTCACCCGCAGCTATATCACTTCCTCACCCGACTGGGGGATCGGCCAGTTCGGGCTGTACGCGAGCTACAGCACGCCGCCTCCCTCCAATACACCTTGGAACATCGACTTTGCCATCACAGACGCCTTACCGGCGACCATCAGCCTGGCGGGAACCATGGAAGGGAAACCGTGGGCTACTGTCGATGGCAAACTGAGTGCCGACGCTCGGGCAGGCTGGCATGATCAATTAGCCGCGCTGGCGGCGGCAACCCCTATGACCGGTATCTTCATAGGCGAAACCGTCGGCACCTTCAATCCGGTGAGCCTCCAGGCCATGACCTCCGGGATCTGGCTGGAGACCCAGAAATTCCTGGGTCTTGCGGCAACCGCGGCAGGTCAGGCCACCCTGCAGAAGCTCAATATTCCTGCGGTGGAAGTGGGCAAAGCCGATTTCAGCGGCAGCAACGGCAATTTCGATGTTCTAATCCAGGACCTCAGGTTCTTCGCGACGGTAAGCGGAGGGCGGCCGCAGGTTTTCGCCACCGACAACATCACCGGTAATTACTCCGTCCCCTTCCCGAGCGGCAGCGCCACCCTGACCCAGGTGCCGGGCTTCGGGGTCGCCACCTCCGGGCTTTCGCCGACCTTCAGCATCAGCCAGTGGGATGCAACCAACAACAAGTGGTCCGCCACGCTCTCCGACAATGGCGGCAGCGGAATCGTTGCAGGCCACAGCAACGTCCAGTTTACCGGAGCGGCAGCCGGTCGTACCAGCGGCGGGGCCAGCGGAACCTTCACCGGAACCGCCGCCGGGGTGGTTAAATAGATAGGGGACAGGAAGAGAATGGGAGCATGAAGCGCGGGGAGACTGGCAAGTGCCGGAGCAGTCCCCGAACACTGAATCAACGAGTTGTGCAGGCCTTCGAGGGAGAAACAGAGGGGACAATTTATAAGCTTCGATTCACCGGAACTCCTTTTCAAGGTTATTTCCGGCAAGCGTTGGGATCTGCTCAAAATGGGGCGCCGACCCAATGCCTATTCGAGAAGCTGCCCGACGGTTAGAGAGAGACGTCAAGGCCGTACATGGAGATGTCCAGGCTCTTCTGAGAGCCGGAATAATAATGAAAACCGAGACAGGTCAGATCGTTTTCCCATACGACGCCTTGCATGTGGATTTCGTGCTAAAGGCTGCTTGAGCCTCTGGATAAGAAACCTGTTTCTTTTGCGCTCCAGACACCTCCGTCCGGCTCTGCCGATCATCGTCGCGCGACAATCAATCAGCCCTAGGTGGCCGCTCTGGTTGCTCACTGCCCTCCTCTTCAGCGCCTGTGGTGCCGGAAGCGAATCTAATGGTTTTGCACCCGGCAAAGCTGACGCTCATGGCTTTTCCACCTTTGGTAAATCCCACCAGACGCAGAGCCTTGCCACCTCGCTTCACCTCCAGCAGCACCGATTCCTTTTCACTATCGTCAATGCGTACCAAGGTGGCTTTGGTAAACCCTCCAGCATCAGCACTCTTGCCGCTCAACTCAATCGACTGGACCTCGGATAAGGGGAGCAGTTGAACGGTATCGCCAACACGAAACCTGATCCCCTTTGCCGTGCGCTTTCCGTACTTGATCCTGGTGCGATAAATTTCCAGGTCGCGGCTACTGCTCCGCTCCTTGCACATGGTGGTGACTACCGACCCCCCTCCTGGCCGAGGCGGATTGATGCCATTTGGAAAAGCACTCTCCACGGAAAAGGTAGTCACGATGAGGACGAGGGCGGCAATAACTCCTTTACCTGGCTGCATAGGCTCCTCCCTTGTAAAGCTCGTTTATCTCCTGAACCATAAAAGCGGCTGCATTGTCGCTTTCCCGGTTTCCTATCTTGACCACCAGTTCCTTGATCTTTTCGTACTCGGTAAAGGCATCAAAGGTGGGGTCGAATTGATTACAGGGACTCTCTTCGCGGTTGACCGGCGTGCAATAAAGCCCCTTCAGCCATTTGTCGATCCCGGCCGACGCTGTATTCAGCTGGATAGCGTAGTTTTTGAGGGCGGTTTCCACAGGACTATTCCCGGCATCGCTGTTATGCCGGTAAGCTACCGCCAGTGCCTGCACTTTTGCGAACGCGTCGTAGCGCTTCAGCTTTATTTGAGCAATCTCCTTCAGGTATTTCAAGTATTCGTCCTTATCTATTTCCAGCTCCTGGGTAAGAGGCAGTATGGCGTAGTACTCCTGCCATATCGAGTTGCTGTAAAGCAGAAACTGACCAAGGCATTCCTGCATAAGGTTCAACTGCTGCTTGCGGTTTTCGTAGGAACGTTGAAAGCCAGGGACAAGGACGGAGGTAATCAAGGCTCCGACCAGCAGCAACACAAACCCGTTACTTAGGTATCCTAAGACCTTCTCGATGCCGGATTCATGTTTAACGTCAGGCGACGGCCGCGACTCTTCCAGGACCATCATTGCATAGCGGACCTCGGCACGGACTCGCGCACGTTCCTGGTCCGACAATTCCGGAGGCTGCACTGCATCGAGAGAGTCATTCGTCATCGCGGCCCCCTACCGACTCCTTCCTAGTTTCCGTCCGGAAAGGGTGCTTTTCCGCCCTGGCTGCGTCAACCTTCGGTCTTGCTTGTGCGGCGTACTTATGTACGCCTCCGCGCAACCCCTCG
>Ga0209317_1000835_pt1 | contig 32658 bp, 47 predicted proteins | sample RifGroB2_FD_183994 | JGI IMG/M metagenome (GOLD analysis project Ga0209317, IMG submission 183994) | Soil microbial communities from Rifle, Colorado, USA - Groundwater B2 (SPAdes) (version 2) | ecosystem: Environmental > Terrestrial > Soil > Unclassified | place: Rifle, Colorado | collected...
AAGCGGCTCATCCGACAGCAGAGTCTATTCGGTCGGCAACATATCACGTCGAGTTAACGACTTTCAATTCGAAAATGCCCATCGGCACCTGAAAAGCGCACCTGTCGCGGAGACTTCGATGCTCAGCAACATTTGACTACGCCACCTCCTGCAACGTTGGTCGGGCAGGAGGGGAGAGTGGTAAGTTGTGTAAGTTGCTGCTGGTGTGCATAGAAGATTCGCCAACAGCCACACCCGGCTAGACCAGCCGGTGGCTACCACCATTGGTCAGCCTCAAGCGTTGCGAAAAGAGGCTGGGGCATGTTTAGCCGGATGGAGTTCCTGAAAGCTTGTCGCGATCTGACCACCTCGCCAAAGCATTCACTCGCTCACAACCGCCAGCAAGTGTGAACCACTAGGAGCTATGGCAGTGAAATGATTATGGGTCGGATTGTGGAAGTGGGGGAAATCTTGAGGAAAACTTGCGCAACAATTGTGCTGCGTGGACAAACAAAAATTTATGAGTCATTTGGCAGTGGTGGGATGTAAGGCTATTTTTGCACCCGCTTTGGCAGTGTGGTGCCTTTACTTCATTTTGTTAAGAAGACGTTCTCGCTCCTTAGATTCCCTCGCTCGTTCTTCTATTTGAAATTTAAATCTCTCAACCTCTCCGAATGCCAGCAGCAAACAAATAAAAGAAAAGAAAGCAAAGGTCAAAAAACAAATGACAGCTATAACAAGTTGGTCTGGTCTAGATAGTACACTGCCTAATAATGGAGAGAAACCAAGCACCACAGCTACAACTATATAGTATATGGTAAGCCAAAAAATATAATTAACATTCCTCTGTATGATCCTATTTAACCTTTGTTGTTCCGACTCAGATAATCCATCTTTGCCGGAAAGCTCAACTATTTTAAGGCGTAAGTTATATGCCACAACCATCATAGCTGGTGGCAAAAATGTAAGCTTTTGGAAAGCATCGAGAACTCTGTCAATATCAAAAAGATACAAAAATTTATATGACACCGCAGCTGTGAGCATAACGAGAAAAAGGCCCACACAGGTTTCAATAAGGCTGAAGCCTTTATTTTGTACCTCTATTGATTTCAAGTAATAGTTCCTAACTGTATCTGGTTTGTAAGCCATGCCAGCATTTCGTTGTAAAGATCGCTGGAATCTATGATCCCGTTGTAAGTCTTTACCCGAACATGACCAGCAAATTTTAAATCTGCACCTTTAAGTACAGGGCCATCTTGCAAATGAACCTTGACGTCATCAGGTTCGGCGTGCCTCATTGCAGTAGCGATATTGTCAAGTATTTTGTGGGCGGCGTCGGTGGTTTTTCTGTAGTAAGACACCTCTAGGTTTACCCGCAAATTAGCTTCGTCAAGTGAGTCGTCAAGTTTCAGGCCCTTTCGCCAGTCCGCACCGAGTGCTGCTGTTAAGATATCAAAACCCCTCCCGACTGGCCCAAAAACCATCTTACTAGTTTTTTTACCTTCATCTTGTTCAGAATATTTTGTTTCCAAAGATGATCCAATAACAACCTTCTTAACTGGCATTTTTTCTACTCTTTTACGTGCTTCCTTTGTTGGAAGATCGGACAAAAGTATAGCATTTCTCTTATCTAAAGTCGAGGTGCAATCTCTAAAAAACCACATTAGATGATTTTCCAAATCCCTGGACTTCAATGATTTAGACTGTAATATCAGTACATGGTTTTCAAGAACACCGAAATATAGCACTGATTCCAAAAACTCTTGTGTCTTACCATCTTTACTTGGTGGAAGGGACAGAGCTTCTATAGGAAATTCGTCAGAAGCTTCATCAAGGACAAGAATAGTTGAATCTTTTCCTTCCTCATAACTCAAAAGCTGTCCGAATATCATGCCCCCTTGTAACCTGAAAGAATTTATAAATCGTTTGTACTTTGCTTCTGGATCTATATATTCGACCCGTGATATTGGCTTTTTTCTAAGTTCGAGAGCTTTTTCTAAATGCGACTGTAGGTGAGATGACTTTTTTTGAAATTGCGCAACCTTGTAGTAAATAGTCTTCGTTTGCGTTACAGGTTTCATTGTACCCTCTTTGAATTACGTCATGTTGATAACATTTTAGCACCGACCGGGTGTGCTGCCGATGCCCCAACGGTCACTACAGCTGCTGCCTCTTCACCAATTCAATAAAAACGGATTCTAGGCGTCCCGTCATTTTAAACTACGTAGGCTTTGCTTACACGCTTTCATGTTGTCCAAGTAGTCCCCCAGCTTGTTTTCCAGGAGCTGGTGGCCCAACTGATCTGGGGTCAGAAAGTACTGCCGCTGACCGGACCATAATGAACGAGCTGAATCCGAGGCAAACGAGCAGGCATCGGCATCTACAAAAATGGCCCGTCTCTTCTTGTCCAGGGCGGCATACCACTTGTTGTGCTTTCTGATGGCGTCCGGCCCGCCTTCAAGCATCCTAGAATTGGCCTTTACGGCGGCTTCTACCTCTTTGACGAATGCCGTGGCTTCCTTCCTTGTCGGAGCTGCAACAGCCACCGTCACCCAGGAGAGCACAACCAGGACCAGGCAGAGCACCCGCATCACATCTTCCTCCCGCACCAGACCACCCGGCCGATCACGTTAAGCATGGCAGCTGCTTCGCCCTGGAGGACCTCCGCGTCATAGATCGGATTATCACCTTTCACTATTACCGTGCCATCAAGCCTTCGCTGAATCCGCTTGACCAACAGCCCCCCATTCAGCTGCAAAACATAGATGGCATTCTCCTGGATCTTTCGCTCGCGAAGGTCGACCAGGATCATATCGTCGCTGGACAATGTCGGCTCCATCGAGTCGCCTTTAACGTTGATCAGAGCCAGATCCTTGGCCGATAGCCCCATCACGTCCTTTATCCATCCCGCCTTAAACGACAGGTAATCAACTATTTGCTCACTATGTACAGTCGTTGCGCCACCGGCCCCTGCAGAGACGTTGTACCTGGGCACCATCACAAAATCTGCCTGACGCTTAGCAACATACTCGATTTGCTCCTGACGCTCCGCGACAAGGTTAACACCAGGCGAGGTGTCTACGACATTGCCCCGCATCATCTCACCTTCCCCCGTCATTAACCAATCCGTGCTGCAATTGTAATGCTGGGCGATCTTAAAGGCCCATTCAAGCGGCATTACACCGCGCGACTTAGCGCCAGAAACGCTAGCCGCCGTGACTTGCAAAAATGCACTGAACCGGTTGAACGACTTCCAGCCAGTCACCTGCATGATCCTGGTCCACACCTCTACAAAATCCATGTCAATCCCTGTTCGGAGTTCTGGGGCTTAACTCCGAACTAAACTCCGAACAAGCGAAGTTAGTTCGGAGTTGATTAAATGCCTGAAAATAGGTCTAGTTTGCTGAGCGATCCTGTATTGCCTAGAAAAGTTAACTCCGAACTCATTTTATTAGTTGACAGCTAACAAAAGTTAGCTTAAAACTTATTGTCATGACAAGACAACTAAATACCAAAAAAACCCGCCGAGCGCAGGGTCTGGATCAAAGGTCAATTAGAGGTCATTGGCGAATCTTTCGCGTCCATTGGTCGCGAGCTGGGAACCAGTCGGCAAGCGGTGCGCAGTGCTCTCGATTCGCCCTATCCAAGGATGGAAAAAGCCATCGCTGAAAAGCTCGGGGTGCCCAGAGAAAAGATCTGGCCAGAGCGATACGCGGCTTAACTATCGACTAATGAATAGTTATGGAGATGCGAATAGTAACCCATTTTTAATGCTCCTGCAATTGGAATATAGCCGCAACACTAGGAAGGCAATCACATGGTCGAATCAGAGCTGAAAACGCATTATACCGCGAAGGATCTTGCCGGTTTACCGGCAATGCCGTCTACAGAGCGCGGCGTTCAAAAGCTTGCCGACCGTGAAGGCTGGCCCAACCGCAAGCGCGCCGGCCGTGGTGGTGGCAAAGAGTATGCTCTGGACTCCCTCCCCCCGGAAACCCGCGACCACCTGGCCAACCAGACCATCGCTCAACTGACCGAGAAAGTATGTCCCTTTCCTATGACTCCCCGGCAAGAGACCACACCCGCCGTCATCGAAAAGCCTGACTATTCAGAGATCGCTGCCATGAAGAAATGGCAGACCTCAACCATGGACGCCCGCCTGGTCATAATACGACTTATCGAGCAGGCCGCCCCGTCGATCGGCGCCACCAAGGCCATCAGGATCCTGGTCAAGCAAGCTGCAGACGGTGTGCTCCCCCCCGAGATTCAGGCCCTGGTGCCGATCGCCAACAAGCGCGCCGGCGACAGTGGCGATCGCACCTTATCCGAGCGCTCATTGATGCGCTGGTGGAGCGATTACAAGAAGACCGGCGGCAACTATTCCGCCCTGGCGCCGGTGGCCGTAGAGAAGGCCGAGCTGCCGCCCTGGGCGCCCTACTTCCTTAAGTGCTACCGCGTACCGCAGAAGATATCGGTCGCCCATGCGATCGAGGATCTGGCTGCCATCCTCCCCGCCGGGATCGCGCTACCTTCCGAGGCGCAGGCCTATCGTCTCCTCGGGAAAATGAGCAAGCTGGATGTGCAGCGCGGCCGCATGACAGGCAAGGAACTGCGCAGCCAGAAAGGCTTTATCCGCCGCTCCACCGACGAATTCCAGCCGCTCGACATCTGCATCCCGGACGGACACTCCTGGAAGGGTTACATCGCCCACCCGGTGCACGGCCGCCACTTCAAGCCCGAGGTCTGCGCCATCATCGACGCCGTCACCAAGGTGATCATCGGTTGGAGCGCAGGGCTCGCCGAGTCATCCCAGACCGTTGCCGACGCCGTCCGCCATGCGGTCACCGTCAACGACGAGAAGCGCTACGGTGGCATCCCCGCCATCTTGTACGCCGACTGCGGGGCCGGCAACGAGGCCACCGTCAACAGCGACCCCTTCTGCGGCATGTATGCCCGGCTCGGCATGTCCTACAAGACGGGCATCCCCGGCAACTCCCAGGCGCGCGGTCTTATCGAGCGCGCCCAGAAGACCGTCTGGATTCGCGCCGCCAAGAAGCTACCCACCTACACCGGCCCCGGGATGGACTCATCAGTCCAGCGCAAGATGTACCTCGCCCTGGAGAAGGATGTGAAGGCCGCAGTAAAGGCGGGCACCCCCGGCAAGAAGTCGGAGAAGCTTCTCTCCTGGCAGGAGTTCCTGGATTTTTGCCAAAACGAGATCGAGGACTACAACCGCCGCCCGCATAGCTCGCTCCCCCGGATCACCGACAAGGAGACCGGCCTGCGCCGCCACATGTGCCCCCTGGAAATGTGGAGCAAGTTTCTCGCCGAAGGCTGGACTCCTGAAGTACCCGAGCCCGCCGAGCTGGACGCACTGTTCCGCCCGCACGTCACCGTCACCACCCGGCGCGGAGAGGTTCGAGTCTTCGGCAACCTCTACTACTCCGGGGATCTGGTGCACTACAACGGCGAGACCGTCATCGTCGCCTACGACATCCACGATGCCAACCAGGTATGGGTAAAAGACCAGGAAGAACGCCTGATCTGCATCGCCCGCTGGAACGCCAACAAGAAGGCATTCTACCCGGTACCAGTGGTCGAGCAGGCCCGCGAGGACCGCAAGAACCGCCGCCGGAAGCTGCTGCTCGGCCACCTGGAAGAAGTCGAGGCTGAAGCCGCGGTTTCCGTCGAACTGGTAGCCACCCGCGAGCTCCCCCCCGAGGTCATCGCTTTCGAGCAAAGGCAGGAAGAAAAAGTGAAACAGAAAGAGATAGGCCAGACCTTTTTTGACAACATCGCCGACCTTTCCGACGACATCCGCCGCCGTCAGAAACGTGGCGAAGCCAGCGCATACGAGACCACCTGGGCGGAGGATTACGACCGGTCCCTGGGCAGCGGTAAGCGCCTCGGCCTCTACAAGACAGACCCCAACTGCGCGGGACGATTCGCGGCGCAGGCAGCACAGCACCAATAAAAAAACCGCCCAGGTGATCGCAACACCGGGCGGCTTTCATCACCCCTTAATGGGGATCTTATGACAGGAGGGAAAATACCAGATGAAACACAAAATGGCAATCACCAAGAACATGAGGCGCTTCACCCAGGCAATCGACGATCTCTTGAACCGCCCCCAGGGGACCGAAGGAATGGGGCTCCTCTGGGGGCCTCCCGGGGAAGGCAAGACGACCTCGGTCGCCTACGTCGCCAACGTCTACGACGGCATCTTTGTCCGCGCCGTCGGGTGCTGGACCGTCACTAGCATGCTCGGCGACCTCTGCCGCGAGTTGGGCGGGAAGCGCTTGCTGCGCCGCTCCGACATGGTCGAGTACATCGTCCACGAACTCACCCGCGACGGCCGGGCCCCGCGCCCCATTTTCATCGACGAAGCCGATTACTGCTTCCGCCAGTTTGAAATGGTCGACAGCCTGCGCGACATCTACGACCTCTCCGGCTGCCCCGTCATCCTGATCGGCATGGAGGATATCGCCCGGCGCATCCGCACCAACGAGCGGATCGCCCGCCGCATCACCCAGTGGATCGAGTTCAAAGGGCTTGACCTGGACGACACCACCCTGGTCGCAAACGACTGCTGCGAGGCAACCCTCGCCCCCGATCTGCTGCGCCACCTGCACCGCGAAACCGGCGCCAACATCGGCCGCATCATCATCGGCCTGACCAAGATCGAGAAGTACGCGCAGACCAACGGCCTGCAGACAGTTTCAATCTCCCAGTGGAGCGATCGCAACCTTTACTTCGACCAGCCCAACTTCGCCCGCAAACCAAAGACCGGAGAGCTTTAAATATGCCAGGTATCAAGGGAATGAAACGTGTTTCCGCAGCCAATGCAATAAGGCGTCAGATCTGGCGCAGCATCCGTATTCTCCGGAGATTCACTCAGCCGGACCTGATGAGAACTGTACCGGGCTCCACCATGAACAACATCGGTAAGTATGTCCACATGCTCACGCGTCACGGCTATCTCAGCAAGAACGGCGCCGTCCCAACCGGGCGCCTCGGTGAATTCCAGGTGTTCCAACTGGTCCGCGATACCGGCCCGACGCACCCGAACCGCTGCAGCGTATGCGATCAGCCCCTGACCGCAAAAGAGTGCGTCGACCCGAAAAAGAAAGAAACAGAAAAAGAGAAAGAAACAAAGGAAGAGACAAACAAACAGAGAGAGACCGGGGAGGTGACCCATGACGCGGCCTGACCGTATGGATCTGCTCCGCGCCAAGTGCGCCGAGATGGGCCAGGCCGAAGTGGCCCGGCGCCTCAACTACTCCCCTTCAGCCATCAACCAGGCGCTGCGGGGGAGCTACCAGGGAGACCTGACCAACCTGCTCACGCGGGTAGAGGAAATATTCGGACAGTCCACGGTGGTCTGCCCGATCGTCGGCGAGATAACCCTGGGGAAGTGTGCCGAAAACCGCAAACGCCCCTTTGCCGCCACCAACCCGATCCGTGTGGCGCTTTTCAGAGCCTGCCCAAAATGCGGAGGCAAACCGTGAAGAACTGCAGATGGACACTTTTAAAGGAGGGTTTACAGATGCTTAAACGCGACGGCAAAGGCAAAGGGATGTTCAAACGGATTCACGCATGGATGAAGTGGTCGCAGTTCCGGGAGTACCGCAGGATCTCCGATTACCGGGCCACCAGCATCGCAGTAAAGCTCACCCTGTCCGGAGCGCTCACCCCGTGCCGGCCGATCAAGTCTCACTAAACAAAGGAGCAACACCATGCAGAACGCCACAAACAAAGTGCCCGCAGGATACATGCAAGATGCTCAGGGCCGCCTGGTACCCGAAGAGATGGTCAAGGAGATCGACAAGCTGCGTGACCAGACCGTGCACCGTATCGTCGTTGCCGCCAAGATCGCTGCGGCCACCGTCCGCGACTTCAAAGAGACCGCCGAGTCCGATATCAAAACCTTTACCACCCTTTCCGCAGAAGAGTTCGGCACCAACCTGGGCGGAGTCAAAGGCAACATCACCCTGCGGAGCTACAACGGCAAATACAAGGTTCAGCGCGACATGGCCGAGAGCCTCGTTTTTGACGAGCGCCTCCAGGTCGCCAAGGCGCTGATTGACGAGTGCATCAACAGCTGGTCCGAGGGCTCCGACGCCAAGATCCGCACACTGATCCTCGACAGCTTCCAGGTTGACAAGCAGGGGAGGGTGAACACCAAGCGCATCCTCTGCCTCCGCAAGCTCAACATCGACGACCCCACCTGGAAGCGCGCCATGGAAGCCATCGGCGAGAGCATCCAGGTCGCCAACTCCCGGGCCTATGTCCGGGTCTACGAGCGCCAGGAGGATGACAGCTACAAGCTGATCAACCTCGATCTGGCCTCGCTGTAGGGGGTCGGCTATGGACTGGATCCCCTGCGCGGAGCAGCTGCCCGACAGCGATCAAACGGTGATGACCTACGACCCAAACAGCAACGAGCCGGTGTGGCCCGGGTACCACGACGGAGAGCAGTGGTGGTGCATAAGCGGGCTGGCCTTGCCGGCCCCCAGCGTAACCCACTGGCAGGACTTCCCGGAGCCGCCTGCAGCATAGAAGCGAAACGACCATTCCGAGAACATCCTCGGGATGGTCGTCATCTGGAGGTGGCTCTCCAGGTCTGATGATGCAGCCAAAGAGGAGGGGCCTGTGGACCCGTCAACGATAATAGTCACGCTGGTTCTGAACGCAGCAGGCGCTCTCTTCATCAAATGGATTGCGAGGTAGTCATGGGAAAGACCAGACAAAACCCACGCTACAACGTCTTATCCTGTCGCACCAGCGACGCCGTGTTGGAGAAGGCCCGGCGCGACCGGCAGCGGAGGTTCGACGATGCCCTGTCACAGTGAGTGCAAGTACCACGGCTTCTTCGGCCTGGTCGAATGGTGCCGGCACCCGGATCACGTCGAGCCCCTGGAGCCCAGCCGCATCTTCGCCATCATGGGCGCCGGCGGCAAGTGCCCCAACCACATCGAGTGGGAGGCAAAGGTCATGCCCGGCGTAAAGCCCCCCTGGCCGCTGCCCGTGTGCATCCGCCAGCTAGTCGCCGTAATAGCTCTATCTATACCCAGTGGGTACAAAACAGAAGAAACGAGCACAAAAAATGACAACCACCGAACTGAAAGCCGCGAGGAAAGAACTTGGCCTGAACCAGACCGAGCTAGCCAAGCGGCTGCGCACCAGCCGTTCTGCTTATGTTAAATGGGAGCGCGGCGAGCGCCCCATCACCGGCCTGCTGGAGACCGCCATCGAGCTGCTGCTGGCCCACGATCGCCGCGTCATGCAAGCCATCACCGAGAAGCTCGCCAGGGAGTTAAACCAATGATCAGACTCTGCCCCTGCGGCAACAGATTGAAGGACAACCAGAAGCTGTACTGCAGCGCGAAATGCACAGGTAGGTACCGCCCTGTAAAAGCACGCGGTCCCTGGAAGACCTCCGGCAAAGCCAAGCCCGGCCTCAAGGAGTTCCTCGAAGGCGGCCAGCATCCGCAGCACGACCTCTAGAGGGAGCGACATGGCACGCCTTTGCCCTTGCGGCACACCCCTGCAGCGCAAGCAGAAAGAGTCCGAGGCAGCCTTTCTCAAGCGCAGACACTGCGACGGCAAATGCCGCGCCAAGTACTACAAGCCGAAGCCGGCCACCCAGGCCTTTGGCATCGAGCTACGCCACGACAAAACCAAAGGCCGCGTAGGCCACGGCATGCTGAACTACCTGTACGGCAGGCCGGTTTAATCGGCCTGTACCCTGGAGGGATGATGAGTAAGAGTAGAGCGCAAATTTTGACCGAGGCGATGGGTGGATGCTGGCATGACACTGCCGAGACGAAGCCTTATCACGACGGCGGGACGATCCACATCTGCAAGTGCGGTGCAAGAGACACCATGTTCGAAGCGTCTTTCTCCTCCGCCACCAGGAGCCCATGGGACCGCCTGCGCAATCAGAATGATTTCTCTACATGGGTTGGCTTCGGCAAACTCTGGGAGTGGGCAAAAGAGCAAGAGTGGTGGGCCGATTTCATGTCGGCAGATGTTGACGCCGTAGATTTCTTCGAAGACCTGATAAACCCTAACAGGTTTGCAGATGCCGTAATGAACGAACTAGAACGGCAGACAGAGGTGAACGCATGAAGGGGATTCGTTTCCGTTGCCTGTTCTGCGGACGTGAGCACGACACAGTGGAGGAATGCAATGTCTGCGAAGAAAGCCACTAAGGCTCCGGGAGTTGATGTGTCGCTCCATGAGGGACAGATAAGCATCTACTTCAACTGCGTTGAGGCGGAGTCCTGTCGGTTTGCGCTGTGCCATTCCATGCCCCCCGATGGCAGTGAAGAGTGTTTCTTCCGCGATCACGGGTCATGTCGCCGCACAGTGGCACAGCAGACTACGCTGGAGATACTCATCAGCAAGCTCAAGAAAGAGCTGAAGAAACTTTCGGAAGAGTATTAGGAGCCACCATGGCAACCCCAGCCCAAATAAAGAAAATCCACATTCTGAAGTCGGCGCTCAAGATCGACGATGCCACCTACCGCGCCATCCTGGCCAGCTTCGGCGTCAAGTCCTCCAAGGACCGCGCCTTCACCATCGGCAAAGCCGACGAGCTGATCCAGGACCTGGTCGAGAAGGCGACGGCCGCTGGAGTCTGGGAGAAGCGCAAGCCGGCGCGTAAGGCCAAAACCACCCGCAAACTTGCCGACGACGACCAGTCCCGCATGATCCGCTACCTCTGGATCCAGCTGCACGAGGTAGGCAAGGTGAAGAATTCAAGCGAGGATGCCCTGGGCGCCTACGTCAAGCGCATGACCGGCATCCCCGCCCTGCAATGGCTCGATGTAAAGCAGGCTTCAAAGGTCATTGAAGCCATGAAAAAGTGGCTGGAGAGATAGATGCACCTCACTGTTATCCAAGGTGGGGGTGACACCTCATCACGCTTTTATACCTGCTCAATCTGTGGTCGCCGCGATAAATGGGGGGCCACCTGGGCCTGGTATGGCTCATACGCGGAGATGGAAGAATGGGGCATACAAAAGTGCGTGCTGGTCTGCTCTGCCGAATGCCAACAAAACCATGAGAAGGAACGACGCAAATGAACCTCCACTGCCCCTGCTGCCACGCACAATTCAGCATCGAGCTGCTCACCCAGGACGCCGCCGCGCGCGAGCTGCTCGGCATGCGCGCCGCCATGCCGCCGCACCTCTTGAGCTACCTCACCCTGTTCCGATCGGAGAAGCGCGCACTGGCTTTTGATCGCGCCCTGAAGCTTGCCAAGGAAGCCCTCCAGCTCTCCTCCGACCTCGCCCAGCTGGACGCCGCCATGGCCGAGACGGTCGAGTCCATGAAAGCCAAGCGCGACCAGGGGCAAGCCAAGCCGCTCAAGAACCACAACTACCTGAAGCGGGTCCTGGAGAGCACCCCGGCCACTGGAGTCTCCAGTAGCCTGACCACGCAAAGGAGTGCTTCCAGCTCTACCAGCAAGCGCGCCCAAAGCTTCGACGCCCTCGAAACATGGGCCGGCGGCGAGTGGCTGCGCTCCGCGATCGCCGCCGGGCTGCAGGCGCTGGTCGCGCTCTCCCTGGACAACACACCGGCAGCGGACACCATCTGCCGCACCGCCGACATCTGGTACCACGTGCTGACCAAGAACAACGCACTGGACATTCAGGAAATTGACTCCCCCAGGGTGGAGTTGGCATTTTCAACCCTGCTCACAAAGACCGGTGGCCGCTGGCCCGAACCGAAGACACTGAAAGACCTGCTCCCCAAGCGTCCCCAGCGCAAGGCGATCGAGCAGGTGGAAACCGAGGAAGTGAGGGAGCGCGGGCGCCAAGCCGCGCGCGCCCTCACCGCCCTGGTAGGAGGTAAATAATGGACCTGTCCCGGTACCCCGAAATTCTGCGCGACCTGATCGACAAGGCAGCGGAGCCCCTTGCGGCAAAGCTCCAGATACCGCTTCCCCAGGCCCGGGAAGTCGCCTTCGTGATATGCGAGATCATCCGGCGGGACTGGAGCGGCAACAACCTCTACCTCCCCGTCGGCCTCGCCCACGATATCAGCAAGCGCGACCTGGAGATGTACGAAGCCTTCACGGGCAGCAACCACGCCGAACTCTCCAAGCGCTTCGGCATCACCGTCCGCCAAGTCTACGAGCGCCTCGGCCTGGTCAGCGCCGCCGAGTTCGCCCGCCGGCAGCCCAGGCTCTTTGATTAAAAGGATTGACACCCGCAGCACAAACAGGTTACACGGAAACCTTACTCAAAAAGCCCTTCTCCAACCCCCGGAGAGGGGCTTTTTTTCTTGAAAAACCTCAAAAGACCCCCGCCCCCAATCCCTGTAATGTACCCCTCGAACACCGGTCTTGACATGGTCCGCCCCGGGCCACTCCTCCCTGGGCGGGCCGCATTTTTTCTGACATTTGAGGGACTACATGGATCACTCCGACCTGGTCGCACGCTTCCGCAAAATCATCATCGCCAACGAGCTGGACAACAGCATGGCGCACGTCACCAAGTTCAGCGACCCGGACGGCGTCCGTTCCGGGAAGTCCGGCTGGTCGTTTGGCATCTCCCAGTTCGACCTGCAGAACAACCCGATCGCGGCTGCCTGCCTGCGCGCCTGCAAGTTCTCCGAAGACGAGATCCAGGGGCTGATCAAGCAGACCGTCGACGCCAAGGCCTTGGAGCCCAAGCTTAAGGCGAACGCGGGCATCATTGAGCTGTTCGACGCCGCGCAGCTGAAAGGGTGCATCGACCGCGCCCAGCGCATCCTCTCCAAGCGCGGCATCACCCCGGCCAACGACTCGGCCCTCCTGGCCGTCGCGGACTACGCCAACCAGTATCACCTCTCGGACATCGACAAGCCCGGCTACCTGGTGCACTACCTCCTCGGCCTGAAGTACCCCTTTACCGCCAAAGACGTGCTGCAGTTTAAGCTCACCGCCACCAAGTACGGCCGCGAGCACAGGGGCGATTGTGAGCGCCGCTACAACAACCTGGTCAGGATCATGAAGGAGGCCGCGTGAAAAGGACTCTGCTGGTCATATCCCTGCTGGCTCTTACAGCCTGCACGGTCACTGTCCAGTCCGTCTCCCGGCCGGTACCCGTCTCGCAGGCCTGGGTGCCCGAGACCATCGCCATCGAGGCAGGTACCACCGTGCGCCATGATGTCGGCGAAGCGCCCAGCAAGATCAACACGGCAATAGTTAAAGCCCTCTGGAGGTTGAGATGAACCCTGCAGTCGTGAACAGTTGCGGCCAAGGCCGCGTGAAAGCCTTAGCCCTCGCCATCTGCCTGATGATGGCCCTCACCGGCTGCGCCGTACTGGGCGGCATAGTCGACATCCTTGCCCCTGAGCCGGTGCCCGTATGCGACAGCGAATCCGTAGGAGCCGAACACGACGGCATGCAGTGCCTCAAACTCTCCGACGACACCTACAGGTGGGTGACCAAATGAAGGTGATCGAGATGCAGCTCTACGCGCCGGCAAGCTACGTTGCCGCGCCTCCCGAGGTCCGCCTCCAGGTCGTCAACGGCTGCGGCCCCGGCGGCTGGAAGGTCGACCTGGTCCCGGACCGCATGTGGGGGCTCAATGTCTCCCCCGTCTGCGACATTCACGACTGGATGTACGTCGTCGGCGCCACCCTGGCAGACAAAGAGGAAGCCGACCGCGTCTTCCTTAACAACCTGCTGCGACTCATAGACTCTGCCCCCGGCTTCCTGAATCAGCTCTGGGTAGTGAAGCGTCTGCGCCGCAACCGCGCCCGCGTCTACTACGAAGCCGTGCACCACTTTGGCGGCCCCGCCTTCTGGGCAGGGAAGAACCAGCAGGCCAACCTCGTACCAGCATCAGTCGCCGCTGCCGGCGCTATCGGGAGGTAGCGTGACCGACGAGATAGACCAGGCCCAGGCGATCAACGAGCAGTTCCAGCAAGGCGTCCTCGCCGATCACCGCGCCCGGCAGCCAAAAGGCCAAAGCCGCGAGTCCTGTGCCGACTGCGAAGAACCGATACCCGAACCCCGGCGCCAGGCAGTCCCCGGCTGCCGGCGCTGCATCAGCTGCCAGACACTACACGAAAACTGGAGACCCATGTGACACCACCGATCACCAATTATCAGCCCTGGATCTTTGCCTTTAACGTCTGCCAGTTTTTGGTGACCAGCGGGGTGGGCTACTACGCCTACCGCATTAACAAAGAGAAGGTCACCAACACCCGCTTCGAGGAGCAGGACAAGCGCATCGCCCAAATCGAGGCCAGCATCGCCCTGGACGCGGCCAACAGCAAGAAGGAACTGGAGCTCAACAACGAACGCCACCAGGCCATAGTGAAACGTCTTGACGAGATCGGCAGGGAAGTCGGACGCCACGCCGAGTGCAAGCACCACCAGGGCTTCGAGGATCGCCTGGACAAGATGAACGGCAGCATCAACAAACTTGAGGGTGTCGTCGAGGGGCGCATGGAGGGGATCGGCAGCGCCCTCGACATGATCCAGCAACACCTGATTTCCGGAGGGAGCAAGTAAATGTCATTCGCCGACCTCATGAACCAAGACGAGCGCCTGGTGATCCTGCGCGCCCTGGCCGAAGACACCGGCGGCTATAGCGCCAACGAGTCCATTCTGCAGTCCATCCTGGTCGAGTTCGCCCACAAGGTGAGCCGCGACAAGGTCAAGACGCAGCTCAACTGGCTGCAGGAGCAGGGGCTGGTGACGCTGAAGGAAACCGCCGGCTGCCTGATCGCCACCCTGACCTCACGCGGCCTGGACGTCGCCACCGGCCTGATCACGGTCCCCGGGGTGAAGCGCCCCCGGCCCAAGGACTGATATGGGCAAGCGCGCCGAACTTGAGCAGCAGGCCATCGAGCAGTATGCGGGTGGCAGCGATATCCCCCAGATCAGCAAAGCGCTGGGCGTCTCTGAGAACTCCCTCCGGACGTGGAAAAAGCGCGCCGGCGAAGAGTGGGACGAAGCCCGCGCCGTCTGCCGCAAAGGGATGCTGGCCAGCATGGAAGACGTGGGCAGCCGCCTGCGCCGCTCCCGCGAGATCGCCGCCGCCCTGGGCGGGCAGGCCGGCCTGCAAAGCCAGGGGCAGATGGGGCAGGTCGTCAACGAGCTGCTCCGGTCGCTCCTCTTCGACCTGACCGCCAAGGTGCAGACCGCAGGCATCCTGGACGGCGATGAAATGGCCGCCACCATCGAGCAGTTGAAGGGCCTCGCCCTCACCATGCATCGCCTCGAGGGCGCCGCCAACCTGAACCTGAAGCGCGAAGCCGAGATCCGCAAGCAGGCGCTGGACGATGTAGACAAGGCAGTCGACGGCGCCGTGGCCACCGCCACCCAGCCGCTCACCGTCGAAGATTTCAAGCGCATCATCCGGGAGAGCTACGGTGTCTAAGCCCCTGTTCCTGCCATACCAGAGCCGGTGGATCTCCAACGAGAGCCGCTTCAAGATCGGGATGTTTGCCCGGCAGACCGGCAAGACCTTCGGCACCACCTTCGAGCTGGCCCAGGACAGCCAGCTCGCCGATCTGGAAGCTAGGCGCACCCGGTGGGTCATCCTGTCGCGCGGCGAGCGGCAGGCCAAGGAGGCCATTGAAGAAGGGGTCAAGCGCCACTGCCAGGCCATGGGCAGCATCATCAAGGCCAGCGAGTACGACTACAAGGGTGGGGACGCCAGCTACAAGGCGATGGAGGTTTCCTTCCCCAACGGCTCCAGGATCACCGCGCTCCCCGCGAACCCCGACACCGCCCGCGGCTTTTCTTCAAACGTCTTTCTTGACGAGTTCGCCTTCCACCAGGACAGCCGAAAGATCTGGACGGCGCTTTTCCCCGTCATCTCCGCCGGCTGGAAGCTGAGAGTCGTCTCCACCCCCAACGGCAAGAGCAACAAGTTCTACGACCTCATGACCGGGGAGGATGAACTCTGGTACCGCCAGACCTGCGACATCTACCAGGCCGTGGCCGACGGGCTCCCGCGCGACATCGAGCAGCTGCGCACCGCCTTGGCCGACGACGACGCCTGGCAGCAGGAGTACGAGCTCAAGTGGTTGGACGAAGCAAGCTCCTGGCTTTCCTACGAGCTGATCAACAGCGTCGAGTCCGAGCGCGCCGGGCTCCCCGACCAGTACACCGGCGGCCCCTGCTTTGTCGGCGTCGACATTGCCGCCCGAAACGACCTGTTTGTCATCTACGTCCTGGAGGCAGTGGGCGACGTGCTATGGACCCGAGAGATCATTGCCCGCAAGAGGATCAGTTTTGCCGAGCAGGACGCTCTCCTGTACGACGTGTTCAAGCGCTACCGTGTCGCCCGTTGCTGCATGGACCAGACCGGCATGGGCGAGAAGCCCGTAGAGGATGCCCAGCGCCGTCATGGCAGCTCCCGCGTTGAAGGGGTCCTGTTCACAGGGCCCAACAAGTTGACCATGGCCACCCTTGGTAAAGAGGCCTTTGAGGATAAGAAGATCCGCATCCCCATGGGTGACCAGGCGCTGCGCTCCGACCTGCACAAGCTGCAGAAGATCACCGGACCCACCGGCACCCCGCGCTTTGCCGCCGAGTCCGACAGCGCCGGCCACGCCGACCGCACCTGGGCATGCTTCCTTGCCGTCAACGCGGCAGCCGGCGAGGTGGAGATATTTGAGTACCACCGCATCAACGCCGACGCCATAAAGGACCTCGGCCGCCCCCTGCGCCTCACCGCCGGGTTCGGCCGCACCAAAGGCGCCTGGTAGTGGCGAGCAAGCGCCGGATACGCCGCCGGTCGTGCGAGAAGAAACGGCGCTACGAAACGTCGACCGCTGCCCTGGACGCGATGCACCAGGTCATTCGGAAAGGCAAGAGCCGTGGCGGGTACCTGCACATTTACCGCTGCCAGTTCTGCCGTGGCTACCATTTCGGACACGCGGCCGGAAAACCAGAAGGAGCATAGAATGCCCGAAGTCACCCTTTACGACGCCTACAACAGGCCTATAAAAAAACAGGATCTCACCCGTGAGTTCGCGGCCCCGACCCTCACCGGCATTCGCACCCTGTTCACCAACACGGTCGCCTCCGGCATCACCCCCGAGCGGCTGGCCGGTCTGCTGCAGCGCGCCGTCGATGGCGATCCCCACGACTACCTCACCCTCGCCGAGGAGATGGAGGAGAAAGAGCCCCACTACGCCAGCGTGCTCGCTACCCGCAAGCGTGCCGTGAAAAAGCTCCCCATCCAGATCGAAGCCGCCAGTGACTCCCCCCTGGACGTCAAGATCGCCGACGCCGTGCGCGAGCTGGTGAAGCGTGCCGGTTTCAAGGCGATGTTGGAAGACCTCCTGGACGCGCTGGGTAAAGGCTACAGCGCTGTCGAGATCGACTGGGACAAAAGTGGCAGCAAGTGGTTCCCCAAAAGCTACAAGCACCGCGACCCGCGCTTCTTCACCTTTGATAGGGCAACCCGCACGCAGCTCCGCCTGCTCGACGAGTCCGACCTGATGAACGGTGTGGAACTCCCGCCCTACAAATTCATCGTCCACCTGCCCAAGCTCAAGAGCGGCATCCCGATCCGTGGCGGCCTCGCCCGATTGGTTGCCTGGTCCTACATGGCGAAGATGTACACCTTCAAGGACTGGCTGGCATTTCTGGAAGTATTCGGCATGCCGTTGCGGGTAGGCAAGTACGGCCCCAATGCCACCGACCGGGACATCGAGATCCTGAAGACTGCCGTGGCCAACCTGGGGAGCGACGCCGCCGCAGTACTCCCCGACTCCATGAAGATCGAGTTCGAAAAGGCCGCCCAGGCCACCGGCGGCGAAACTCTTTTCCAGGGGCTCGCGGAGTGGAACGACAAACAGACCTCCAAAGCTGTCCTCGGCCAAACCATGACCGCCGACGACGGCTCCAGCCAGGCCCAGGCCAACGTGCATAATGAGGTGCGCGGCGACATCACCGAAAGCGATGCCGAGCAGCTGGAGGAAACGCTTAACCTGCAGCTGATCAAACCGTTCGTCGATCTGAACTTCGGCCCCCAGGAGAGCTACCCGACCCTGGAACTCTACATAAAAGAGCCCGAGGATATTGGGGCCATGGTCAACGCCCTGGACAAGCTGGTCCCCCTGGGGCTGAAGGTCGAGCAGAGCGTGATCCGCGACCGGCTGAACCTCCCGGACCCCGACCCCAACGCCAAGCCCGAGGACCTGCTGGGCCCGCGCGCAACCGCAGCGCCGGCAGCCGCCGTAGGGGCGAATCATCATTCGCCCAACTGTCCGCACTGCGCCACCGCCCTGAACCAGGAAGGCGCAGCCGCCCCCGACCTGGCCGACGACTTCGCCTACCGCCTCGGAAACGAAGCGGCCAAAGCGATGGACGCCATGATTGACCAGGTGCGCGACCTGGTCATGACCGCAGGGAGCCTCGAGGAGATCCGCGACCAGCTCTTCGCCCTCTACCCGGGAATGAACAGCGCCACCCTGGGCGAGCTGCTCGCCACCGCCCTGACCTGTGCCAACATGGCAGGCCGTGCCGAGGTAGCCGATGGCGAGTAAAGCCGAGTGGGGAAACCTGCCTTTTGAAGAGGCCATCAAGTTCTTCCGCTCCAAGGTGCGCATCCCATCCGAGCGCTGGAACGACCTCCTGCAGGAAGAACACGACATGGGCTTCATGGTAGCCGGCGCCACCAAGGCCGAGCTGCTTACCGACTTCCAGAGCGCCATCGACTCCGCGATCGCCGAGGGCACCACCCTGGAAACCTTCCGGAAGGAGTTTGACAACATCGTCGCCAAACACGGCTGGAGCTACAAAGGCTCACGCGGCTGGCGCAGCGAGGTGATCTACAGCACCAACATCAGGAGCGCCTACCAGGCCGGGCGCTTCCAGCAGATGACGGACCCCGACGTGCTGGCCTACCGCCCCAACTGGCTGTACCAGCACGGCGACTCTATCCGCCCGCGTCCCCTGCATCAGTCCTGGAGCGGTACCGTGCTCCCGGCAGATCATCCCTGGTGGGAGACCCACTTCACCCCCAACGGCTGGGGCTGCAAATGCCGGGTCGTTGCCATGAGCGACCGCGACCTGAAGCGCAAGGAGCTCACCGTAGCCAAGGCCGCCCCCGACGACGGCAGCTACGAGTGGGTCAACAAGAAGACTGGCGAAGTCCAGCAGATCCCCAACGGCATCGACCCCGGGTGGAACTACACCCCCGGCCGCGCCCCGGCGAAAGACCGCGAGCGCATACTCAAGGGCATGATCGCCGGCGTCCCCAAAGAGCTGCAGGCCCTGGTCAGGTCAGAGGCGGGCCTATGAGAAAGGCTTCCCATGCCTCCCATAATTCCCATGCTTCCCATCCCTCCCATCGAGGTTTGGCGTAATGGCTGGCACCTTCACCGTCATATCAAAGATCGACGACCGCGCCATCCAGCGCAAGCTGCAGGAGCTGGAGAAAAAGGCGGACAACCTGCACCCCTGCTTGAAGAACATCGGCGAGTACCTGGTCGACTCCACCCAAGAGCGCTTTGGCAAAGAGGTCGACCCGGAGGGAAAGAAGTGGGCGGCTCTCAAGCAGTCCACCAAGGATAGGAAGAAGCACACCAAGATTCTCACCGAGTCGAGCGGCCTGCGCGACAGCATCATCTACGCCGTCCGCAACAACGGCCTGCGAGTCGGCACCAACAAGATTTACGCAGCCGCGCATCAATTTGGTTTGGACAAAGACATTAAGATAGGGGCTCACAAACGTAAGGTTAAAGTTGCGTCTTTGAAAACTATGAACTTCCCATCGTGGGCTCAGGTCAAAAGTCAGAGCATCAAAAGCCATACTCGTAACCCGAAAATACCGGCTCGGCCCTTCCTTGGGTTCTCCTCGGAGGACCGGCAGGAGATCATGGACATCACCCAGGATTTCATCAACCGGTGAGGGCGCCAAATTTGCCTTGTAGCGGGTTTGGGGGTGAGAGGTACGCGCCGGAGTGGCCGAGGCCGCTGTAGGGATTTTTAAATGGGGTTTTAATGCGGTTCCAAACTAGGGCAGTGCAATTTCTGGAGGGGCTTCAAAAGACCCGACAGTCAAAGAGGGCTACTGTGCGAATACGCACAGCGGAGGGAAGATGAGAATTTTGGTTATTGAAGATGAGCCGGGCATCGGTAAAGCCGTAGCCGTAGCCCTTTGTGGTGAGCAGCAACCCCAGTGCATGGCCCTCAACTTTGAGATCGTCGCCGCCCCTGAAGCCCCGGAGTGGATCCAGCTGCTTCCCGCCGGCCAGATCATCACCGGTCGCGACGGTCGCACCTGGATCAACGATCGCCCCGACATCATCCTGGCAGCCTTTGCCGCAGAGGGTAAGGACCTCCCCATCGACTGGGAGCACAGCACCCAGCTCAAGGCGCCCAAAGGCGAAGAAGCCCCCGCCGCCGGTTGGATCAAGGAGATGGAGCTGCGTGAGGGATCGCTCTGGGGGCGTGCAGAGTGGACCGCCAAGGGCGCCGCCGCCGTGATCAGCCGGGAGAACCGATACATCAGCCCCGTCTTCCACTTTGAGATAGAAACCAACCGCATCTTCCGGATCGTCTCCTGCGGCTTGACCAATCAACCGAACCTTCACCTCGACGCACTCAACCATGAAAAGGAGTCAACCATGCTCAAGAAGCTGCTCTTGGCGCTCGCCCTGCCGGAGACCACCACCGAGGACATGGCCATCAACCATGTCATCACCATGAGAAACGACCATGCCACAGCCCTGAACCAGGCGAAGAACCCGTCGCTTGACCTTTTCGTCCCCAGGGTGGACTACAACACCGCGATGAACCGCGCCACCACCCTTGAGGCCGAGCTGACTTCCATCAAGAGCGCCGGCCTGGAGACTGCCATCAACACCGAGATCGACGCCGCCCTCGCCGCCGGCAAGATCACCCCGGCCACCAAGGAGTACTACGTCGCCCAGTGCCGCCAGGAAGGAGGCCTTGACCGCTTCAAGGACTTTGTCAAAGTTGCCCCCGCCGTCGCGGGTGACTCCGGCCTGGACGGCAAAGACCCCAACAAAGGCGACATCGCCTTGAACGCTGAGGCTCAGAAAGTCGCCGACATGTTCGGCAACAGCGCCGAGGACATCAAGAAGTACGGCGGGCAGTAACCCTTAAACCACCTTTCAAGGAGGCTTCACCATGGCTTTAGCTGCTGACAGAAACACCCCGCACAAAGACGGCGAGCTGGTCTCCGTCCCTGTAGCGACGAACAAGAAGATCTATGCGGGCGCCCTGGTCGCCGCCAACGCAACCGGCTTTGCCACCCCTGGCGCCACCGCCACCACGCTTACCTACCTCGGCCGGGCCGAGCAGTTCGTCGACAACACCGGCGGGGCGGACGCGGCAAAGAGCGTGGTGGTGCGCCGTGGCAAGGCGTTCAAGTGGAAGAACAGCGCCGGCGATGCCGTCACCCAGGCCGAGATGGGCAAGACCTGCTACATCGTCGACGACGAAACCGTCTCCAAGACCAACGCCGGTGGCAACACGCAGTCCGCAGCCGGTAAAGTAGTCGGCGTCGACAGCGACGGCGTCTGGGTCGAGTAGGCCCCAACCATCAACCGCCTTTCAGGAGGGCACCAATGAAACAGAGAGTCTCCACATTTTTCACCCTGGTCGGGCTGTTGCTCCTGGCCATACTGCTGGCCCCCGGCCAGCAACTGCTTCCGGCTGGTACCGAGAGCACGCTTCCGTTTCTCGGCATCGGCTGCATGATCATCAACTCTGCAACCTTGTCGGCGGTTTTTCTCAACATCAAGACCACCTTCAACAGGGCATTCGATGCGACCCCTGCGCAGTGGCAGCAGACTGCAATGCTGGTCCCTTCCGGTTCGGCCCAGAACGACTACTCCTGGTTCAACAATTTCCCGAGGATGCGGAAATGGGTCGGCGACAAAACAGTGAAAGCCCTTGCGGCCTTCAAATACTCCCTGGTCAACGAGGACTTCGAGGCGACCGTGGAAGTCGACCGCAACCACATCGAGGACGACACCCTCGGCATTTACGGACCGCAGGCAGAGTCCGCTGGCTTTTCCGCGAAGCAGCTGCCCGACGAACTCGTCGCAGACCTGAAGAACAACGCCTTCACCACGCTCTGCTTCGACGGCCAGTACTTCTACGACACCGACCACTCGGCTGGTGACGGCGCAGGCGGTGTCGTGTCGGTGAGCAACAAGCTGGCCAAGGTGCTCTCCAATGCCACGCTGGTCGCTGCCCAGGCATCCTACGGCGCTGCGCGTACCGCCCTCATGACCATGAAGGACGACGAAGGGCGCCCCCTCGGCCTCATGCCCACCGTGCTGGAAGTCCCCCCGGCACTGGAGGCAATGGGCAACCTGCTGCTCACCGCCGACAAGTTGAATGACAACTCCCCCAACCCCTACAAGGGTACCGCCACGCTCCTGGTCAATCCTCGCCTGACCAGCACCACTGCATGGTTCCTGCACTGCACGAGCCACCCGGTCAAGCCGTTCATCCTCCAGGAGCGGAAGAAGCCCGTCTTCGTCCAGCAGACCGGCATGGACTCCGACGAAGTCTTCATGCGTCGCAAGTTCAAGTTCGGAGCCGAGGCCAGGTATGCCGCCGGCTACTCGCTGTGGCAGCTTTCTTGTGGCAGCACCGGAACCGAGTAAGGGGGAATAGCACATGATCAGGATCACTTCTAAAGCCGATGGGTTCCGCCGCTGCGGCGTAGCCCACCCTTCCACCGCCACCGACCATCCGGACAAGGCCTTCACGGCAAAGCAGCTGCAGCTCCTGCAGGAAGAACCCATGCTCATGGTTCAGGTCCTGCCCGACGAAAGCAGCCAGGGCAGCCAATCCGGGTCCGGGAAGAACTACCTGATGAACTCCAGCGACACCCAGGCGAAGATCAAGGCAGCAGCCACCCTGGAGGAAGTCGAAGAGCTGGCCAAGGATGACGACCGCAAGGGCGTCATGGACGCCGCCGAGAAGCGCCGGAAAGAACTGCAGCCGGCAGAGTAGGAATCAATCAACAGGGATAGACGACAAGGGGCGGCGCCCAAACCGCCGCCCCCTTTTTAAGAGGCCACCATGTACTGCGCGCTAGCCGACATTTTGAAACAGATCCCGGAAGAGGTGATCCTCCAGCTCACGGACGATGCCAACATGGGGGTGGTCAACCAGGAAGTGGTGGACGAGGCGATCGCCAACGCCGGCGCCGTGATCGACGGCTACTGCAGCGCGCGCTACACCATACCGTTTGCCACCGTCCCCGCGATCATCAAGCCGATCGCCGTCGACCTGGCCGTCTACAACCTCTACGCCAGGCGCGTGGAAACCATGCCCGACGTCAGAGAGGCGAACCAGAAAAACGCCATCAAGCTCCTGGGCGACATCTCCAAGGGCGCCATCCGGCTGGGTGCTGAAGCGGCAACTGCCGGAGTACAGCCGCAGCAATCCCCGATGGTCACCAGCGCCCCCCGCATCTTCACCCGCGACAAAATGGGGGGTCTGTGATTACCAGCATTGAAGAAGCCGTCCTCGCGCGAGTGCTCGACAGGATCGAGGCGTTCAGGGTGGGCGGGGTCCAGCAGGGAAGCCGCCAGCTCCTATCCGATATAGCTGTTGCCGTCGCGGTCCTTGAGGGTGACTTCGAGCGCGTCACCGACACCAGGTGGCGCCAGGACGTAACCGTAAGCGTCCTGGTCAAGTTCAAGAACCTGACCAGCGAGGAGGCCCGTCGCAAGGGGATCAACCCACTGGTCCAGGCCATAGTCCAGTTGCTGCTCATGCAGACCCTGGGTCTCAAGATAAAGCCGCTGCGCCCCAAACGCTTCCGCGACGTTACCACCGAGGAAAAGATCGTGGCCGGCGTCATCGAATATCTGATCGAGTTCACCACCTCGTTCACCATTGATGCCCTTGACGAAGAACAGGTCACCGACCTGCTCGTAGTCGGGCTCTCGTACCTGCTCAAGCCCGGCGATGATGTCGCCGATGCCAGCGACAAAGTCATCTTGGAGGGACCGCAATGAAAGTAAAATCCAGGCCGGGCACCAAATGCCCGATGGGGAACGCTCCGAAGAAGTACATCACCGACTCTGTAGCTGTCACGGTCGACGACAGCGCCTACTACGTGAGGTTGGTGCAGGACGGCTCCCTTGTTGAGGAGCCGGAGAAGAAACCCAAAGGGGGTGAGCAGCAATGATCGAATTCGAAAAGATCCCGAGCAGCATCCGCAAGCCGGGCCGCTACCTGGAGTTCAACACCTCCTTGGCCGTCCGCACCCTTCCTGCCAACAGGCAAAAGATGCTGATAATGGCTCAGCGTTTGGCAGCAGGCACCATAGCCGCGCTTAAGCCGACCGCCGTTTTTTCGGACGCCGATGCCGCCCTGTACTTTGGCGAAGGGTCCATGGCGCACCTGATGGTCCGCGCGGCCATCAAGGCGAACCCCTACCTCGACCTGACCGTTTGCGCGATGGACGACGCCGCAGGCTCTGCTGCTGCATCCGGCACGGTCACCATTGCCAACGCGGCCACCTCCTCCGGGTACCTGCGATTGTGGGTAGGCAACCATCGTATCGAGGTCGCGATAGCAAAGGGCGATGCGGCTGCCACGGTGGCGACTGCGCTGGAGAATGCGCTGTTCTTCCTTCCGGATCTCCCGGTGACATCCTCTATCGTTGGTACCGTGATAACGCTGACAGCTAGGAATAAGGGGACCGTCGCTCACCAGATCGACCTCACTGTCGAGGTCACTGCCCAGGGCACAATCGGTACCGTGGTGCCGCTTGCCAACGGCGCTGTCGACGCGAACCTCCCGACGGGGCTGGCCAAGGTCGTATCGCAGCAGTTCGACATAATAGCCACCCCCTACATCGAAGAGTTGCAGCTCGGTTCGCTGCGGGATCATCTTGACCTGGTCTCCGGCCCCATGGAGCAGCGCCCCGGGGTGGGCGTGTTCGCCATGGACAGCTCCCTGGCCACCACCACGACACTGGCAGCAGCCATCGATTCCGGCCGGATCGTCTGCGCCTACCTGCGCGGAACCAAAACCCCCGGCTACGAACTCGCTGCAGCGTATGCCGCTGTGCTGGCATCGGAAGAGGACCCGGCGCGGCCCCTCAATACCCTGGAGCTGAAAGGGGTCTCGGTTCCGGACATCACGCAGAGGTTGACCAGGACCGAGCAGGAGGCCTGCCTGGCCAACGGCGTAGCGCCCCTCGAGGTGGGACCGGGAGAGCGGGTGCAGATCGTTCGTGCCATCACCACCTACCTCCACAACGCCACGGGGAGCGACGACATCAGCCTCCTGGACGTCACTACCATCAGGACCCTTGACTATGTCAGAAGGGCACTGCGCGAGCGGATCGCCCTGCGCTTCCCCCGCACCAAGCTCTCCGCCCGCACACCCGGCCGGGTTCGTGCGGAAATCCTCGACGTGCTCAAGAAGCTTGAGGAGCTGGAGATAGCGGAGATGGTCGATGACAACAAGGACGGGCTGATCGTGGAGCGCTCCGGCCAGGACCCGAACAGGCTCGACGTCCAGATTCCTGTCGACGTGGTCAACGGCCTGCACGTCTTCGCTGCCAGGATTGACCTGCTCCTTTAACGATCTTTAAACGGAGGTTCAAACGATGGACAATTACGTTTCCAGGGTGCGGCTGGTAGTGAACGGTGAGGAAATCACCGACTTTTCCAGCGTCACCGAAAAAGAATACGAGCTGCGCCGCCCTGTGCGGCTCATGAACAAAACCGGCGTGATGCAGGTCAACCCGCAGTACGGCGTTGATGTCGATTACGTCATCCCGGAAGACAGCGTTGAGTTCGACTTCAACTCTCTCGAGGATGCCACGCTGATCATCGAGTACCCCAACGGCAAGCTCACCACCTACACCGGCATCAGCACCCTGAAGGTCGGGTCCACCAAGTACGACGGCGATAAAGAAGCGACTCGCACCATTGAGCTGCTCGCCACGGGAAGGAACTAGCCATGCAAATCACCGGCACCTTTCCCGAAGGCATCATCACCGAAGACGGCCGCATCTGCCGCGACTTCATCCTCCAGGAGCAGACCTTCCGGACCAGGTTGGAGATCGCCTTCGATCCGGACATCGACGCCGACCTCCTTACCGATCCTGTCTATGACGCCGCCTGCCTCATGGCCAAGCGTCTGCAGGTGGAGGGTCTCGACAAGGTCACCCCGGAGCAGGTGCTTGACCTCTCCGCCCAGGACAGTGACGAGCTGATCGGCAAGACGATGTCCCTGGAGACCCAGCGCTCCAACTTTCGAGGCGCGGCACAAGCCGCAGAGAAAGAAAGAGCTGGCACTGCTAAAGCTGGGGCTGAAACGCTCGGAGATTGAAGCCATGGCCATCGACGAAGGCGACGCCTACCTGATCGCCTACGACGAGATCCTGAACCCCAAGCGGCCCACGAAACACAAAGTGCTCCGCAAAAACCGTAAGAAGTAGACCAACCGGAGCCCGCTCGATGGACATGAAGCTGTTCCTGCAAATAGTGGCAAATGCCAGCGGCCTGAAGCGCGAGATGAAGGACTCTAAAGACTCCGTCACCCGCTTCACCCAGGGCGCGCGGCGCGAGCTCGACTCGCTCAAAGGCAGCTTCGGGTCCTTGCAAGGAAAGCTTGCCGCCATCGGAGTGACCATCGGCGCCATGCAGCAGCTCACCCAGTCGGCTCGGCTGGACAAGGGGCTGGTGCAGGTGCGGCAGACAGCAGGCGAAGGGCGGGACATGGTCAAAGGCTTGCGTCGGGAATTCTTCCTGATGTCCAAGGAGTCCGGCCAGCAGGTGGAAGGGCTCAAGGAAGGCTTCGACGGCCTTATCGCTTCCGGGCAGTTCTGGAAGGCAGCCCTTGAGTCCACCAAGGGGATCAACATAGCCAAGGCAGTCACGGGTGCGCAGGAAGGTGTTCTTGCCGGCGCGCTTACCGTCGGCGCCGCAGCCTTCGACATAGATCTGGAAAAGCCGGGCCAAGCTCTGGAGCTCCTGGATAAGATGACCGTGGCCGGCAGGCAAGGCAACGCCGAGCTGCAAAACCTCGCCGATATCTTCCCGCGGGTGGGTGCAAATGCCAAGGCCGCCGGTATGCAGTACGACTCGACCCTTGCTTTTATCGAAGCGCTCTCCCTGGTCGAGAAATCCCCCGAGCGGCTGGCCACCCTGGCCGACTCCACCCTGCGTGTATTCACCAACCTTAACTACATGAAGGCCGCGCAGAAGGGTACCGGCGTCAAGTTCTTTGACGCCAAGGGGGCGCGACGTGACGCCATAGATGTGCTGCAGGATATCAAGGGTCAGTGGGACAAGCTGGGCAGCGACAAGGAGCGCGCTCTGTTTATCCAGAAATCCTTCGGGAAAACCGACCTCGACACCATCAAAGGGATCAGGACGCTCCTCACCGGCGATTCGCTGAGCAAGATGCGGCAGTTCACCAAGGAGATCGGCAACGCCGGCGGCACCCTAGAGCGCGACCTCCCGGACGCCATAGCCAACGCAGTCGATCAGACCGGCCGCCTTAAGGCAAATCTGAGCGAGGCAGGTGATGCCTTTGCGCAACCCATCAATAAGGCCCTCGCCGACCTTATCCAGTTCAGCATGGGCGGCAAGGAGAAAGGCGGCCTCGACCTCTCCGGGAAAGAGATGCTTTTCGGGGGGGGCGCTCTGGCAGCAGGCACCCTACTCACCGCCCGCTACGGCGGCAAAGCAATCGGCGGTCTCGCATCGAGGCTTTTGGCAAAAGGGGGGAGTACTGGGATCGGTGTAGCTGAGGGGAAGGCCCTGGAAGCCGCGGCCGGTATCACCCCCGTCTTTGTGACCAACTGGCCAGCAGGCGGCATGCCCGGAGTAACGCCTGGTGTTTTGCCGACTGGTGCAAAGTTCGCTGGATTGGCTGGCCTTGGCGTTACCGCTGCCGCGGCAGTCGGCCCCCTGGTTGCCAAGGTGATCAGCGACGCCCAGCGACGCAACGGCTGGGGATGGGATGGAGAAAGCTCTGGCTTAGGTCCAGGTGCAAATAACCGAGAGGTGATGGGGATCGGCGGCCGCCGCGCCTCCGCCCCCAAGAACGACATCAAGATCGACGTCCACTTCGACGAGCTCGGCCGCGCCTTTACCCGGGTGAACGACATGAACACCCGCACCGACGTGAAGAGCCTGAATCGCGGCAGCCTGTGGAACGCGCTGATGACCACTGAGGGGATCTGATGGAAGAGCTTTACGCGGCACAACTTGACGGGTTCGCCCTTGAAATAGAGTCCATTGACGACTCTTTCGAGAAGTCGATCGCGCGCCATGAGTTCCCCAACCGTGACGGCGCGCTCCTCGAGGATCTCGGACAGAAGGCTCGGACGGTCAACTTCCGCTGCTACTTCTGGGACCACGGCGATCACCTCACCTATGGCGACCACATCCGGTTCGTCAATCACCTGGCCTCCCAGGCACTCTTCGAGCTGATCCACCCGACCTACGGCATCATGCTGGGGATGGTGGAACGGGTGACGGTGCGCCACGACGACAGGAACTGGACCGCCGAGGTGGATGTCACCTTCGTGGAAAACATGCGTGAGCCGATCGACGAGACGCGGTACCAGGACGTGGAAGCCGCGACCGAAGAGGCCTTCATCGCTGGCCAGCAACAGCAGCAAGACGAATTGGCAGAAGATATGGCCGGCGAAGGACTCGACCTGGATCAGGAGCTGGTCGCGGAGCAGAGCATCCTTTCCCAGGTAAAGGCTACGGCCCAATCCGCCCGGGAAATGGCGCGCGAGATGGACGGCTACCTGAACTTCGCCACGGGGATCGCCGCCGACGTCACGGACCTGCAGGGCTCCCTGGTGAGCGTGGTCAACTATGGCGTGAACCTTCCGGGGCGCGCGATCGGCGTGCTGGCCCGGGTGGTGGAGCGCACTGCCAGAAGCTACAGCGCGATAAAGACCGCGCCGGCCCGGCTTATGAAGAGCCTGAAGCTTGCCTTTCAGAACCTCGAAAACCAGTTCGAGAGCTTCTCCTCCGGTAAATCGAAAAGCGCCGTGGCCACCCGGGAGCTGATGATAAAGCACCTGCGCCTTGCCTGTGCCCAACGCCTCGCCCTGGAGGCCGCCTACGCCTACAGCGCCGACGAGCAGCTGCGCCAGCAGGTGCGCCGATCTGAGCAGACCCAAAGCTTCGACGTCAACGGCAACTACGTCGGGACACCGACCGAGACGGTACTGAATGCCCGGGAGCTGGACGAATCCCTGGCCGATACCAGAGAGCTGCTGCAGGCGGCGCTTGACCAGGCCAGGGGCATGCGCAGCCTCAAGGTCATGGCGATCAGCCTTCTCGACCATGTGAACATCGTGAAGCTGGAGCGTGATCGCATCGTCTCCATCACCCTGGAGAGCCCCCGGCCGTTGCACCTGGTCTGCCTGATGTACGGCTTGCCCTACCAGATGGCAGAGCGCATTGCCAGCATCAACGACATCCCCAATCCCAACTTCACTAGCGGGAGCATCGATATCTATGTCCGATAGCGTCGTTCTTCAGATAGCCGGCAGGCGCATTGATAACTTCCTCTCCTACGAGATCGAAGCGGATCTGTACCAGGCCGCCGACAAGTTCTCCCTGGAGCTGGCCAGCCCCGAATCGCCGGTGGCAGCCGGTGACCTGTGCGAGCTCTACGTGAACGGCATCCTGGAGCTTAGCGGGATCATCGATGTGACCCGCAAGGCATGGAGTAAGGGGGGGCAGACCCTCACTGTGGAAGGGCGCGACCTGATGGGGCTCGTGGTGGACTCCTACGCGGAGCAGTTTGTGGACGTTGAGAACAAGACGGTCAAAGAGCTGGCGCAGATGCTGCTGGCCAGCATCCCCTACGTGAACCGCAAGAGCATCGTCGGCGGCGAGTTCATCGGCAAGGGTAAGGGGAAAAAGAAGACGGTGGACAATCCGCTGGAAGGCTTCATCTCCATGCCCCAGAAGATCAGCCATATCGAGCCCGGCATGACGGTCTTCGAGATCCTCGCCATCTACGCCAGCAGCCGCGGACTTATGCCGTTTTCCTGCCCGGACGGAAGCATCGTATTCGGCCGCCCCAAAGCCAAGGGGGAGTCGAGCTTTACCCTTACCTGCAACCTTTCGGGCAAGGGGAACAACGTCTTGAGCGCAGAAGAGGTCAACGACATATCGCGGCGCTACTCCAAGGTGACGGTGATCAGCCAGGTCCAGGGGCACGACTCGGACGGCGAGGACACCGGTAAGGTGAACCAGAAGTCGGTCAAGCTGGACCCCACCTTCACCTACTTCTACAAGCCGTATGTCACCAAGCTCAACAGCGACTCCCAGGCGCCCGCCCTGCACGCACGCATGATCATCGAGAGGCAGCGCCACGAAGGCTACCAGCTGAGCTATACGGCGGAAGGGCACAGCCAGAACGGCCGCAACTTCAGCATCAACGAGCTGGTTCAGGTCAACGACGAGCGGCTGGCCATCAAAAAGCAGATGCTCCTGTTCGGGCGCGTTTTCAGACGATCGAGGGGGGGCGGGACCACCACCCTGCTCAAGCTCGGGCCGCCGGGTCTGGTGGCCGTATGATACGGGGCACAGTCATCAGCGTGCTGCAGGGTATGATCCAGCGCATCAGCGCGACCTGTCGCGTAGACGAGACCCTGTCGAACCGGGAGTTCATCCAGGACTACGGCTTTACCAGCCGCCCCAAGCCGGGCGCCGAGGTGATCTTCATCCGGGAGGGGAACCACTTCATCGCCATCGCCTCCGACGATCGCCGCTACCGCATCGCCCTGGAGGAGGGGGAGATCGCCCTTTATGACGACCTCGGGCAGATCGTGCACCTGACCCGTGACGGTATCGTCGCATCGAGCCCGACCAAGATCAGCGCCACAGCGCCCGAGATCACGCTCACGGCCACCAGCAAGGTGCTCCTGGTCACCCCGACACTTGAGGTCACTGGTTCCATCACTGCCGGGGGCAACGTGAGCGACGTGGCAGGATCAATGGTCGAGATCCGGACCACATACAACGCCCACACCCACCCGGTCGTACCCGGGGTGACCCAAACACCCACGCAGGTAATGTCATGAGCCTTCAAGTCACCGTAATAGACGGCCGTCCCGCGATGTCCTTCAAGAGCGGCAACGACCTCCTTACCAACGTGATCCTTTCGCTTGAGATCCAGCAGGGGAGCTTCTTCGCCGATCCGCTCTTCGGCCTGAAGGCCAGGCCCCAAGCCAAGAAGACCTTGAAAACGGCCCGGCTGATCAAGGCAGATGTGGAGCAGGCGCTGCAGTGGCTGTTGGATACCGGCAGGGCGGCGCTGGTAGAAGTTGAGGTCGCCCTGGACAACCATGATCTGCATCGAGTCCTTGCCGCGATCGTGGTCACCGACCCGGGCGGCAACCGTATCAGCTATGAAAAGTTTGTGGAGGTGGTGTAGTGAAAAGCCCTTTTGCCAGATCGTTTGATGAGCTGTTAAATGACGTTTTAACGGACTATCAAAACCAGATAGACCCCGAGACCGGAGCGCCAATCGACGTGTCGAAAGGCTCACTGGCCTTTGTCAAGGGTGCGGTTATGGCCAGCGCCGCCTGGGGGCTTTACCAGTCCATCGACTGGACCGGCGACCAGATCTTTCCCGACACCTGCTCCGTCGACAATCTCTACCACCACGGCGCCGTGAAGGGTGTCGCGCCGCTGGTCGAAGAGTCGGCGGCCGATTACCTTGTCCGGGTGCAGTTTGCCGAGCAGAAGCCGCTTGCCGGCGGCAACCGTTACGACTACATCGCCTGGGCCTTGGAGATCTCCGAAGTGCAGCGCGCCTGGTGCTACCCGGCGGTGCGAGGCAACGGCACGGTCGACGTCGTAATCCTGCAGGACCCCGCAACCGTCGCCGAGCTGGAATCAGCAACGCTGTGCGCCCTGGTCAAAGCCTTCATCGATCAGCGCCGTCCGGTCGGCCGGGGCTTAGATGCCGTCCTGGTAGTGGCGCCGACGGTCGACCTCACCAACGTGACGATCAGCAACCTCGGCACGGCTGATCCTGAAGTAGTGGCGGCGGAGATCTCCGCATTCCTTGCTGCGTTCGATCCTGACCAGTCCCTGTACATCGCGCAGCTCAAGGCGATCGCCATCAATAACGGGGCGGTTAACCCGACAGTGACCGCGCCGGCAGCGGACGTCGTTCCGGCGGCGTATCACATGATCCGTCCAGGGGTGATCAATGCTTCATAAGGAGATCCTGCAGCTGCTCTTCCCGATGGCTCTGGGCGGGGTACATGACCTGGACCAGGTTGTGGAAGGCGCGCTCCTGGACCGCGTTCAAAGCCGTATCCAGGAGCTGAGCCTGGAGATGTTCCCGGACACCTGCGCCGAGACCATCGACCGGTGGGAGGAGCGCTACGGCATCACCCCGAACCAACTGCTCAACCTGCAGCAGCGCAGGGCCCAGGTGATAGCCAAGAAGAACGCCAGGGGAAGTCTGTCCAAGCCGTTCTTCGTGCAGCTGGCAGCCGACCTCGGTTACGAGGTCACCATCGACGAGGCCGTAGACGGGGACCGGTACAAATGGCGCGTCAACATCCCATCGGCAACCAACGAGTACCTGTTCCGCGCCGGCGAATCCGCTGCGGGGGAGTCGCTCCTGGACTGGCCGGATGATACCGGCATAGAGCAGCTCTTCACCGAGCTTAAACCCGCCGATACCACTGTCATTTTTGCATA
>Ga0209317_1000843_pt1 | contig 32511 bp, 27 predicted proteins | sample RifGroB2_FD_183994 | JGI IMG/M metagenome (GOLD analysis project Ga0209317, IMG submission 183994) | Soil microbial communities from Rifle, Colorado, USA - Groundwater B2 (SPAdes) (version 2) | ecosystem: Environmental > Terrestrial > Soil > Unclassified | place: Rifle, Colorado | collected...
ATATCGGCTTGGTTTGCACTACCAGCAAATAGGCGAATACGACAAAGCCATCTCCGAATTCACAAAGGCTCTCCGTTTCGACAGCAGTTATTGCAAGGCCTTCAATGGCATCGCCATGACGTATGATCTCCAGAAACGCTGCGAACCCGCCCATAACTCCTACGAGCAAGCCATTCAATGCGCCCCCGGCGAAGCCTATGTCTACAACAATTATGCCTGCTCAAGCCTCCTCTGCGGCAGCTATGGCAAGGGCATGGAGCTATTGCAGAAAGCCGAAAGCCTGGCTGCGAGTGACATACGCATCAAAAACAATCTCAGGATCGCCCAAACTATCGCCATCCGTGAGAATCTATCGGGCTATCTCGTGAGCGAAAATTTGCCTCAGCCTGTGGCAACGGATGGAGCACCATCTATTGCGGCACAGGACGTGGCTCTGCCGGATCCTGTGCCTACAATACCGGATGAAAACGCTATGATCGTAGTTCCCAGTCAAGATGTAAGCGAAATGGTAGCAGACAATCCGCCCGCACGTGACGAAATTGCCACAGAGTCTTCTGCGCGAGAAATTTTCCCGGCTCTGCCCCAGACTGCGATAACGGACATTCCTTCTGCCGCAAACAAGGAAATAATCGCGGTTGCCACCCCTGCCATTCCTTCACCGGCGCCGATAAAAGTTGCAATTGAGGTTTCCAATGGCAATGGAACTTCCGGCATGGCAAAACGAAGCGCCGACTTTCTCCGAGGCCTCGGTTTCACTGTCCGAAGCGTAACCAATGCCAAGGACTTTCGTTTTGAAGAGAGTGTAATCTATTACAAAGAAGAGCACCTACAGGCGGCCAAGGATCTTGCCTCCGTCATCCCGGGGGCTCAGAACCTTGAAAAGGTAGAGTCCATGGCGAAACCATCCATCGGGGTCAGAGTCCTTCTCGGCAGGGATCTGGCAAGTATATGCTTTCCCGATGATTATTCAGGACTTGCCGATTATCGGCGATCCGAGCAGCTGCAACCTGCTGCCGTTACCGTTTCCAACGATCTGGTGCACTATTAATGAATATAAAACCGCACGTTTTCGAGGCTATACGTTTATTTTCGGGACGCAATATCCTTTTTGTCATCCTTGCTGCATCACTCCTTTTCGGCGGCTGTTCCTCCGTGAACGACAATACCGCCAAAACGCTGGAAAAGCAGATCGAGCTTCAGCAGGTTCGGCATGAACTGACCACCGAGCCGGTAATCTCGGAAAAGAAAACGGTGCCGGAACTCGAACAGATGGGCGACACCTATTTTCGAAAAGGCGACATCAACAGAGCCTACCTCTACTATCTCAAGGGATTGAACGTGGAGCCCAACAGGATCTCTCTCCTCCAGAAACAGGGGCGACTGTTGATCAGAAAGAAAAAGTATGCTGAAGCGGAACTGGTCTATGGCAGGCTTACGCCGCTTGCCGGCGACGATCCGCAGACTCTTGCCGGTCATAGCATGGCCTACTTTGGCCAGGGCAGATTCGAGGAAGCGGAACAAGGCTTTCTGGCCGCGCTCGCAAAAAAAGAAGATGACTGGCAGGCCCATGAATATCTCGGTCTCATCCATAGTCAGAAACAGGAATACGATGAGGCCATCGCCCAGTTCAAGACCGCCCTTGCGTATAAACCCAGGGATCTAAGCATCACCAATAATCTGGCAGTGACCTGCTACCTGAACGGCGATTTCGCCGAGGCGACTCGCCTCTTGGAGAATCTGGCGGCAAGGACCAAGGACCGCAAGATCTACAACAATCTCGCGCTTGCCCACTTCCAGTTGGGCCACTACGATATCGCACTTGAATACTTTAAAAAAGGCTCGGACAACGAGGCGGCCGCCTACAACAACATGGGGCAGGAATATCTTTTTGCCAAAAAATTCGAGAAAGCTATCGAAGCCTTTGATAAGGCCATAGCCCTCAATCCCAAATATTATACCGCAGCGCAGAAAAATATGGATCAGGCAAAACGGCAGTTGGCGAGTGTTCTTGCGAAAGCGGAAGAGTAGTATGCTCTTCTGCCGCATGACTCCCAGTTGGCCGATTGTGCAGTTGCGTTCGAAGCATCCTACACTCACTCCTTCTTCTGGCTTGATTTCGAATGTTCTGCGATACAAGGTATGACCATTGCCCATTTCAAGACCAATCGCTCCAAAAGAGCTTGACTCTTCCATCATTCCATATTAATTACCACATCAATAATATTGCATGGGTCCAGAAGCTGTTACAGCTTCTGGAGGTTTTTCGTTAGCCGGGCCGCTAACTGGAGCTGATGCTTCAGTTAGCGGCTTTTTTTATGCGCACGAAACACAGATTGGTTTATGGGTCCGGAAGCTGTTACAGCTTCTGGAGGGTTTTTCGTTAGCCGGGCCGCTAACTGGAGCTGATGCTCTGGTTGCGGCTTTTTTCATTTTTACCGGATTGAGACTGGTTGGGGGCCAGAGACCACTACAGGTTTCTGGGAGGTTTATCGTTTACCGGGCTGTCAACCGGAGCTGATGCTCAGGTTTCCGGCCTATTCTATGCAAGGGGAGGGTTAACTGGCGGCTGCCGTGCGGCAGATAGCAGGTTAATCGGCCAATAACGACGAGAAGGAGTCGAAAATGCGCATGTTGAATTTTGTTTTTCCCGCCGTGCTCGCCGCTATCTGTGGTGGTGCCGGCACCGCCCTGGCGGCTGTCGCCGGCGGCAGCCATGAAACCCTGGACCTGACGACTCATTGGGTTGGGTATACGGGCCTTCTGGTCTTCGTCGTGGCGTATGCCTTCGTCATGCTGGAGGAGGTGACGCATATGCGGAAGTCGAAGCCGGTTCTGCTGGCCGCCGGTATCATCTGGGGGCTGATCGGCCTGATCTATGCGAACAACGGCATCGATCATACGGCGGAACAGGCGATTCGTCACAACATCCTCGAATACGCCGAACTGTTCCTCTTCCTGCTGGTCGCCATGACCTACATCAATGCCATGGACGAGCGGCTGGTGTTCGAGGTGCTGCGGGTGAAACTGGTCAATGCCGGCTTCTCGTACAAGAAACTGTTCTGGATCACCGGCCTGCTCGCCTTCTTCATCTCCCCGGTGGCCGACAACCTCACCACCGCCCTGCTCATGTGCGCGGTGGTCATGGCTATCGGCAAGGAGGACACCAAGTTCGTCTGCCTCTCCTGCATCAACATCGTGGTGGGCGCCAACGCCGGCGGCGCCTTCAGTCCGTTCGGCGACATCACCACGTTGATGGTCTGGCAGAAGGGCATTCTTCAGTTCCAGGAATTTTTCGCCCTGTTCATCCCTTCCGTCATCAACTGGGTGGTGCCCGCCGCCATCATGAGTTTTGCGATATCCAATAAAAAACCGGACGCCAACATCGAGCAACTGAAGCTGAAGCGAGGCGCCTTCGTTGTTATAGGGCTTTTCCTCTGGACCATCCTCACCGCCGTCAGTTTTCACAACTTCCTGCATCTGCCGCCCATGGTGGGCATGATGGCCGGTCTGTCGCTCTTGAAACTGTACGGCTTTTACCTGAATAAGTCCCATAAGTTGAGGAGGCGCAACATAGAAAATCGGGAGGAGCTCGGCCAGGTCGAGCCCTTCGATATCTTCAAAAAAGTTGCCCGGGCGGAGTGGGATACCCTGCTGTTCTTCTACGGGGTCATCCTCTGCGTCGGCGGTCTCGGCTTCATCGGCTATCTGGCCATGGTGTCGAAGGTTATGTATCTCGACTGGGGTCCTACCACCGCCAACGTCGTGATCGGTTTGCTCTCCGCCATCGTCGACAACATCCCGGTGATGTTCGCTGTACTCACCATGATGCCGGATATGTCGCACGGCCAGTGGCTGCTGGTGACCCTCACCGCAGGAGTAGGCGGCAGCCTGCTGTCCATCGGTTCAGCCGCAGGCGTTGCCCTTATGGGCCAGGCTCGGGGCAAATATACCTTCTTCGGCCACCTGAAATGGACGCCGGTAATCGCCCTCGGTTACGCCGCCAGTATCTACGTCCATTTCCTCCTCAATGCCGGCACATTTCAATGACGCGATGAGTTGATGACTACCGGGAGGAAGGCTGCTATGATCGCCTTCCTCCTGCCTCGCCCACTTCAATTACGACAACCGAGTCAATAAGACTGCTTCGGCCCTCATAGGAGCCGGATTGTGTATATGCCCTGCAACGACTCCCCTCGCCGTCATCGAAGGTGACTTCCTGCCGTCACTTGCCTGCCTTGCCGTACCGCTTTTGTTTCTGAATTTCGTCCTGCGGGGCAGAGGAGTGGCCAGCCCCGTAAGCATAGAAGAAAACGGCGATATCAGGACGACTCCCTCTGAACAGTCAGGTACCCTTTGAGTACTCATCCCCTTTTTCCGGTGGGGCAACACCGGTAGCCGAACTTTTTTATTTTATTTATGTATTGATTTCAAACAACAATTTTTCATACTAGTAAAAATACCCAGCTCAATTTAGGTGTTTGCACCAATTGACGGTTAGCTGGTGCACTGATATGTTGGACTTAATCATTGCTAGGCATTAATTAAATATAAGGATTTGCGGGTTACAAAAATACGCCTGACACATTACCAGGTAAATAAAACCTAAGACACGAACTCTCAACCAGATACTGACTGCTACCGTCGATAAGGACGATTTCATGAACACCGACAGGTTCTTCCCAAAGCGTTCCGAGACGCTCGAACAGACCGGCCTGCACCGGTTCTTCCTTCCTGCAAGATCCTCCTGGCTCAGTTCGCTGTCCGGCCAGGAGATTGCCAAGATGCTTCATCGCAGGCCAAAGGTCATCGGCTACCTGCTGAAAATGCTGAAACAGCGGCCGATTCTTGCCTATCAAAACAATGGGGAATTCAACGTTTTCTACTATGTCCTGACCGAACAGGGCAGACAAAAAGCTCAGTTGGCCCAGGAGCAAGCAAAGTTCCCTGCTAATCTCAATTCATAAGAGCTATAGAATCTTTATTAGCGTTAGGATGGAGAATTAAATCTGCTGAAGAGTTGTGGTATTCTAGTCAATTAAAGATTGAGTTAATCCCTGACTTAGGAGGTGGTAAGATGATCTATTTTTTAAGGAGGTTTTTGCAAGTAATATATATAAAACAAGAGATACGTGATGTCGAATACTTACGTCGTTTGTTTAAAGTAGCTCAACATTCAATATGTAGAGTATTGTAAGGATTATCTATGGAATTGCATGCAAAGTTCTCCCCCTTCCCAATTGCCACTTGAAGGCGTCGAGAACATCGCTGTCAAACCGGACCATCGTCGATTTTTTCGTTGTGGTTCCAGACGGACGGCCGCGCAGGGCTTTCTTGATCTGAACCACCCAGCTCAATGAGGCTTTCAACTCCTCTGGAACGGGTGGGGAATATTGTGTTGCGAAGATCCTGGAATTTTCAAAAAAGGGCAGGTTTCTTAGCGGAACCTGCCCTTTTACACGAGCAAAAAGAAGAATTGCACCGCCTACTGTCGGCGATGCAGGCAATCTCAATGCAGCATTATTTCTTGGCTACATTTTCCAGCGATTCCGGATCCCCTGACTGAATCCTGGCGAGGGAGTAAATGACGATTAAAATCACTGGACCAACAAGGGCGGCCGTCAGCCCTCCACTGAGATCAAGAGATTTTATAAATGCCATTGCCGCCACCGCGCCGAAGAGGCAGAGAATCATAAAGATGTACTGCATGTCACACTCCTTTTCTTGAATATATCGGGCTACCGCCCATGTCCGCGTTTTCCAGAGTGTGCGACGCCTTACAGCCGTCGGTTCTCCGGAGATGCCTGCTACAGATTATTATCGAATACATGAGCAGAACTGACGATATGGAATTCTAACTGCTCCCGGTCGTCTCGAAGTTCAAACCTGCTCCACTTCCTCCCGCAGTCGCTCATGAAGGTACATATTCATTCTCATAGCCCGGCTTAAAAATCTTTCTCCGGAACATGCAAGTGAACGCTCACTACTTTGTGAGTGATTATTAACTTGCATAGTAGTGAACGCTAACTCACATGTCAATATATTTTTAACCACAATATAATAACGAGTTAGGCTGGACTCGCATAACCTTTTGCCCTGTCACATTTTGTTCCGGTCTCACCTCTGCGGCATCAGAAAACGGATCTTCTCCCATGATACTGTGGGATGTATTGGGGCCTTATTCCCGTGGGATTTGAATGAATTGCTACTTTGGAGAGAGTGTGCCGCAGCCGGAACGGCTGGGAATTCGGAAAAACGGCAGAGATTTATCGTGGGGCGACGGCCTCGCGATAAACCCGCCAGAGAGAGGCGTATTTTTCTGTCAGCTTGAATTTCCCCTCGCTCAGGGACCAAATGTTCACCAGTCCCTGGATAAGGCCAAAGAGCAAGGTCGCAGCGGCCTCCAGATCGATGTCCTCGCGGACTGCACCGTCCCGGACCCCGTCGGAAAGGAGTTCATGCAATCGGGAGATATACTTGTCTATCGTCCGGGAGGCCTGTTTGTTCAGCTTTTTATCGCCAAGACTGATGATTTCGGCAATGACCTGAAAGGAGATGCCTTTACGCACGCCTATCGTGGAAAAGTGAGCCCGAACTATTTTCTCGATGACGTCGAGAGTTACCGGTTCGCCTGCCACCGTTTCCGGCGAGATATCCTTGAGGAGAACCTCTTCGATATGGCTGAGCAAAAAAGTGATGATACTTTTCTTGCTCTTGAAATGACGGTAGATGGCCGCTTCGGAGATACCGACCTCTGCCGCTATTTTTTTGACCGTCAGATGCTCGCTGCCGTACTTAAAGATCAGGATCGCGGCCGCGTCGACAATCTGTTGTTGTCTCACTTCGGTGTGTTCCCTTTTTTGTACCACGACGCTTCTCCGATGAAAGATGCTCCGGGCATCTCCCGGAAGGCAATGAACGACACAGCTGTTTGCAGATAAAAAACGGAATAACTTCAGCGAAATCAACCACCGTTGCCTGGAAACATAGTGGACGGCGATGAATAAATCAAGCGAAACATGATAGTTGGCCATTCATGAGCATGGAGAACCTCTGCAAACAGACTCATATTGACAGTCACCCGAAACCTGATGATAGTAGGGAGGACCGCAGTTTGGCATGTTGGGCGAATCTTGTCTCGCCCGTGGATACATGGAGTAAACGAAAATCGATGGGAGTTGTCCCAGTCCGTTCACACTCAATTTTAGCAAGCACAGCTCACTATTCACCATGCCCCGCACCCCACAAGAAGCCCCTTACACATTTCGGGAAGAACTCGCCCATGGCATCACCCATGGAATAGGTGCCGGCCTGTCCATCGTCGGGTTGGTGGTTCTCCTCGTTTTTGCCGTACATAACGGCAACATCTGGCATATCGTCAGTGCGGCGATCTACGGGAGTTCCCTGATCCTGCTCTATCTGGCCTCCACCCTCTACCATCTTCTGCCCGGCCCCCGCTGCAAGAAGATCTTTCAACGGCTCGACCACTCAATGATCTATATCCTGATCGCCGGCACCTACACCCCGATTACTCTGGTGTCGCTGCGCGGAGGCTGGGGCTGGACCCTGTTTGGCCTGGTGTGGGGGATGGCGATTGTCGGACTGATAACGGAGCTGGTTTTAAAACGCAAAATCAAGTGGATATCCCTTGCCCTCTATCTCAGTATGGGCTGGCTGGCAGTGATTGCTGCAAAGCCCCTGCTGGCTTCTCTTGCGCCGGGAGGCGTCGTCCTCCTCGTGGTCGGCGGCCTGTTGTACTCATTCGGAGTTATCTTCTATGTCTGGGAGAAACTTTCTTACAACCACGCCATCTGGCATCTTTTTGTCATGGCCGGCAGCACAGCCCATTTTTTCACCATCCTGTTCTACGTCATGTCGCCTGGTGCCTGACTTTCACCGGTAAAACAACCCCTTGCTCTGTTGCATTCGACGACGGCGTTCATGCCGTAGGGGCGAATCGTATTAGCCCGGCTGAAACATCGGTGTATGCAACACGGGCGAATACAAGATTCCCCCCTACGGCATCATCAAATGATTTGGGGGGACATGCCTCCAAACGCAAGCAGAGACCAACCTCTCCCGGTGCCTTCAGGGAGAAGAGAAAAGCCGCTTGCTCAAAGACACCTCCTTTTCGTTTGACACACGAATATTAATTTTGTATTACAGAACGAGTGTTACGAATGAAAGTGGCGTGTTACTTAATGAGTTTTTTAAAGCTCCCTGCGCCGGCAGTTTTTGCCGCGCCAGCCCGATCAGGAGAACGACATCATGCATATGGCCGACGCCCTTCTCTCCCCCGCCGTTGGCGGCACCATGTGGACCGCCACCGCCTGCACCATTGCCTGGTGTGCCAGGAAGGTCCAGGCGGACCTCGATGACCGGAAGATCCCGCTGATGGGTGTTCTCGGCGCATTTATCTTTGCGGCCCAGATGATCAATTTTACCATCCCGGCCACCGGCTCGTCCGGTCACCTGGGCGGGGGCATGATCCTGGCAATCCTGCTCGGTCCCTGTGCCGCCTTCCTGACCATTGCTTCGGTTTTGATGGTTCAGGCCCTGTTTTTCGCCGACGGCGGCCTGTTAGCCTTGGGCTGCAATATCTTCAACCTCGGCGTTTTCCCCTGCTTTCTCGCCTATCCCCTCATTTATCGGCCGATCGCAGGTACAAAACCCACTCCTTCACGGATCGGCATCGGCGCAACGCTTGCGGCGATGATCGGTCTCCAACTCGGCGCCCTGGGCGTGGTGTTCGAGACCGTCACCTCGGGGATTGCCGAACTGCCGCTTACGGCCTTCCTGTCGGTGATGCTTCCCATCCATCTCGCCATTGGCCTGGTCGAAGGTTTGGTGACCGCGGCCGTCGTCACCTTTGTCTGGAAGGCGCGGCCGGAGATACTGGAATTCTCCGCGGCCGGCAGACCGCTCGGCCGTCTGTCCATCGGCAAGGTCCTGGCAGGTCTTAGCCTTGCCGCCGTCGTCACCGGCGGTGCCTTATCCTGGTTCGCCTCGTCCTCGCCGGATGGGCTTGAATGGTCGATGCTGCAGGTTTCAGGGCGGGAAGAACCGGCGTCACCAGAACAGGGCATCCATTCGCGCCTCGCGGAAATTCAGGACAAGATCTCGTTTCTCCCCGACTATGGCTTCAAAACAGGCGACACCGCACCGGGGCAGGCAAGCGCCTCGTCCTGGCCCGCAGTGGACGGCGGGACGACTGCTTCGGGTCTCGTGGGCGGGGGGATTACTCTGGTCCTGGCTCTCGGTCTCGGCGTGTTGTTCAGGAGAAAGAATCGGGCGGTTTAGACTTTCCCCGCTCTTGCCATCTCTGTTCTTGCCATCTTCCCGGACCTCGTGAGTGTTTGGTAAAGTGAGGAATTGTCCGCATGGCCAAAATCGAATCCGCTTTTTTTGACCTGAGCTACCTCGAAACCCTGGCCGGCGGCAATACCGTCATCCATCGCCTCGACCCGCGGATCAAGGTGCTGTCCACCGCGCTCTTTGTGCTCTCGGTGGTATCTTTCGACAAGTACGTTATTTCGGCGATGCTGCCCTTTGCCCTCTTCCTCATCCTTCTGGCGGGTCTGGCAGCAGTTCCCGCCGAGTATCTGCTGAAAAAGATATTGCTCGTTGCACCTTTTGCCGTGATGGTCGGCATCTTCAACCCCCTGCTCGACCAGCAGCCCATGCTGCACATCGGGACATTCGTCTTGACCGGCGGCTGGCTGTCGTTTTTCTCCATCCTCCTGCGGGTTTCACTGACCGTCGGGGCGGTGCTGCTCCTCATCGCCACCACCGGCTTCCACGGGGTGTGCATGGCTATGACGAAACTCGGCATGCCGAAGATTTTCGCGGTTCAGCTGCTGATGCTCTACCGCTACATCTTCGTCCTCATCGACGAAAGCTTGCGGATGTACCGGGCGCGGACGCTCCGCACTTTCAACAACCGGGCCATGCGGCTCGCGACCTTCGGCCATCTGGTCGGCCAACTGCTGCTCAGGACCCTCGACCGGGCAGAGCGCATTCACCTGGCCATGCTCTGCCGTGGCTTCGACGGCACCATCCGCATCCGCCAGACCCTGCATATCACCGCCCGGGATGTTTTTTCATTTGCCGGATGCTGCCTGGTCTTTCTTTTTTGCCGTTTCTACGATCTTCCGGCTATCGCCGGGGAACTGCTCACAGGACTACTGCCATGAGTCACCATATCGTCCAGGTTCAGGATCTCAACCACACCTACGCCGACGGCACCAAGGCCGTGAAAGGCATATCCTTTCGCATTCATCACGGCGAGTCGGTGGCGGTGGTCGGCGCCAACGGTGCAGGCAAGTCGACGCTCCTTCTCCACCTCAACGGCTATTTAACTCCGCAAAGCGGTACGGTACGGATCGGCGACTTTCCTTTGACCAAGGATACGGTGCGGGACATCCGCAGAACGGTGGGCATGATCTTTCAGGATGCCGACGACCAGCTGTTCATGCCGACGGTCTACGACGACGTCGCCTTCGGTCCCTTGAATCTCGGCCTGCCCGCCGAGGAGGTGGAGCTGCGGGTCCGGGAGGCTCTCGCCCGGACGGGTGTCGAACATCTCCGAGACCGGCCGCCGTACAAGCTCTCCGGCGGAGAAAAGCGGGCTGTGGCCATCGCCACCGTCCTGGCCATGAGTCCGGATATTCTGGTGATGGACGAACCGAGCGCCAACCTCGACCCCAAGGCCCGCCGTATCTTGATCGAGCTGCTGGCCGGTTTTCAGCACACCAAGATCATCGCCACCCACGACCTCGACCTGGTCCTCGATCTCTGCGAGCGGACCATCGTCCTGAAGGACGGCCAGGTGACGGCCGACGGGCCCACCACAACCATCTTTCAGGATATGGAACTGCTCGCGGCCAGCCACCTGGAAAAGCCTCTGCGGCTGCAGGCCTGTCCGATCTGCAGCGGCAAAGGCTTACCCCAGGCCAAACCAGCGGTCGCCGATCACGACCACTCCCATCCACACCATCACCATTGATGTATTCATCGCCGGCATTGAGCTATCAGCCGTCAGCTTTCTGAACTGCCGAGGGTGGTGGTAATTGATCTCTTGCTGAAAGCTTACCCATCAGTAGCCGATATTCTTCTCGAATTCCCTCAGACGCTTATGGATAGAACGGAGTTCGGTGATGGTCGTCCAGTTGGAGATAAAAATTGAGAAAGACTCCCGTACCTTGCTGAAGGCATTGGACACCTGAACCAGCACGCCCAGGGTGATTACCCCTGTGAAGAGGCCGGGCCCCATGATCAAATAGGGAACGATGATCATCAGCTGTTCAAAGAAATTCACCCAGATATCGAAGTATCCGTAGTGCAGGAACAGGCGGTTGTAGTTGAATTTCAAGCCGGTAAAGAGCTCGACGATGGTTTCGGTCTTGCCGTAATTGATTTTATCGTCCTCGGCGTAGACCAGTTCCTTGCGGAAGGCAGCTTCAACCTTCTGGTTGTTGTATTCAAGCCCCGGCAGTTTGATCCCGACGAACCAGGAAATCAGCAGGCCGCCAATGGATACCAGCAGGGCCACCCAGACCAGGCTGCCAGGTATTTCCTTGATAGTTTCGATATCAACCCCCTTGCTCAACCCCCACAGGATCGGCAGAAAGGCAAAAAGGGTCATAATCGCCCGGATTACCTGCAGGCCGAGGCTCTCGAATATCCTGGCAAACCGGTAAATATCTTCCTGAATACGCTGACTTGCACCCTCAACCTCATGTTCCACCTTCTGCCATTTGGCCACATAGGAAAAAGTCATGGCCTCCCGCCATTTGAAGGCATAGACGCGGGTAAAATACGCGGTCACAGTGGCGATCAGTACATAGGGGAAAGCAATCTTGGCGAACTTCAGCATCTCGGCCCATAATTCCTCTACCTTATGCTCGGTGGCCTTCTGCAGCATATTATAAAAGCCGCCGTACCATTCGTTGATGGCCACGGTCAGCTCAACCTGAACAAACAATGCCATCAGTAAAAAGAGGCCGCCGCCATAGGCCCAAAACAGCCACTTCCGGCTCTTAAAAAACGATCGAAACATTCTTCTTCCTTTAAACTTCTTTAAATTGACTTAAAAATTTCCCAACGCACTGTAGGGTGCGCCGTGCGCACCGGAAACAATAGGTGCGCACGGCGCATCCTACAAGAAACCAATCCTTTTGGGTGCAACATGGAGACAAGTTGGCCCGAGCCTTGTTTTACTCCTTATTCGTTTCCTCCTTTTTCATTTCACCGATAAGATTCTTGGCCATGATGGCCAAAAGTCCGACGCCCAGCACCAGAACCGTCCACAGCAGCCATTTTTTCCAGGGCCTTGCCGGCGACGGCGGCAGGAGAGCCTCTTCTCCGCCGAGCGTTATTTTTTTCCCGAGTCGGGCCTGCCCGGTTATCCGGTTGCCGGCTTCGTTCTGCATGGTCTGGACGAGCATCTGATTATCGCTGGGCCTGTCCTCCTGAGCCAGCTTGCCACTGCCATAGGCGAGCAGGAAAGGCGGTGCACCTCGGCCTAAGAATATCAGTTCGCTCGGGCGCAGGCCAAGTTGCAGCGCAGGTATCCCGCTACCGCTCCGCAATCCCGCCCCATCCTCCTTGACTACCAGGCGCCACTTCTGGTCCGAGGTCACGGGGAAGGTGCACGGTTCGTTCTGCAGCTGGGTGTTGTCCAGGGCGAGGTTATAAAACACCTGTTCGCAGCGGGTAATCCAGGCCGTTTCGTCGCCTGCACGGGACTGCAGGGCTAACCGGGCAATGGCATTCATTTCCGGAAAATGAAGCTGGGCGCCGGTCACCGGCAGATGATAATTTCCGTGGTACTCGATTACTGTCTGGTTGTCCGCCAGCTGAGCCGTCCCCCTTCCCAGATCGACCCACTCGCGTTGCTGACGCGAGGGGATAGGGTGCGAGTATCCGTTCACCGCCGACAGCTCCAGCGGCTGATCGCTCTCCTGCCAGGTCAGTTTCAGGTATTTCATCGACTGGTACGGCAACTGGACGGTTCGTCGCTCGACCTTTTGACCGGCATACTGCATTTCGGCAAGAGTCGCCCGGCTCACCAGGGTTTGCCAGCGCTCGAGATCGTCACTCTGCTGAATGATGACGACAAACATCGACGATTCCCGGCCTTGCCGCCAGAAAAACTCCAACTCCCGGACAGCCTTTGCGACCTTCTGCATCCCGCTCAGATCGAGAAGATAGCCGGTCACCCGGGGCGCTGTACCATTCGCCGGCGGTGCCGATTCGATATCGACAATGGTCCCCGAAGCATTGCGGGTTACGTGCAGGGCGAGATCCGCGTTTTTGTTCGCTGTGTTGCCGGCATTAATGGGAAAAAACGGCAGGGCTTCCTTCCGACTGAGGGTTTGCGGATCGGCCTCGATCATCCGCAGGCTGTGCGGCACGATATCGCCTGCACCATTGAACACCCGGATATCGCCAAAATCGGCCCGGCGCACGGTGCGATAGACCTCGGACGGCAACGGCAGCACGTACATCGGCCCGGCCCCTTCAACCTGCAGGGAATAGCCGGCAGCAAAATCATCGGTCGTCGGTTCGGCGGCAAAAACTCCTGACGAGGCCAGCAAGACAAGCGAAAGAGCCAGCAGCGTTTTCATACCACATCTTCCTTTCTTTTGGGGGGCAGTGGAGAAAAATAGCCAATTATGAGCATGAGCACGCCCACTACCAGGAAGGAAACGATCCTGGCAATGGTCCCGGTACTCGACAGATCGACCAGAAAGAGCTTGACGACGACCATGGCCAGGAGGACGGCGCCGATAAACCAAACCAACCGGCTGCCCCGCCGGGTCGCCCAGACGGTGATAGCCAGCGCCCCCACACCCCACATGGCGGCGAGCGCCGCCTGAAAAACCACCGACCGGTACAGGGTTTCGGGCGTATACGGGATCCCGGCAAAGAAATGAACGGACCGGGCGACGGCACTGTTGAGCAACAGGAAGAGCAGGATGCCTGGCGCCGCGAAAATCAGATTTTTCGGGAGAATCCAAAGGATATCACGCCGTCGCCTGATATTCATGATCCACAGGAAAAGGGTGCCGATCGCCAGCAGGGCACTCAGTTCCAGGGGATTGAGGAGTGGCATGTAGGCCAGCGGAGCGGGATTGCCGACGCTCGAACAGGAGAAAATCACATAGAGGCCGAGAGCTGCAGCCGGCAGCAGGCCGCCTGCCCCCAGATAAGACGACCCGAATTGACTGAGGGGCCATACCCTGCTGCCGGTCATTTTTACCAGGAGGAGCAGGCCGATGCTTGGCACCACGCCCCAGCAGACCATCGACCAGACCTTGGCCAGTCCCGCCACCCGGTCGACTGCCCAGACTGCTTCGAGGCTGGCGACGAAGAACAGCAGCCACATGGAGACGAGGTGCCAGGCCACTTCATTTTTTTTCGGCCATAAGTCGCCGAAAAGAGCAAGAATCCGATACTGCACGAAGAAGGCAAGGATCCAGGCGACCGCGCCCCACCCGGCCATCAGATGGGAAACGGGGGAAAATCTGACAAAATCGACCAGCGCGAGCAGGACCATGGCCGGCAGCTGCAGAAGCAGCGCCAGGGCGCACCTGGTCCACGGCAGGTACTTCACCGCGAGGCCCATGAGCATCGAGCTGACCGAGCAGTAGACGAGAAAGCCCTTGATGGCATCCCGGCTGGTCAGGTGATTACCCACCTCCCGAAGACCGCCGATATACCACCAGACGAAACCCCATATGAGCAGCGGCAGGGCGAAATATCTCTCCCATGATCGCAGCTGAGCGGAATGACGGTCGAGAAAAAAGCTGGAAGAGAGAGCCGCCACGGCCAAAAAGAAACACCCGAGATAATAGCGGTTGACGAAGGGCACGGCGGCAAAGGGATACCAGACCGAATCGACGAAGATCGCGGCCGCCGCCAGCTGAAGGAGGATGCCGAAATGGCGGGCCAGCACCCGCTGTTGCCTGACGCCGACCCACACCATGCCGGCGCCTTCCAGTGCCCAGATCGAGGCCGACCAGTGGCCGTCAAGGGCAAGCGGGATGGCAAGACTGCCGAACACCACGCCCAGGGCAAGGAAGGCCTCGCAGAGCAGGTGCATGGAATCTTTCAGTCTGCCCCACAAAAGCGTTGCCAGAATCAGGTAAAAGAGCCCGAAACCCAGGGCCGAAAAGGCCATGCCGTAGGCAAAATCCCGGACCAGGTAATATTGCAGCCCGGACACTATCAGAGGCAGGCCGAAGACCAGCGGTCCATCGACATAGCCACGCAGATTCAATGGCTGACGGTGGGCAAAAAGGATGGAGATAAGCACATAAAAGACAAAAAAGAGCAGCAGAAAGGGTTCGGTGGAAGCAAAATGTTCAGGCCGGTAACCGCTGCTGCCCCAGAAGGTGCCGATGGCAAAGGTGAAGAAAAAGCCGATGAGGTTCAGCTCCCGCCAGGCTTTGGCCCAGGCAATGCCGCAGATGCCCGCATTGAGCAAGGCATAATAGGAAAAGAGCAGCACATGGCTGCCCCCGCCGGTGGACATCAATACCGGGGCGAGGAAACCGCCAATGATGCCCGACACCGCAAGGGATCTGGCATTCTGCAGCACCGCCAGCAGGCAGGAGAGGCCGACCAGACCGACCATCACCGCAAGGGCAAAAACCGTCGGCAACATGTGGTACAGCTTGGCTGCGGCAAAAACCACCAGGTAGAGGATGCCGACGCCACCACCCTGGAGCAGCAGACCGTAATTGAGCCGGGTAAAACGGAGCCGCCAGCCGAGGCCCAGCATAACCATGCCGCTTGCGGCAACGCCCGCCAGTCGCATCTCGATGGGGACCATGTTACGCTGGGCGGCATATTTCAGGAGAAAGGCCACCCCAAAGAAGAGGATGATGATGCCGAGCTTCAAGACCAGATTGCCGCTGGTGAAAAAGTGGCCGACCTTTGCCGCCAGCTCCTGCGCGCTGCTGCCGAGACCACCGAAGAAGCGGTCGATTACAGAGATCTGGCGGGGGATGGCGGTCTGCTCCGCCGCCGCCTGCGGCTGCGCGGGCGGCCGCCGGGGCGGAGTGATCGTCCGGGCCGGTGCAGGTTCGGGCTGCGGCGGGGTAAAGACAACCTCCTCTTCCGCCACCGCCTCGGCTTTCCGCTCCGTCTTCTCCGGTCGCAACGTCGCCTCGTGGCGAGCGGAACTTTCGAGGACCCCAAGTCTTTTGCGTAATTCCAGGACCTCCGCCGCCAAGACCCCGACCACGCCGCCCAGAATCAAGCCGCTGACCCCAAACGACAGCGAACCGATTACACCCATCAGCAAGCCTAGGAATACATGCATCGTCTCTTCCTTTCGCTCCGAGATATTACCAATACTTCCACAACCTGCAGGATGCTACCGGATCAGGCCCGCCGCTTCGGCATCGCCCGGCAGGCCTCTTTTTTCAAGGTAGTCCCTGATCTTTTCCTTTTCCACCGCCGACTTTTTCTGCGCCAGGTTGGCCTTGGCGGAAATACTCTCCACCCGCACCGCCACCACCATGCAGAGGGCTACCGCCGGGGTTGCGGCGGTAATGGCGGTAAACTCCTCGACACCTTCGTGACTGGCCATCAAGGCGTTCAATGCGTCCACTTTTTCGGCTATGTCTTCAACGATTTCAGCTCTGCCGCGGATGACCACGCACTGGTAGAACTGACCGACATCGCAGGGCGGCATGCTCTTGTCGTATCCGGTATCAAGATAGGCCAGAGGAAGATCAACCTCGAAGCACACTTTATCGTGACGGCGGATATTGTCGAGCTTCTCGCCCTGCCGGGCACAGTGAAAATAGATGCCTTCCCGCCAGTATACATAATTGACCGGGACAATATAAGGGTAGCCGTCCGCGCCGAGCGTGGCCAGCCGGCCGACCCTGGCATTTTTCAGGATTTCGGCAATTGTTGTGCTGTCGGTTATCTCTTCCTTTTTTCTGCGCATCTCATCTCATCCTTGGTCTTTTATCGTTATCCAGTGTCTGTCCAGAAATGGACAGACACTATCTGTCGAGGCCCGGCTCGGAAGGCAGCTCAAGGCCCACCACCGCCTTGATCGACTCCTTCCAGCGAACCTTGTCGATGTCACGCAATTCGTTGTAAATTCGAAGAATATGGTGATCGCTCTGGCCGTCCGCCAGACGTTTGACCGCCCTTTCCATAGCTTCCGATTCTACCGTCACCCGCTCTTCGATGCGGTTCATCTTGCCGAGCCAGATCGAATGCGATACGAAAGGCAGCAGATCGTAGACCATGGCCACTACATCGGCCGTATCCAGCATCGGCTCGACGCTGACCGAAGTGGCAAAGCTGCAACTGGTGGCGTATTCGAGGCAGGCTTTTCTCTCCGCGTAGCAGGGCGCATGGGGTTCCCAGAGAGCGAGCAGCGACTCGTCCCGGGCCGTGATGGTGAAGCGGAAGAGGAGTTGGTCTTTCACGGACGACATTTCGGCACAGAGCACGCGGATGCAATCGAGGTGGGGCTTTGACACCACCAGCACCCGGTTGCCGGCCGCCGTCAGATTCTTCAGTACCTGCAGGCAGGCGGTAAGATTCTCGGGAACTATATCGTGGGCGGTCGGAAACATGACCTGGCCGGGATAGCGGGGCTGGTCTTTCGTGACTTCAGCAGGAATCACCCGGCAAACCGGCCACTCCTCGGGGGTGACTCTGCCTTCTTTCACCACGGCGGCCCGACGGGCATAACAATAGCGGCAGCCGTGAGGGCAGCCGAGGCAGCAGTTAATCTCCGCCACAGCCCATTCACGGGTGCCGCGAACCGGTTTTTTACACTCCGTTTGCTTGTCCACAACCCGTCTGCGTCAACCCTCTTCCCGCCGCCATAGTTGAAAGAGTTCCTCGATGCCTTTTTGGGCAAGCGTTGTGAGCGCGGTAAGCGACTCGCCGGCAAAGGGCTTATGCTCGGCCGTGGCCTGGATCTCGATCCAGCGGCCATCGCCGGTCATGACGAAATTGGCATCGGTCTCGGCAGCCGAATCCTCCCGGTAATCGAGATCGAGCACCGGCCGGCCGTCGACTATCCCGGCAGAGACCGCCGCCACAGGCAGGATATCCGGCAATTCCACCAGCCGGCCGTCGGCCACCAACTTCTGCAGTGCATCCCGCACTGCCAGCGCCCCACCGGTGATCGAGGCGGTACGGGTCCCACCGTCGGCATTGAGAACATCGCAGTCGACCCGTAGGGTCCTCTCGCCAAGGGCTCCGAGATCGATCATCATTCTGAGGCTCCTGCCGATCAACCGCTGGATTTCCATAGTCCGGCCCGACTGCCCGTGCACTTCGCGCCGGTAGCGGCTGTTCGTCGCCCCCGGCAAAACGCCGTACTCCGCGGTAATCCAACCGCGGCCGGTATTAAGGAGGAATGGAGGGACCTTTTCCTCGATCGTCACTGCACAGATCACATGGGTATTACCCATGCGAATGAGTACGGAGGCGTCCGCCTGATATTGAACGCCCCTCTCCAGGCTTACCGGCCTCAGATCTTCCGGTGCACGATCGTAGCTTCTCATGATCCTCCTGTTGCGGTTGGCGTGTCGGCCTTTTCCGCTTACTCGCCTTTCAATTTTTGCGCCAATTTTTCCTTGCCCAGTTGTCGTATACTTTTGCCCTCTCCGCAACCTTTTTTCGTTATGAAACGGCTCGATTCAGGAATTTAGTACTTGAGCGTTTCCGCTCCCCACAAAAAAAACGGCCATATCTTTCGATATGGCCGGATGTGCCAGGGCGAAAAATTTTTCGCCCCTACGCGGTGGCCGCCAGATAGAGTTCGTTGACTTTTTCCCAGTTGATGACATTGAAGAACGCGGTGATGTATTCCGGCCGCCGGTTTTGATAGCGGAGATAATAGGCATGCTCCCAGACGTCGATCCCCAGGATCGGGGTTTGTCCGTTGCTGATCGGATTGTCCTGATTGGCGGTGGTAGCGATCGACAGCTTGCCGCCGCTGAAAACCAGCCAGGCCCATCCGCTGCCGAAGAGCAAAGCGGCACTGTTGGAAAAGGTCTCCTTGAATTTATCGAAACTGCCGAATTCGGCGGCAATGGCGTCAACTACCGGACCTTTGGCTTTGACATCCTTCTTGAGCGTCGGCCACCAGAAGGTGTGATTGACATGGCCGCCGCCGTGATTACGTACCGCGGTGCGGATATTCTCAGGAATTTCATTGAGATTGCCGATCAACTGTGTGGCACTGTAGTTCTCCAGCGAGGCATTGCCTCTGATGGCGGCATTCAGTTTATCGATGTAGGTTTGATGATGTTTGGTATGATGGATCTCCATAGTCTTCGCATCGAAGTATGGTTCAAGCGCATCGTATGCATAGGGTAATTCGGGTAAAGTATGAGTCATTGCTGTTCCTCCTTCGCAAGAAAAACCTTGAGAATCGGGGCAGAGGGCGAAAGATCTTTCGCCCTACAGCCGCCGACCGTGCGGTTCCGGCCGCGCACAGAACATGGACGACTCGGAACTTGAATATACCTTGAGCCGAGATGGCTGTTTGTCAACGGAGCGCTGTGTCGGTTTTTGAGTTGATTACCTAATTCGGATAAAATCTTTGGAGGGCTGCCGGCAGCTTAGGCGATTGATTGAAAAAACAGGTGCTCGGACCGGTCAATAATGGTATCAATTTTTTCTCGGACCCCTGTTTCTTCTCAAAAGATATGGAAACCATAAATCATCTTTTCACCTACGGCTCACTCATGTGCGCCGATATCATGCAGCGGGTGGCCGGCTGCCGGGCTCAATCGACCGAGGCCGCACTCCGCGACTTTTTCCGCTCGGCCATTCACCGGGAAGATTATCCCGGCATCGTCCCCCGCCCCGGCGCAACCGTGGCGGGAGTGCTCTACCTGAACCTGCCGGCTGAGGCCGTCCGGCGTCTGGACGTTTTCGAAGGGGAATTGTACGAGCGGCGGGAAGTCGAAGTCGTCTCGCCGGAATATGGCGCCTGTGCCGCCATGGCCTATGTCATCAAAGACTGTTACCGTGATCGTTTGAACCATAAAGAGTGGAGCTACGCCCAGTTCCTCGCCACCGGCAAAGCGAAATTCGAGAAGGCCTATTTGGGCTTTGACAGGATCTGACCAATTGCTTTTCACTACACGAAGCCAGCACGTCTCGCCGGTCCCCGTCTTCCCGCCTTCTTCCTTTTCTCCTTGTGTTTCCGCCACGTCGGGGGCACAGAAAATCTCCCGGATGGGATAATTTTATTATCAACCTATTTTTATTTCCCGAGAGAAATAAGCTATACTAACTTCGTAGGATCGCACACAGAGGCGAAATATTTTTCGTCCCTGCCGATCGCCGGCCAATGCATCGATTAAATTAATGAAAAAGTGAGAGGGCGAAAATTCTTTCGCCCCTACGGGAGCAACTGATGAAGAACATGAAACTGGCAATGAAAATCGGTGCTGGATTCGGCATTATCATCTTTTTTATGATAACCGTTTCCCTCTTCTCGTGGCGTGGCCTGAACACTATGGATGAGGGAGTTTCCGGCTTCCGCCGCATCGCCCAGAACACCAACCTCATCGGCAGAATCCAGACCAACATGCTGATGGCGCAGATCAGCGTCAAGGACTTCCTCATCAGCGGCAGCGACAGCGACACCAAACGGTTCAAGGATTTCCTGAACAAGAGCAAGGATTTCATGGCCACGGCCCACAAGTCGGTGAAAAACTCCGAACGCAGCAAAAACCTTGCGCAAGCCGATGAGAAGATCGGCACATACGACAATGCATTCGGCAAAGTAGTCGCATTCAAGCTCGAACGCGACCAGCTGGTCGCCCATCTCGACCAGCTGGGCTCGACCATGGAACAGACACTTACCGATCTTATGGAAAAAGCCGCCAAGACCGGGGCGACGAGTACCGGCTATAAAGCCGGCCTTGCCATCCGTCGCCTGCTCATGGCCAGACTGAGCGTCGGCGGGTTTCTCAGTACCAGCGATCCTGCCCAGGCCGAACAAGTGGTCAAGGAACTGACCGAACTGGAGCCGGCCTTGACCGACCTGAAAGGGTCGCTCTTGCGGGTCGAATGGCAGTCGCTGGTGGACGATATCAATAAGAGCCTCGGTGATTATAAAACCACCTTCGCCACCCTGGTCGACAAAACCAGGGAACGAAATACCCTCGTCGCCAACACCCTCGATAAACTTGGTCCGGAGATTGCCGAAACTACGGAAATCATCAACCTGAGCTATCTGAAGAGCCAGGACGAAATGGGGCCGACCCTTGCCACCGCCAGCCGTTCAGCCCTCATCACCATGCTGGTGGTCTCGGCGCTTGCCATTGCTTTCGGGGTGTCGGTCGGTATTTTCCTTACCAGGGCCATTACCGGGCCGGTCGGCAAAACCGCCGCTTTTGCCGAAACCATGGCAAACGGCGATTTCACCAAGACTCTCAACGTTCAGCAGTCGGACGAGATTGGGGTGATGGCCGCCTCGCTCAATACCATGGTCAACCAGCTTGGTGCGATGGTGAAGGAGATAGTCGCCGGGGTCAATACCCTGACCGGCTCAGCCTCCGATCTGACCACCATCTCCACCCAACTGAACGCCGCGGCGAAGGAGACTTCCGCGAAATCGAATACCGTCGCCGCCGCGGCCGAGGAGATGAGCACCAATATCCAATCGGTTTCCGCCGCCATGGAACAGAGTTCGAGCAATGTCGGGATGGTGGCCTCCTCCACCGAAGAGATGACAGCCACAGTCAACGAAATTGCCAAGAATGCCGAAAAGGCCAGAGCCGTCACCGAATCGGCGGTGCATCAGTCCCGGCGGACTTCGGAGAAGATGGCTTCACTCGGTGAATCGGCCAACAAGATCGGTCGGGTCACGGAGACCATCACCGAAATCAGCGAACAGACAAATCTCCTGGCGCTCAATGCGACTATCGAAGCTGCACGGGCCGGCGAGGCTGGTAAGGGCTTTGCCGTCGTCGCCAACGAGATCAAGGAACTGGCCAAGCAGACTGCCGTGGCCACGGTGGATATCAAGAATCAGATTACCGACATGCAGTCGACCACCTCTTCGACCATCACCGATATCGAAAAAATATCGAAGATAATTGAGGAGATCAACGAGATGATCAATACCATGGCCACGGCCGTGGAAGAGCAATCGGCAGCGACTGCGGAAATCGCGAACAACATTACTCAGGCATCCCAGGGCATCGCCGAAGTGAACGAAAACGTGGCGCAGAGCACCACCGTCATTACCGATATCACGCGGGAAATCGCGGATATCAGCACTCAGTCGACTCAGGTGGAAAGCAGCAGCAATCAGGTGCAGCGAAGCGCCGCCGCGCTCTCCGAACTTTCCAGCCAGCTCAAGGCGTTAGTCAATCGATTCAAGGTGAATTGACAGGGAGGGTCCGTGGGTAAGGGAAATCTTTCGCCACGGGGAAATTATTTGGGAGGTGTAGGGGCGAAATATCTTTCGCCCTTTACAGTACGGCGAGCATCAGGTCGTTCGGTGCCGGCACTAAGGCACTGGTACCGGTTATTTATCCCGATGCACCATTCCCCGGCTGAAGGCGGGTATGCAGATGGCGAAATACTCGGCGCCCTCGTCGGAAGGGGTGCTGTACTGTACCCATTCACCCGCGGAGATGATGATTGCCTGGCCGGCATGCACCTGAAAAATCTGTTTTTTCGTCTTGACCTGCAACATGCCTTTTAAGACCACGGAATACTCATCGAATTCGGGAGTCTGACCGGGTTCGAGCCAGCCGCCGGGACTCCGCATCCGGGCGATACTCACTTCCTTGGTTTCGGAATTTACCCGACCGATGAATTCTTCGATAAACTTCGGTGTATTGCCGGCAGCTTCAATCACCATTGGCTGTTCAATAAATCTGACCATAACTTCCCGTCTCCTCGTGTTTCTCTCCTGATCCAACCAGGATTTCTCACCAGCCGAGATCGGCTGCCTTCAGTGAATTCAACATATTAATGAAACCGTCACAATATTCATGAGAATCCGGATTATCTGTTTGATGAGCCAGCCAATAACACCCCGAATCCGACAAATACCGAACCGCTTGCCCTGTTGACCAGTGTCTTCCTGCCCGCTCCCTGCAACCAGGCGCACGCCTTGTGCGCCACCAGGGCATAGAGCATCAGGAATGAAAAGGAAAAGGCCATCAATGTCACAATAAGCCGAAAGAACTGGGGGACAAGTGGCAGATCGACCAGGAGGAACTGAGGAAACAATGCGGTCAGAAACATTATGGCCTTGGGATTGCTCAGGGCAACGCCGAAGGCCTGACAGAATACCCTGCCGGGCGAAATGCCGGTCCGCGCCTTGAGCGCCTCCACGCCGTGATCGGCCTGTTCCTTGCGCGACAAGAGCCTTACGCCCAGATAAATCAGATAAATCGCCCCGACATATTTGAAGCAGCCGAAAACAAAGGCAGAGGTTTTCAGGATGGTTCCGAGTCCGGTCACCGCGACGATACCCAGACAGAACAGGCCGCTGATATTGCCGAGGGCGGAGAAAAGGGCCGTCCGCCAGCCGTAACCGGTGGAGATACTGACAACAAACAACACCGCCGGACCGGGCGTTGCGGTCGCGACAGTCACCAGCAGGAGGTATACAAGCCAGCTTTCCAGGGTCATCTCGTTCTTCGCTATGAATTGATTGATCGGTCGGTCGCCAAGCGGGTAGCCGATTACAGCTGGCGCTTGTCGATCACCCTGGCGCCTTTGCCGTCGAAACGCTCAAGAGACCGTTCCTCCACCAGCTTCACCTCCACCCCCACGCCCAGCTCTGAAGCCAGCCGTTTCTTGATGCTGTCGATAAGAGCCCGCTGCTTTTTCATCTCGTCAAAGAAAATCGATTCGACCGCTTCCACCATGACCGTCAGCTTGTCTTCGTGGTTCTCCCGCTCGACAATCAGACGATAATGGGGTTCGGTGCCTTCGATATCAAAGAGCACCGACTCGATCTGGGTCGGAAAGACGTTGACCCCCTTGATGATCAGCATATCGTCGGAGCGCCCAAGCACCCGGTTCATCCGTATGAAGGTCCGGCCGCAGGGGCACGGTTCGGGAATGAGGCGGGTGAGATCCCGGGTCCGGTAGCGGATGACCGGAAAGGCCTCCTTGGTCAGCGTCGTGATGACCAACTCTCCCACCTCGCCCGGGGCGACCGGAGTAAGCGTCTCGGGATTGAGTACCTCGACCAGGAAGTGGTCTTCGTTGATATGCAACCCTTTGCATTCCTGACATTCTCCGGCCACCCCCGGCCCCATCACCTCGGACAGGCCGTAGTTGTCGGTGGCCCGTATTCCCAGCCGTTCGTTGATCTCCGCCCGCATCGCCTCGGACCAGGGCTCGGCGCCGAAGAGGCCATAGCGCAGGGATAAACCGTTGGGATTGACCCCCATATCCATCATGACATCGGCCATCTTCAGGGCATAGGAGGGAGTGCAGACCAGCGCCGTGGTCTTAAAATCCTGCATGATCTGGATCTGCCGTTTGGTGTTGCCGGACGAGATCGGGATGACCGAGGCCCCCAGCCGCTCCGCCCCGTAATGCAGGCCGAAACCGCCGGTAAAGAGTCCGTAGCCGAAAGCGATCTGGATGACATCGTCGGGCGTTACCCCCGCCCCGCACAGGATCCTGGCCACCATGTCCGACCAGGTGACGATATCGTTGCGGCTGTATCCGACCACCGTGGCGATGCCGGTCGTCCCGGACGAGGAATGGATCCGCACAACATCCCGGAGCGGCACGGCAAAGAGGCCGTACGGGTAGTTGTCACGTAAATCCTGTTTGGTGGTGAAGGGAAAATTCTGCAGTTCGGAGAGCGTAGTCATCTTCTCCGGCTTCAGCTTCAGCTCGTTGAATTTATTCCGATAAAACGGCACATTGGTCGCCACTCTGCCCAAGGTGCGCTGGAGGCGTTCCAGCTGCAGTTTTTCCAGTTCCGGGCGCGGCCGACATTCTTGATCCTTTTGCCAATACATTACTGTTCGATCCGATGACGATTGAGATGTAGGGTGCGCTATGCGCACCATCTGGTTTTGGTGCGCATAGCGCACCCTACCAAAAACCGACCCTTTTTTGAATGCGTGGAATTACAGACTGCAGATCTGTTCCCGGCTCAGGATGGTGAAGCCGCCCTTCTGCAGGTGCTCGATCGCCTGCTCCATCTTCTCGAACCGGAAGATCAGCACCGCGTTCTCTCCGGTCTTGTTGACGAAGGCATACATGTACTCGACATTGATCCCGGCCTTTTTGATGCATTGCAGGACGTTGGCCAGCCCTCCCGTCTTGTCTTCCACCTCGACCGCGATAACCTGGGTCTTGCCGACGGTAAAGCCGTTTTCCCGCAGCACCGTCTTGGCCCGTTCGACCTTGTCGACGATCAGCCGCAGGATGCCGAAATCGGCGGTATCGGCCACCGAGAGCGCCCGAATGTTGATGTCGTTGTCGGCCAGGATGGAAGTAATCTCCGCCAGTCGTCCCGATTTATTCTCCAAGAATACAGCAATTTGTTCTACCAGCATGATCCCCTCCTTACTCAGATTTTACGCTTGTCGATAACGCGTTGCGCCTTGCCTTCGCTGCGCTGAATCGTCCTCGGTTCAACCAGTTTGACACGGCAGGTCACGCCGAGCAAGTCTTTAATCTCCTGCTGAATGTGCTTGCTGAGGTTTTCGAGTACCCGAACCTCGTCGGAGAAGATATTTTCGCTCACCTCCACCTGTACCTGCATCGTGTCGAGATTGCCTTCCCGTTCGACCACGATCACGTAATGCGGCTCGACCCCTTCGATACCGACCAGGACATGCTCCACCTGGGACGGGAAGACATTGACGCCGCGGATGATCAGCATATCGTCGGTCCGGCCCGTCACTTTTTCCATGCGGACGAGCGTCCGGCCGCAGGCGCAGGGTTCGTAGTAAAGTCTGGAGATATCCTTGGTCCGGTAACGGATGATCGGGAAGGCCTCCTTGGTCAGCGTGGTGAAGACCAGTTCGCCTTTTTCGCCCGGGGGCAGGACCTCGCCGGTCTCCGGATCGATGATCTCCGGCAGGAAATGATCCTCCATGATGTGCATGCCGCGGTCGGTGAGGAGACACTCCTGGGCGACGCCCGGACCCATGACCTCGGAGAGGCCGTAGATGTCGGTCGCTTTCAGGTTCAGTTTGCGCTCGACCTCTTCCCGCATGCTCTCGCTCCACGGTTCGGCGCCGAAGATCCCCACCCGCAAGGACAGCGACTTTGGATCGACCTGCATGGCATCCATGGCATCGGCCAGATTCAGGGCATAGGAAGGCGTCGAGAGCAGCACGGTCGAGCGGAAATCCTTCATGATGTTGATCTGCCGCTTTGAGTTGCCGCCGGACACAGGTATGGCAGTCGCCCCCAGTTTTTCGATGCCGTAGTGGGCGCCGAGGCCTCCGGTAAAAAGGCCGTAGCCGTAGGCGTTGTGGATCATGTCGTTCTTGCCGGCGCCGGCGCAGACCAGCGCTCGCGCCATGACATTCGACCAGGTTTCGATGTCTTTTGCCGTGTAACCGACCACGGTCGGCTTGCCGGTGGTACCGGAAGAGGCATGGACCCGCACCACCTGCTCCAGCGGCACGGTGAAGAGGCCGAAGGGGTAGTTGTCGCGCAGGTCGTCTTTCACCGTAAACGGCAGTTTGGCGAGATCCTTCAGGCTCTTGATGTCTTCCGGCCTCACCCCCGCCTCCTCCATCTTGCGGCGATAGGGCGCGACCGTTTTATAGACCCGGTGCACCAGATGCTGCAGGCGCCGCAGTTGGATGGATTCAAGCCCCACCCGCGGCAGGGTCTCCATTTCTTCTTCCCAGTAATGTACCGACATTTTTACTCCCCCTGCTTATTGACTGACCTTTCGCCCGGCGGCGAAGGCCTTCAGATTGACCTCCCGGAAACGCTCGGGCACCCTGGTGCGGATGACCTCTTCACAGACCGCCGGATCGATGGGCAGAAAGGCCGAAAGCGCCCCGACCATGACCATATTGGCTGTCTTGACCTCGCCGACCTCCCGGGCGAGATCGAAGGCATCGACCGTCACCACCACAATCTCCCGCTCGGTGAGTGCGTCCAGGACCTTGTCCGGATAGCTCGCCTTGCCGGTGGCAACAGACGGCGGCAGGATCTTCTGGGTGTTGACGATCACCTTGCTACCTTTATGAAGAAAGGGTAGATAGCGCACCGCTTCCATCATCTCGAAAGCCACCTGGATGTCCGCGCAGCCCGGCTCGATGAGCGGCGAGTAGACTTTTTTGCCGTAGCGGAGCTGGGCCGTGACCGAACCGCCGCGCTGGGCCATGCCGTGCACCTCGCTCTTCTTAGCGTCGTAACCCGCCGCAAGCAAGCTGTAGGCGGTAATTTCACTGGCCAGAAGAATCCCCTGGCCGCCAACCCCCGAAAAGAGGATATTGCCGTTTTCTTTCATTATTTCCCCTCTCCTCGGGTAATGGCATCGAATTTACAGAGCGAAGCGCACTGGCCGCAGCTGTTGCAGAGGATCTCGTCGATCTGCGAGACCCCCTTCTGCGCGCTCTTATAGCCGCGGCTTTCGGCCTCGCCTTCGGCAAACGCGGTCCAGCTGATCGCCGGACACCCGAGACGGATACAGCCCATGCAGCCGACGCAGTTCGTTTGATGGGTGAAATAGGTAATGGGCTTCTTCGCCTTCATCTCCGGCAGCAGTACACAGGGCGCCTGAGAAATGACGACCGAGGGCTCGGCCAATTCGACGGCCTCCTTCAGCACCTTCCGCGTCTCGACGATATCATGGGGATTGACGGTATAGACATGCTTCACCCCCACTGCCCGGCATAGAGCAGGGAGGTCGAGGCTGGCAGCCGCTTCGCCCTTGATTGTGCTGCCGCTAGCCGGGTTGTGCTGCTGACCGGTCATGGCGGTGATGCGGTTGTCGAGGATGATCAGCGTCGAAGCGGAATTGTTGTAGACCGTATTGATGAGGCCGGTGATGCCGGAATGGATGAAGGTCGAATCGCCGATCACCGAAACCACTTTATTGTACCCGTCCTCGCCGAGGGCCTTGGCGATACCGTGAGCGATGGGGATGGAGGCGCCCATGCAGACGCAGGCATCCATGGCCGACAGCGGCGGCAGAAAGCCCAGAGTATAGCAGCCGATGTCGCCGGAGACGAAGACCTTCATCCTGGCGAGGTTGTAGAAGATGCCCCGATGCGGACATCCCGCGCACATATTGGGCGGCCGATTGGGCAACTCAACCGGCTGGAACAGCTTCGGCGCCGAGCCCGGCACAATGGCCTGGCGGACGATGGCAGTATTCAGCTCGCCCTGGTTGGGGATGCGGTCCTTGCCGTGACAGGCGATGCCCATAGCCTTGATGTGGGTTTCGAGGAACGGGTCGAGCTCCTCGACGATAAAGAGTTCGTCGACCATGGCGGCGAACTCGCGGATCTTCTGTTCCGGCAGCGGCCAACACATCCCGAGCTTTAAGACCGCCGCCTCGGGAAAGGCTTCCTTGACATAGAGATACGATACGCCCGAGGTAATAAAGCCGCGTTTGGTGTCGCCAGGTTCGATGCGGTTGAAGGAAGCGGTCTCGGCCAGTTCGCGGCACTTCTGCATGCGCGCCTCCACCGCCAGCCGGCGTTTCCTGGCCATGGCCGGCAGCATGACGAGTTTCTCTGGATTCCGGTTGATGCCGCAAGCGGCAAAAGCGCTCAGCTTCACGCCCTTTTCGACCACCCCTTTGACATGGGACACCCGGGTGGTGATGCGCAGCATGACCGGCGTATCGAGTTCCTCACTCAGTTCAAAGGCCAGTCCCACCATCTCTTTCGCTTCGCCCGGTTCCGAGGGTTCCAGCATCGGCACTTTGGCGGCAAAGGCGTAATTGCGGTTATCCTGCTCGTTCTGGGAGGAGTGCATCTCCGGATCGTCGGCGCTGACCAGCACGAGGCCGCCGCAGACGCCGGTGTAGGCTGCGGTGAACAGCGGATCGGCGGCGACGTTGACACCCACATGCTTCATGGTGGCAAGGGCCCTCGCCCCGGCAAAGGAGGCGCCGATGGCCACTTCCAGGCCGACCTTTTCATTGGGCGCCCATTCGGTGTAGACCCCTTCGTAGGTGGAGAGGTTTTCCATAATCTCCGTTGAGGGCGTTCCGGGGTAGCCGGAGGCAACCTTCACGCCGGCCTCGTAGGCGCCGAGCGCGATAGCTTCGTTGCCGGACATCCACAGCTTTGTATCTTTTATTGTACTCACAAGTTCTCCTGATCGATAAACATAGGCTGAAGGGCCACAATTATCCCATAGCCGGGAGGCGGCTTTCACCCCTTGAAATAACTGAACAAGCTACTCTGAAGCAACGGGTCCCGGCAAGGTTTTTTTCACGGAAAGGAACCGTTGATTCGTCTCGCTGCCTTAACTGGTTGCCGCGCGGCCGGAGGTATCTTCCAGGATTTTAGACCTGTCCGATCCGCTTCTTTGTTTTGACAACCCGAGCGGGCACCCTATAATAGAGAAAAATTACAGAACTTTTTCGTTTTCAGCATATTTAACAGGCCACTTAACAGACCTTTCCACGGAGGAAGAACACCATGTATATCGACAGCATCATGCACACCGATCTCATCACCGTATCGCCCGAAACCACCCTTGTTCAGGCACGGGACCTGATCGAGGAGAAACAGATCGACCACCTTCTCGTCGTCAACGCCAAGAAAAAGCTGGTCGGCATCGTCTCGGACCGCGACCTCAAGCAGTACTGGGCGTCGCCCGCCACCTCGCTCAGCACTCACGAACTCAACTATCTGCTGGAAAAGGTTATTGTGTCGATGATCATGGTGAAGACGGTGGTAACCGTGTCCGTCAGTACCACCATTGAGCGCGCCGCCTACGTCATGCAGCAGAACCGGATCAGCGCCCTGCCGGTCATGGATGGGGACGAACTGGTGGGCATCATCACCAGTACCGATGTCATGGGGGTCTTGCTCCAGGCGATCGGCATCAGCGACGAGAGCGTGCGCCTCAGCATCTACGTAAAAGACACCATCGGCCGGCTGGCCGAAGTAGCTGACACGCTGAAGGATCAGAACATCAACATCCAGAGCCTGTTCTGCTGGCCGGAGAACAGGCATCCCGGCATCACCCAGATGGTCCTCCGAGTGGCCGCCCAGGACGGCGAGAAGGCCACCGCCACCCTGAACAACAAAGGTTTCAAGGTGAAGAAAGGTTTTGTGAAGGACATCACGCCGTATCTGCCGAAATAATCGACGGGAGGCTATGTAACCGAAGAAGCAACGAAGTCAGGAAGCCAAAAGGGCAGGTAAGCGGAGCGTAGCGGAGACTCCGAGTAAGATGCAACAGATGAGACTTGACAGGACACCAGGATTGATGGTCTGTATGCCACCGTGTTTGGTGGCATACAGAAATTCAGGTTCGCCGAAGCCGGGCTGTATCGGCTTCCGCATGAAGCCTATGATGAGAAGCAGTATCACTGCACCCTGCTGAACGCCATATGACAAGGGCGCGGATAAGAAACAACCCACTTATTAGCCCGTAACAAAGGCTGACTGAAGCTATAAAGAACTGCCCGTTCGCAATTGGCAGTTTACGCGCTAAAATTACACCTACCGCATATTTTATGAAAAAAATGACCATCATCAAAAGCAACGGGAGCCAACTGCCTGGCACCGAATACGATCGATCTTTTGCCGAATAAGACACACCTGTTGGCGAAGGAAATTTGATACTGAATAATCCGGCAATGAAAATACCGACGGACCAGGACACCAATCCAACGGGATGGCCTATGCCAAAAGCTGAAAACACACCGTAAAGCGACAAACCTAGCATTGCAACAGGGAGTATTGCGACTTTACCTCGACTTATCGTTCTATCCTTACTTTGCCTGTAACCCATTGCCAGGAGTACAACAAATAGCACAAAAACCCAGGGAGGAGTGTGTTTGACAGTCTCGATTAACAGTAGCTTCTCCTTGTATGGTTCTAACCGCTCCGGCTCAGTAATTACCGAACTCTCCAGTAATCCAGCTAAAGCTGGTTGTTGGAAAAACTGAATTCTGCTCAAGTGTCAAGACGAAAGATTTGACCCCTCTATCGGCGTCTTTGGCCCTTTTTATCGGGAGGTTTTGCCTCGTTGCAGATGAGCTTACGATGTTTGAATTCTTTGCCGTTCAACCCCTCCATTACCTTATGTCCTTCGGATCTACTGGACATTTCGACGAAGCCGAAGCCTTTGGGTTGTCCTGAGAATTGATCGATAATGAGCTTGGTACTGACGACTGTGCCAAAAGTACTGCACAACTCGGATAATTCACTTTCAGTAATATCTCGTGGTAGACTACCTACGAAAAGTTTCATGCTACCCCTTCTGGTTGAGATTATAAGCAAAACTTTTCAGGTATCTATTGTGGCAGATTGAAGGACCGGATATCAAAAAAGTGGATGCTAGGTTATTTTTCACATACCCTACTCCTCATCACTTGAGATAGCAAGGTGAGTAATCACCAATCCTGTCGAGCTGCTGCCGCTGAAAGAAAGGGTACGCCCATGTTTTCGGGCGGAAATCAGCGCCGTGCCGCGAAAACCAGCCGGCCGCCCAGATAACCGGCAATGCCGGCCGCACCGAGCATTCCCGCCGCCACCCCGAGGTAGATGAGCCGTGAGAGCGAGCCTTCGGCCGTAACCCCGGGATCGAGCAAACGCCAGAAGACCAGGACATTGGCGGCGGCGAGGACGATCAGGCCGGAGACGATTTTAGTCACGAAGATTGCGGTCCTGGCGCCTTTGTACCGTTTCTGCCATTCGAGATAGCCGGTGAGGAGGACGAAAGGCAGCGTCAGGAGGACAAAAATCAGGTTGTAGGAGGCGGCCGTCGCCAGCGACTCGATCTTGAAAACCATCGCAATCCCGAGGAACACCAGGACAACCGGCAGCACCCCGTTGGGGAAATGGACCATTATCGGGTGCAGATGCATTTTCATGGAAAGACCGCCAAGGCGATCGACGAAGGAAGTCTTTTCCTTCTTTCCCCCAATGGGGGCCGTCCCGGCCGATTCAAGGGTCAGCGGAGCTGGAGTCGCCTGCTCTGCCGGTAGTACCGGGGTGCCGATTTCCTTGCCTTCGGCATCGATTTCCACGAACATGTTCCGGGGAGCGGCACAGACCGGACATTTTTCCGGCGGCTCATCGTCATCGTGTATGTAGCCGCACACAGTGCACCGCCACCGTTTGCCGGCAGCAGTCTTGGTCTCCGGTTCTTTTTCGGCTTCGAGCATCAACGCAAACACTGTGCCGGGCGAGTCGCAAACCTGGCATTTTTCCGGCGGTTCCTCACCTTCATAGACAAATCCGCATACATCGCACTCCCATTTCTTCATAGAGACCCTCGATATATTCATATGACACCACTGCACCCGTAGGGGGCGAAAAATTACCACTACGAGACTTTAGGGGATTATTCCGGTAA
>Ga0209317_1000846_pt1 | contig 32418 bp, 27 predicted proteins | sample RifGroB2_FD_183994 | JGI IMG/M metagenome (GOLD analysis project Ga0209317, IMG submission 183994) | Soil microbial communities from Rifle, Colorado, USA - Groundwater B2 (SPAdes) (version 2) | ecosystem: Environmental > Terrestrial > Soil > Unclassified | place: Rifle, Colorado | collected...
CAGGTGTTGTTGCTGTTGCTGTTGCTGCCGGTGTTGCGGATGCTGCCGGTGGCGATAATGCCGCCAACAATCCATCACCTTGCTGTGCCGCGTCGGCAGGCGGTGCGATCTGCTGCGCTACGGCCGCCAAGCTGTTGCGCCGGAAATAACTCCGCCTCACTTCCCCGCCTCCCTCCGTCAAGCTCTCCGGTGTCGGCGTGGACGCTCCATTTTGTGTTGCTGTTGTTGCTGTTGTTGCTGTTGTTGCTGTTGTTGCTGTTGTTGCTGTTGTTGCTGTTGTTGCTGTTGTTGCAGGTGTTGCAGGTGTTGCAGGTGTTGCAGGTGCTGCGGATGCTGCCGTTGGCGTTAATGCCGCCAACAATCCATCACCTTGCTGTGCCGCGTCGGCAGGCGGTGCGATCTGCTGCGCTCCGGCCGCCAAGCTGTTGCGCATCAAACCACGTGATCCCCCCTCTGCGTCCGGTCCCTTTGCCTGGCCCGGTCCGGAAAGCAACGCATCCTTCCCCAAGCGTTGTCCCGGCAGCTGTTGTGCCTTTGGGGAGTCGGTCCCCTGGGCATCGGCCGCGGCACCCTCTAACCGCGAGGACCACTTCCCCTGCAGCAGCTGGGCAAAGCTTCCCGCTTCCGACGGCAGGGGCGCAGAAGCCGCCCCCCCTGCCAGTGGCATGGTCGCCACCGGGGCGATGTCTTGAAACATCGCTGCGTTTTGAATCATATTCACTCGTTCTCACCTCCTTTTTTTACAGATTAGCGGTCCGCGTCGGCGTCTCGCCTGAAACCTTGCTGATCACCAACTTTCTTCAGCCCCGCCCCAACCCGCGCCTCACTTGTCGGCCAGATTCAGGCGGGTCCATTCCAGCACCCTCGGCTGCTTGATAAAAGGAATCAGCTTGACGGCGGTCTTCTGATCCATCTGGTTCAGCAGATCTATCACCATCTTCCCGTCCAGCTTGTTCAGGAGGTCTCCCGCCTGCTCAGGCTTGAGCCCCTTGTAGATCCTGAGCATCTTCTTGTAGCGCTCATCGTCCTGCTTTTTCTTGGCGACCAGCGAGGCCTCGATCCCCTTCTTGGCCGCGTTCAGCTCGTTCACCCTGGCATCGAGCGTGGCCGAGAGCTTGCCGAGCGCCTCCTCCTTCGCCTTGAGGGAAGCCTCCCGCTCGGCCAGCTGCTGCCGCTTCATCTCCAGTGAGGCGGCGTCGTCGGCGGGCTGCCTCGCGCCGGCGCCCCGCACCTCGGCGGCACCGGCGTAGAGTCCCGGCACCCCCTGGATCAGGATATAGAGCGCCACGGCGACCGGCCCCAGCACCAGCATCACCCTTCTCACCTCTGACCTCCCCTGCTCTGGATCGCCACCTCGTCCATGAATGCGCGCTCCTTGCAGAGCTGCTCCATCCTGAGGTCGCGCATCTTCTTCTCCTTGAAGACCTCCAGCGCCTTCTTCTCCTTGGCGGCGGTGAGCAGGGATTCCCGCTTCTCGTGCACCGTCTTCTCCAGGGTCACCAGGCAATCCCGCATCTGCTGGATTTCCTGGCTTTTTCTCCGGCTGAAGTCGCCGTAAAGCTGCAGGTCCTTGGCCTCGATGCCGTTTAGCTGACGCTGCGCGAACTCCTGCTCCAGCGCCTCCAGGGCCGTCTTCTCGCTTTTCAGCCGGTCGCGCGCCGTTTCGTGCTGCTGCTTGGCGGCCGCCAGCTCCAGCTGCTGCATCTTCTCCACTTCTTTGCGGAACTTGAGCACCTGCTCAAGCCTGAACTCTGGTCCTGCCATGGCGCACCGCCTCCTAAATTCCGTTACTGCCCGAGCCCTTCAAAGATGCCGGCGAGCGCCGCGATCGACTCCTCCACGCCCACCCCGTCTGCCACGTCCTGCTTCATATAGGAGATCATCTGGTCCATCTTTGCGATGGCGAAGTCTATCTTCGCGTTGCTGCCTGCCTTGTAGGCGCCGATGTTGATCATGTCCTCGGCCTGCCGGTAGGCGGCCAGGATCTCCTTGAACTGCCCGGCCAGCCGCCGGTGCTCCTTGCTGGTGACGTCGGACATGACCCGGCTCGCGCTGTTCATCAGGTCGATCGGGGGGTAGATGTTGCGTGCGGCGAGCTCCCGGGTCAGGATGATGTGGCCGTCCAGGATGCTGCGCATGGCGTCGGAGATCGGCTCGTTGAAATCGTCCCCCTCGACCAGCACCGTGTAGAGCCCCGTGATGCTCCCCCCCTGGAAGTTGCCGGTCCGCTCCAAAAGCCTGGGGAGCGCGGCGAAGACGGAGGGTGTGTAACCCTTGGTGGTGGGGGGCTCGCCGATGGCCAGCCCGACCTCGCGCATCGCCATGGCGAAGCGGGTCGCGGAGTCCATCATCAGGAGCACCTTCTTGCCCTGGGCCTGGAAATATTCGGCGATGGTGGTGGCGATGTAGGCGCCGCGCATCCTGACCAGGGGGGGCTGGTCCGAGGTGGCGACCACCACGACCGACTTCCTGAGCCCCTCCTCCTGCAGGTCCTTCTCGATGAACTCCCTGAGCTCGCGCCCCCGCTCGCCGATCAGCGCGATCACGTTGACGTCCGCCTCCGTGTAACGGGCGATCATGCCGAGCAGGGTCGATTTGCCGACGCCGGAGCCCGCCATGATGCCGACCCGCTGCCCCTCGCCGCAGGTGAGAAGCCCGTTGATGGCGCGGATCCCCAGGTTCAAGGGTTTTCTGATGGGGCGCCTCTTCATCGGGTTCACCGGCAGCGCGTAGATCGGGTACTCGTCCGCCACAGCGATCGGCCCCTTGTCGTCGATCGGCGCCCCCAGCCCGTCGATGACCCGCCCCAAAAGACCGGGGCCCACACCGAGCGACGCCTTCTCGCGCCGGACCGAGATCATGCTCCCCAGCCCCACCCCGCGCAGCTCGCCCAAGGGCATGAGCAGCGTCTTGTTCTCCCTGAAGCCGACCACCTCGGCCGGTATCGGCTCGAAGCCGTCCGAGTGGACCTCGCAGACGCTTCCAACCGCCGTGTCCGGGCAGTACCCCTCGATCACCAGGCCGACCACCTGGGTCACCTTGCCGTGGAAGCGGACCGGCTTGGCCGCCTCCACGACCGGCAGATATTTCTTCAGGTCAATCATGGGCAGGCTCCTCGCGCCGCGCGCTCTTCTCCTCGGTGAGCCTGCGGAAGATGTCGTCCAGCTGCGCGTCCAGCCCCGCGTCGATGTTCCCCCTGACCGTCTCCACCAGGCAGCCGGCGCGCCCCACGGCCGGGTCCCCCTTGAGCGTGATGCTCCGCTTCTCGCTCATGAGCTCCCGGAATTCGTGACTGTCGGCGACCAGCAGGTATTCGTCCGCGTTGAGCCGCACCACGATCTCTCCCACATCCGTGGCGAGCTCCAGCGCCCCGTGCACCAGCCCTGCCAGGACCCCCGGCTCGCAGGCGAACTCCCGCAGCATCACCTTACGCGCGATCAGCACCGAGAGCTTCAGGAGGTCCTCCTCGGCCTCGTGCATCAGCTGCGCACGCAGCGAGCCGGTGGCGAGCAGCGCCTGCGCCAGCGCCTCGCTCACCGCGGACAGCTCGGCCCGGGCCTGCTCTCGCCCCTGCCGGATCCCGTCGGCATGCGCCTGGCGGATCCGGCTGAGCGCCTCCTCCTCGGGGATGCAGGGGGGAGCGGCCTGCTCCTCCTCGATCTCCTCGGCCTGCGGCTCCCTCTCGCCCCCCAGGTTGACGGCCCGGAACAGGTCCGGCTCGTGGCTCGGGAGCGCCCCGCCCAGGGGCTCCAGGGTGTAGGCGCGCTGCGGCTCCCCCCCCCCGCGGATGATCTTAGACGAGGACATCTTCGGCCCCCCGTCCCGCGATAACCACCTTCCCCTCCTCCTCCATCTTCCGGACGATCTTGATGATCTCGGACTGCGCCTTCTCCACGTCGGACAGGCGCACCGGACCCATCACCTCCAGGTCCTCCTTGATCATCTCGGCGGCGCGGCTGGAGATGTTGCGGAAGATCTTCTCCTTCACCTCGTCGGTGGAGGTCTTCATGGCGAGGGTGAGGGTGTCGTTGGAGACCTCCCTCATGATCGCCTGGATGGCCCGGTCGTCCAGCTTGAAGATGTCCTCGAAGGTGAACAGGTGCTTCCTGATCACCTCGGCCAGAGGCGGGTTCATGGTGTCGAGCTTGTCGAGGATCTTCTTCTCGCGGCTTCGGTCCAGATGCGCGAACATGTCCACCACCTTTTCCACGCCGCCCACCTTGAACCTCTGCACCCCGCCCAGCGCGGTCAGCTCGAGCCGGATCACCTCGTCGATCTCGGCCAGGATCTCGGGGGAGACCTGGTCCACCTCCGCGATCCGGATCACCACCTCGGCCTGCAGCTCCTGCGGCAGCAGCGCCACGATCTCGCTGGTCTGCTTGGGCTTCAGCTTGGCGAGCACCACCGCGATGGTCTGCGGGTGCTCCTGGGAGAAGAAGTTGGCGATGGTGCGCGGGTCCATGGAGGAGAGGATGTCGGACATGTCCCCGATGCCGGAGGTGCGGATCTCCTGAAGCAGCGTCTCGGCCCGTACCGGCCCCAGCGCCTTCTCCAAGATCTTCTTGACGAACTCCTCCCCCTGGGAGAAGAAGCCGGTCTCCGGATTGGTGATGTCGGTGAACTCGGCGACCACGGCGGAGATCTCCCCGCGCGGCACGTGGCCGAGCCTCGACATGCTCTGGCTGATCTTCTTGATGTCGCCGTCGTCCATATGGCCGAACACCTTGGACGTCGCGTCGGGCCCCAGGTACAAAAGGAGGACGGCGGCCTTCTCAGCTCCGGTCATGCGGCACCTCTATGCATCGCGTTTTGCTCCTCAATCCTTGTGCGCCAGCCAGTTCTGCAGGATCTGGGCCACCTGGTAGGGGTCCTGCTTCACCTTCTCGACCAGTTCCAGCTGGGTCAGCTTCATCTTCTCGTGCTCCCTCTTCTGCGCCTCGATCATCTGGACCGCATCCAGGTCCGGTTGCACCGGGAGGTAGCCGGCCGGTTTCTCCTGCTTCAGGATCTTCAACAGGGGGCGGATCACGAACAGCAGCAGCGCCAGGAAGCCCAGGGCGATCAGGCCGTTTTTCAAGAGCGTCTGCACGATAGGGGCATCCCACCAGCGCTCCGGCTCAGGGGCAGCATCGCCGATCTCCTGGAACGGTATGTTGGCCACCGTCACCTGGTCGCCGCGCTCCGCGTTGAACCCCACGGCGCTTTTCACCAGCGCCTCGATCTTCTGCATCTCCTCCGGGCTCCTCGGCAGGTACTTCGGCCTGGCGCCCGGCTTGGCGCCGGGGGCCAGCTCGTACCTGCCGTCCACCAGGATGGCGACCGACACCTTGCTGAGGCTCCCCACCGGTTCGATGATGCGTGCCGTGGAGCGGCTCACCTCGTAGTTGAGCGTCTCGTCCGTCTTGGAGCCCCCACCCTGGCTGCTCCCCGGCGCCGGCAGGGCGCGCCCCAGGTTGGACTGCACCCCGGGGACGCCGGAGGCCGTGCTGGTAATCCCCCCCTTCTCCTCACTGCGCTGCTCGCTGCGCACCGCCGCCGATTCAGGGTCGTAGCGCTCCTCGTACTTCTCCACCTGCTTGAAATCGAAACCGGCCGAGACGCGCGCCACCGACTTGCCGGAGCCCACCACCTTGTCCAGGAGGCTTTGCAGCTTCTCCTCCTCGGTCTTCTCGAACAGCCGCTGCGTCTCCTGCCTGCTGCCGGCCAGCTTGCTGCCGGCATCGGCGGGGGAATTCTTGCTGAGCATCTTGCCGCGGCTGTCCAGGACCGTCACGTTTTCCGGGTCCATCCCCTCGATGGAGGAGGCCACCAGATGCACCACGCCCTGCACCTCCCCCTCCCTCAGGTTCCGGTTCGAGCGCATCTTGAGCACCACCGAGGCGGTGGCCGGCTTTTCCGATTCCTTGAACAGGGTCTGCTCGGGAAGCGCCAGGTGCACCCGGGCCGACTCGACGCCGGCGATCTGGGAGATGGTGCGCGACAGCTCGCCCTGCAGCGCCCGCTGGTAGTTCAGCTTCTGCACGAACTCGGTCATGCCGAAGTTCTTGCGGTCGAAGATCTCGAAGCCGATCCCTCCCCCCTGGGGGAGCCCCTCGCTGGCCAGCGAGAGCCTCAGGTCGTACACCTTGTCAGAGGGGACCAGGATCGCCTTGCCGTCCTCGGAGATCTGGTGCGGGATCTTCTGTTCCTTCAATTTTTTGACAATCTCGCCCGCGTCCTCGGCCGTCAGGTTGGCGAACAGCGGACGGAAGTCGGTCTTGTTGGCGACGGAGATCAGCGCGCCGAAGGCGAGCAGGGAGGCGAGCGCCACCCCGGCCACGACGATCCGCTTCCCCGAGCTCAGGGCGAGAAATGGTTCCAAGAGTTTTTTAAGGCCTTCCGGCATAGCATCCCCATGTGATACGCTTCCTGCTGCCTGGTGCATCCGTTACCGCCGCGCGCTCGATGCCCCGCGCGGCCCGGGGCGATAAAAGGACTAGATCGGCATCCTCATGATCTCCTGGTAGGCCTCCACCGCCTTGTTCCTCACCTGGGTCAGCATCTGGAACGAGATGCTCGCCTTCTCGACGGCAAGCATCACCTCGTGCAGCCCCTTGCCCTGGCCGGTGGCGAGGCTCTGGATCGACCGGTCCGCGTTGTTCTGCAGCTCGCCCACCTTGCCGACCATGTCCTCCATGAGCTTGCCGAAGCCGACGGTGGGGTTTTGCTGCGCGGGGGTAACCGCCTTGGTGGGAAAGGCCTGGGAAATGCCGCTTATATTGCCTATTGCCGATATCTGCACGAATTACCTCCGGTTTTTTGCTAGCGACCCAGCTCCAGGGTCTTCAGGGCCATGCTCTTCGCGGCCTGGGCGGCGGTCACGTTCGCCTCATAGCTGCGGCTTGCCGAGATCATGTCCGCCATCTCCTCCACCACGTTCACGTTCGGGTAGGCGACGTAGCCCTGCGGGTCGGCGTCGGGATGGGTCGGCTCGTACTGCAGCCGGGGCGGGTTCTGGTCTTCGGCGATCTGCGACACCTCGACCCGCCTGGCGTCGGCCGCGCGACCGAGCGCCGCACCGAAGGAGCCGGGGGCCGGGGCCGCCGTGAAGACGGCGTCCTTGCGCCGGTAGGGACCGCCCTCGGCGGTCCTGGTCGAGTTGGCGTTGGCCAGGTTGCTGGAGATGAGGTTCATCCTGGTACGCTCCGCCGTGAGCGCCGAGGCGCTGATATCCATCGAGGAGAAAAAGTCCATTAGAGCGTGCCCCTTATCGCCTGTTTCAACTGTTCGAATTTCTTGCCCAAGAGCTGCACCGAGGCGTTGTACATGATCTGGTTCTCGGCCATCCTCCCCATCTCGGCCTCCATCTCCACCCCGTTGCCGTCCGGACCCGCGTTGGCGCTTGGCACCTCGACCAGCTCTCCCTGCACCCGGTCCAGCGAGGCGGCGCCCCCCTTGAGCGGTATGTGGCGCGGGTTCGTGGTGGACGGCGTCCCCCCCTTCTTGAGGGCGCCCTTGAGCTGCCCCTCGAAGGAGAGGTCGCTCGGGGTGTAGCCCGGCGTCTCCACGTTGGCGAGGTTCGAGGCGATCAGCGCGTGCCGCTTCGACCTCAGATCGAGGCTCTTGCCGAGCAGTTCCACCGTGTCTCCGAATATTCCCTGTACCGGCATAGCGTCCTCCTTGTCACACAGCCTGCCACAGCAAAAGCCGTACCATCTCTCCGGGCCTGCAGCGGCGGGCTTTCTGCGCGGCGCCCGCCCCCTTGAGTCATGTTTTTGACGGCGTCAGGGGAGCTGCCCCGAGATCTTCAGGCGCCAGTTGAGATCGCTGAGCGCCTCCGCGGCGAGCCTGGTCCAGGTGCCGTTTCCGCCGCGCCCGGCCACCTGTTGCCACGCCTGCGTCGCCTGCCGCACCTGGCCGAGCTTCAGACAGAGCTCCCCCATCTTGTAGAGGAACTGGTCCGCCGTCTCCCCCGGGGCCGATTGCGCCCCCCGCTGGTAGGCGGCGAGCGCCCCCGGATACTGCCCGAGGGCCGTCCGGGCACCCGCCAGGGCGAGGTAGCCGTCCCAGAGGTAGGGGGAGCCGGCCGGCGCCGCCGTAAACCTGGCGAGGCGCTGCTCGGCGCCCCGCAGCTCACCTGCCGCCGCCAGCGCCTTGCCCAGGTAGTAGTCGCTCTCGGCGAACTCCGGCTTTTGCCCCTTGCCGTTCAGAAAGCGCAACTCCCCGAGCACCGTCTTCAGGTCCCCCTTCTCGAAGCAGATCCTCACCAGCTGCTCGCGCACCCGCGGGACGCGCCGGTCGCCCGGGAAGCGGGCCAGGAACTCGCGCCCGGCCGACTCGGCCAGCGTGGGCCTCCCCAGCAAAAGCGCGTCCTCCACCACGCGCGCCGACAGAAACGGCGCGGCAGCGGCGGCCCAGCTGCGATCGGCCAGGTAGCCGAACAGCGCGATCTCCTGGGTCAGCATGGCCGAGTCGCGAAAGGCCCGGGCCAGGCGCTGCGCGAACTCGGGGTCGCCGAAACAGCGTGCCAGGTACTCCCTCTGCTCCAGGGCGAGCCGGGCCAGTCCGGCCTGGTCGCGCGCCGCGTTCAGTTCGCCGTAGACCGGCAGCAGGAGCTCCTCGCGCATCTTTTTCACGATGGTGGAGAAGATGCCGCGCGGGTAGCGCCTGTCGTAGGTGGTGGAGGCCTCCAGCGCCTCCCGGGCCGGGCCGTAGAGCGCCTGCAGGAGCGCCATCTTGAAGAGCGCCTCGTCCCTGAGCAGGAAGTCCCCCGGCGCCTGGTAGATCGCCTGGTAGCGCCCCAGGAGGGCCCGGTAACGGTCCCTGGAGAGCGAGAACATCTCGCGGTCCGCAAGCTTCATGAGCGCCCGTCCCGCCGCCGGGGTCCCCGCCGCATGGAGCGCGACGCTTCGATACATCGCCACTGCCTGCGCCGTATCGCCGCGGCGCTCCGTCAGCTGCGCCAGGCGGTTCATGAGCGGCGCCAGGTGGACGGTGCCGCTAAACCGCTCCATGAGCCGCAGGAAAAGTGCCCTTCCCCCGGCGAAGTCGCCGCTTTTGGCGCGCACCTCGGCATAGGACTGCATGAGCCTGGGCGCCTGGTCCAGGTAGCCCGGCCAGAGGGCCTCCCCCTGCCGGAAGGCGGCCAGCGCCTCGTCGTTTCGCTCCAGCAGGCAGAGCGCCTCGGCGAGCCGGTACCAGCCCAGCGCCCGCAGGGCGGGCGCCCTGCCGGAGCCCAGGAAAGAGGAGAAGACGGCCAGCGCCTCGCTCCCCTGCTCCCGGTAGAGAAAGCCTTCACCCTGCTGGAACAGCTTGACCTCGTCCCCGGCCAAGAGCTCCTTCATGAGCTTCGCGTCGGTCGGCACGAAGGGGAGCCCGACGCGCTGGGGGATTCCGAACTCGCGCACGAAGCGCTCCGTCCCGGAGAGGATCGGCTCGCGCCCCGGCGCGATGTCGGGCAGGCTCGGGCGCCGGACCGCGGGCCCTATGTCCAGCGAGAGCAGCGTCGGGTTGGCGCAGCTTATCGCCTGCACCCCGGGCTCCCCGGGTTTGAGCGGTATCACGATGCTCAAGCCGGCGTCGCGCTCGGAGCAGAACACCCCGGCCAGCTGCGGGTCGTCGTAGGCGCGCCATTTCCGGAACAGGGGGGCGTCGGCCCCCCTGACCCGGAGCCGGATCCGGCCGGGGAAACGGCTCAGCGTGTAGTCAGGGGGGTCCTGGAAGAAGAGGTTGATCCTGGTGAAGCCTTGGTGGGGGACGATCTCGATGCGCCGGAGCCGGTTTTGCTGCTGCGCCTCGGCCCGCACGGGGAGCGCGCAGGCGAAAAACACCAGTAGGAGCCAGAGGTGACGGCCCGGACAAGCTGTACGGCGCGTGTAGGTCATGGGAGGGGAAAGGCAAAAGGCGTGCCGTAAGGGGGGCGGGGGGAGATCGGCGCGGGTAACCCCCCTGTTTCAGGGGTTTCGCCGTCCCGTGAGGGGATGCGCGGCCGGCGTGCCAGGGGACGCGCCGCTCCACAGTCAAAAAAACTGCAGGGGGAGATGTTTTTTTGACTCGGCTACCAGGGGTTCAGGATCTTGCCGACCTTTGTGCTCAGTTCCTGGGCGGCGAACGGCTGCATCAGGATCCCCTTGGCCCCCGCCTTGAGCGCCTTCAGGACCGAGGTGCGGGTCCATTCCGGGGCGCAGAGCAGCACCGATCCTCCGCTCTTGTCCACCATCGGTACCACCCTCCTGCAGATGGCAAGGTCGCGGTCCGCCGTGTGCTTGAGCGAGATGACCGCCACCCGGACGTCCCCCTGGGAGAGCAGACCGGGGATATCGGCGCCCAGCGGGCCGTCTATCAGGTTCAGGCCGCTCGCTGACAGCCCCTGCACGATCTCCTCCCTCCCCTCCTCGTCTCCCAGGATCAGGACGGAGCGCGGCAGCGATGCGCCCTGCGCCTCCAGCTCCTCCCCGGCCTGCGGCGCGGCCGCCTCGGCGCTCTGAGCCTCCTCCGGCTGAGGGTCGAACAGATTGGCGAGCGGGTGCGGGATCATGATGTCCAGCCGGTTCATCTCGTGCCCGGAGATCTCCAGCGGGGCGCGGTACATCAGGTACGACCCCTCCGGGAAGGGGAGCTCCTCGGTGAGGCTGTCGAGCTCGGGGACGTACTTCTGCGGGGCGAACAGCTTCAGGTGCACCTTGTCCGGGAGCTTGGGCTGGAACACGGAGTTGAAGGAGCCGATCACCTGGTTGGCGATTTCGCCGAAGGCGTCGACGTCGTCGGGCTCCTGGATGCTGAGCCTGCGCTTCTCCTGGATGCGGGGGGCGGGGATGCCGAGCAGGATGCTGCTCATCACGATGGCGTCGGCAAGCGAGAACAGCAGGTAAAAGCGTCCCGGATATGCCTCCCGGGATTCCACCCCCACCACGTAGATGGCGCTGTCCTCGCCGGCCAGGTAGCTCCTGCGGTCCGTGTTCAGGATGTCCGAGGCGGCGACGGTCATGTTCTGCCCGAGGAGCATGCTGCTCTCCTCGCCCGCCTGCTTCATGGCGGCATCCAGCATCCCCTGTAGTTTTTCGAATCCAGCCATTGGGTACCGCCTAGTGTTCCTTGCGCAGCTTCAGTCCGACCAGGAACCGCTCGTTTTCATTGGTGAAGGGGATGATGACGCAGTCGCTGTCGGACATGGAGTTGACCGTGTAGTCCTCGCCGGCGATCACCGTCGGGATGGAGAGGTTGATGTCCAGCCCCCCCTTGGAGAGTATCTGCTTCACGTAGCCGCCCAGCATGTTGGCGATCTCGCCCAGGGCGTCGTTCACGTCCTCGCCGACCTCGTCCACGTCCATGCCGAGCATGTTCGAGGTGATGCGCAGGGCGAAGCTGCGCGGGCAGTGGATCGAGAGTATGCCCGTGTAGGTGCCTGCCAGCCCCACCATGCCGGTGACCGAGCAATGAAAGGAGGTCACCGGCTCCTTGAGCGGGTAGCTGTCCTCCAGGGTCAGCATCACCATGGTCTCGAAGACCTCCTTGGTGGCGTTGATCACGTAGCCGGCCAGGTCGGCCTCGTCCAGATGTGTCGCACGAGTAATTGCCTGGTTCAGTGACATCATAAAAGCCCTCCCAGCTTCTCGTTCAGCTGGTCCGGTGTGAACGGCTTCTTGATGCTGTCGCTCGCGCCGTTGGTGAGGGCCTCCTTCAGGATGTCCTCGCCTCCCTCGGTGGTGATCATGACGATCGGTGTGGCGACCCCCTTGGCGCGCACGCACTTGATGAACTCCAGCCCGTCCATGTTCGGCATGTTGATGTCCGACAGGATCAGGTGGATGGTCTTCCCCTCCATGGCGCTCAGCGCCTCGATGCCGTCGCCCGCCTCGTAGATGTCATCCACCTGAAGCCCCGCCTGACGCAGGCTGCGGGAGATGATCTTCCTCATGGTAGAGGAATCGTCAACTATCAGTACGTTGCCCATGCTGTTCTCCTCCTTGGCTGTTGATGCGTCCGCGCCGTCAGGGCGGCACTGGTGATTATCCCGGTCCTGCCGCGATCCCGAAAAGGCGTTCGGGCCCGGTCTCTTTCGCGTCGGGCCCATGAGATGGCTAATCGGCTACGGGATTCGAAACTTTAATGGTTAATTCAGGGCCGCTTCGGGCCTTCCAGCGGCAGGAGCACGGAGAAACGGCTCCCCTTGCCGGCCTGGCTCTCCACGAGGATGCTGCCGCCGTGCGCCTCCACGATCGCCTTGCTGATGGTGAGCCCCAGGCCGGTCCCCTTGAAGCCCCGTGCGGCCGAGGCGCGGAAGTACTTGTTGAAGATGCGCGGCACCTCGTCCGGCGGGATGCCGATGCCGGTATCGCTCACCTCCACGGCGAAAAAGCCGTCTTGCAGCGCGCTGCTCACCCCGATGGTGCCCCGCCTCGGTGTGAACTTCACCGCGTTGCCGATCAGGTTGGCGAAGACCCGGGCGATCTGCTTGCAGTCCAGGTTGAGCGTCGGCGCTTCGGGACTGAGGTCGCTTTGGAATGCGGCGCCGTGCACCACCGCCTCGCGTTGGCCGTCGCTGCAGCATCCCTCCAGGAGCACCCGGACGTTGCAGGGCTGCCGGTCGATCTGCAAGAGCCCCGCCTCCAGCCGGTAGGCGTCCAGCACGTCGTCGATCATGGTGAGCATCTTGCCCGAGCTCTTGTCTATCTCCCTGATGAAAAGGTGCAGCGAGGCGTCCACCTTGGCGGGCATCTCCCCCAAGAGCGCCTGCGCGTATCCCATGATCACGGTGAGCGGCGATTTGAGGTCGTGGGTCATCATGGCCACGAACTCCTCCCGCTGCCGTTTTTCCCGCTTTTCACAGCTGATGTCGCGCAGTTCGAAGAGCTCTCCGCAACCGCCGCCGCTCTCGGGAACCGCGGTGGAGCGGACCAGGATCACCGCCCCGTCGACGCTCACCTCGAGAGGCGCATCGTGCGAATCCTCGCTCAGCACCCGGTAGATCGGGGTGCGCAGCGGCAGCATATCCACCCTGCGTCCCAGTACCTCCGCGCGGCCGATCCGGAGGATCTCTTCCGCCTTGCGGTTCATGAATGCCACCGTTCCCGTGCCGTCCAGATGTACGACGCCGGAATCGATCCGCTCCAGCAGCGTTTCCGCGACATGCTCACTTATTTCGCGCATCGGACCTCCGCCTCCAAAACCAATTCCCTGCACTTGGCTTATCGGAAAGAAGCGGCAGAGCTTGAGCCGAAAACTTTCCAGCGACAAAGTTTAGCAGCATTTTCGCCGCAGCAAAGCGGCGGCATCCGGTACGGTGGCGATTTAACGGGAAGATGGAAATTGACTGGAATGCGGGATCAAAAAGGTGGGACAGGGTTCCGGTCCCGCCTTGAAGGGGGGAGGGACACATGAGCGGGGTAGGAGCCAAGGATGAAAAACAACACTAATCGCCAACAGGCCCTTGGGAAAAGGGGGTGGGGAGCATTTTTGGCTCAAGTTGCTGCCGGCCTGCAGCTGCCGGCAGAAGCGAGCCGGCCCAAGCCCCCCTGGCAACGGGGGACTTTAGGCTAAGCCGCGGATACGCCTAGCGCTGCGTGGCCCTCTCCAGGGGGAAGCCGTTTTTGTACCAGCCGACCAGGCCGTCCGACATCTGGTAGATCTCCCGGTACCCCTTGGACGCGAGGAAGCCGGCAGCCGAAACGGAGCGGGCACCGACGGCGCAGTAGACGAGCAGCGGCCGGTCCCGCGGGATCTCCTGAACCCTTCTTTGCAGTTCCCCAAGCGGTATCAAAAGCGAGCCGCGCAGGTGTGCCTGCCGGTACTCCTCGGCCGTGCGGACGTCCAGCAACACGATCCTGCTGTTCTTGGCGAGAAGCGCCTTCGCCTCGGCCGAGCTGATGTTGACAGGGCCCGCGGCAAAGCAGAGGGAGGCGGCAAGCGCGACAAGCGCAAAAAAAGACACTATTGTTCTCATAAGATCCTCGCTATTCAAATTCCAATGTGTAACCCACATGCGCGGGCCGGAAGCCGCCGGGGAACTCCCGGGCCAGCCTGGCGGAGGCATCGAACCCCGTGCAGTGACCGGCGCAGATCTTCTTCACCCCGTAGCGCCTGAGCGCCTGGACCGTGGCGTCGACCTGCAGCTGGGAGGAAAAGGCGAGATGGCAGCCGCCGATCACCCCGTAGAGCCGATCCACCCCGGTCTTGAGCCGCGCCAGTTCCACCGTGTTCACCAGGCCGGCATGGCAGCAGCCCAAAAGGAGCAGCAGCCCCTTTTGGGTCACGATCACCAGGGACTGGTCGTCCGGGACCCGGTCCCTTTGGCAACCGGACAGGTCGCAGAACAGGGCGGCATCCCCCTCTTCGAACCCGGTGACACGCGGCACCTCGCCGGTCAGATAGATACCGGGCGCCACTTCCCTGAAGGCGTCGCTGTAGGAGAAGCTGGCCCCGATCCCGGTGAGGAACTCCTCGCCGTAGGGGACCCCTACCGAGCGCTGCGTCCCCTCCCGGAGCGCGTAGCGCCGGGCGAAGATGCCGGGGTGGGCAAGCACCCGCTTCGGCCCGCAGCTCTGCAAGAGCGGCCAGAGCCCCCCGGCGTGGTCGTAGTGCCCGTGGGAGAGCACGACCTCCTCCACCCGCCTCAGGTCGAGGTTCATGCGCTGTGCGTTTTGCAAAAGCGTATGTCCGCCTCCTGTATCGAAGAGCAGGGGGGCGCCGTCGCGCTCGATGAGCGCGGCGAAGCCGTGCTCCCCGAGGGTGCCGGAGATCGGCCCCGCGCTGTTGTCGCACAGTATCCTGATCCGGCAGCTCATTTGCAGCAGCTGTTTAGCGGCTGCTTGGGCACCCCGAGCTTCGCCAGGATGGTCATCATGGGGCACCAGTTGGTGAAGCCGGACTGCAGGAGGTTCAGGCCGATGAAGGCGGTGAACCAGAGCCAGCGCGGATCGTGAAAGTGGGCAAGTGCCAGCGACAACAGGGTGAAGCTGCCGGCGATGAGTCTTAACATCCTGTCAATGTACACGAAAGTACCTCCTTCATTACGGTGCGGACACCCCCTGCCCTGCGGGGGAGGGGTTACCCTTTCTCCTGGATCAGACCGGCCACCTTGCCGGCCACGCTGGAGGTGAGGTTCACGCACCCCTTCTTGCCATGGGCCGTGAGGATCTTGCAGCAGGTGGCGCCGTACTGATCCTTGAACCATGCGTGCAGCTCGCGCGTCAACGCGGCGACCGCCTTCTTGTCCCCCTCCAGCACCAGGCCAAGGGCCATGGTCGCGCCGGAGACCGCGCCGCAGATGCAGCCGGCGCCGGAACCGCCGCCAAAGCCCGCGGCCAGCCGCACCACGTCGTCCGAAAGCGTGGGGGCAAACTGGTTCTTCACCGCGGCGAGCACCGCCTCGGCGCAATGCATCTTCCCCGAGCGATAAAATTTCTCCGCCTCGGCGGCTACCTGCTGCTCCACCCCATCCCAATCCCCTTCACTTGCCACTGCGTCCTTCCTTGACCAGAACATGTTCCATATACTCCTGTTTATTGAAAGTTGGTCTCTGAATGCCCCCTCCCCATCCTGTCCCTTGAAGGGGAGAGGACGCGAGGGCGGTCCGTGCCGCTGTCGTTATCTTAATATTAAAGCCCCTGCGCCCTCAATCTTAATCTCGGTCTTCATCCTTATTTCCCTTGGCACCGCCCCTTCGTTCCTTCCACGACTCCACCATGAAGTAGAGGATCGGGATGGTGATCCTGGACAGGGTCGTGGAGGCGATCTCGCCGCACATCATGGCAAGCGCCAGCCCCTGGAAGATCGGGTCGAACAGGATCACGAAGCTCCCGACCACGACGGCCGCCGCGGTCAAGAGCATGGGGCGGAAACGGACCGCGCCGGCGTCGATGATCGCCTCGTCCAGCGGCATCCCCTCGCGGCGGCGCAGCTCGGCGAAGTCGATCAGGATGATCGAGTTCCTGACGATGATGCCGGCCAGCGCTATGAAGCCGATCATGCTGGTGGCGGTGAAGAAGGCGCCCATGAGCGCGTGCCCCGGCAGGATGCCGATCAGGGTGAGCGGGATCGGGGCCATGATGACCAGGGGGGTGGTGAAATCCTTGAACCAGGCGACCACCAGCACGTAGATGAGGATCATGACCGCCGCAAAGGCCGCGCCCAGGTCGCGGAACACCTCGTAGGTGATGTGCCACTCGCCGTCCCACTTGATGCCGGGGCGCTCCTCGCTCCAGGGCTGGCTCGCCGCCCGCTGCTCGATCCGGTAACCGCCGGGAAGCGCAATCTTGTCGATCTCCTTCTGCATCTTCAGTATCGCGTAGACCGGCGCCTCGATGACCCCGGCCACGTCGCCGGTGACGTAGACCACGCTCTTCAGGTTCTTGCGGTACAGCGACTTCTCCTCGACCCCTTTGACCACCCGGACCAGCTCCGACAGCGGCACGCTCCCCCGGGTGCCGGACAGGTAGATGGAGGAGAGCGAGGAGATGTCGCTGCGCGAGCCGACCGGCAGGCGCAGGTTGATGTAGACCGGCTCCTTCTCCTTTGCCACGTGCATGAGGCCGGCATCCACCCCGCCCACGGCGATCTTCAGCGTCTGCACCACCTGGGCGGCATCCACCCCCGAGAGCGCCGCCTTCTCGCGGTCCACCTCGAAGCGCAGGCTCGGCTGGTCCTGCTCCTGGTACCAGTCGCTGTCGACCACCCCGGGCGTGGTGTTGAAGATCTCCTTCACCTTCCTGGCGATGGCGACCCGGCTGGCCTGGTCCGGGCCGTACACCTCGGCGACCAGGGTCGAGAGGACCGGCGGCCCGGGAGGGATCTCGGCCACCTTGAGCCTCGCGCCGTAGCGGTCCGCAATCGCCTTGAGGCCGGGGCGGATCCGTTTCGCGATGTCGTGCGACTGATCCTTGCGCAGCTCCTTGCCCACCAGGTTCACCTGGATCTCGGCGACGCTCGCCCCCTTTCTCAGGTAGTAGTGGCGCACCAGTCCGTTGAAGTTGAAGGGGGAACTGATGCCGACGTAGCTCTGGAAATCGGTCACCTCCGGCACCTTGCGCAGGGTGTCGCCCAGCTCGGCGACCAGGCGCGCCGTCTCTTCCAGGGTGGTCCCCTCCGGCGTGTCGACGATCAGCTGCAGCTCGCTCTTGTTGTCGAACGGCAGCATCTTCACGGTGACGGCCTTGAAGTAGACGAGCGAGCAGGAGACGAGCAAGAGGACCACGACCAGCGTCAGAAAGCCGTAGCGCACCGTCTTGTCGTGCAAGAGCCGTCCCATGATGCGCCGGTAGAAGGCGGTCACCCGGCTCTCCTCGGGCGGCGCGTCGCCGCCGAAGTGGGACTCCCCCTTCATGAAGCGGTAGGCGAAGTAGGGGGTGACGGTCAGCGCGATCAGCAGCGAGAAGAGCATGGCCATCGAGGCGCCGACCGGGATGGGACGCATGTAGGGACCCATGAGCCCCCCCACGAACCCCATGGGGAGTATGGAGCAGATCACGGCGAGGGTGGCCAGCATGGTCGGGTTGCCGATCTCGTCCACCGCGCGCACCGCGGCCTCCAGCGGCTTGAGCCTGGTGGTGGTGAAGTAGCGGTGGATGTTCTCCACCACCACGATGGCGTCGTCAACCAGGATGCCGATGGAGAAGATCAGGGCGAACAGCGTGATCCGGTTCAGCGTGTAGCCGATCCGGTTGAAGATGAACATGGTGAGCGCCAGCGTCACGGGAATGGCGATGGCCGCGACCGCACCGGCGCGCCACCCCATGAAGAGCGCGATCAGGATGGTGACCGAGATGGCGGCGAGGAACATGTGGAACAAAAGCTCGTTGTTCTTGTCCTTGGCCGTCTCGCCGTAGTTCCTGGTGACCGTCACCTGCATGTCGGCCGGGATGATCTTCCCCTTCTGGAACTCGACCCGCTTCAGCAGTTCCTCCGCCACCCAGGTCGCGTTGGCCCCCTTTCTCTTGGCGACCGAGATGGTGACGGCCGGATAGTCGCCGGCGCCCCCCTTGAGCCCCTTCTCGGCGGCTGCGGGCCCGAGCCCGAAGAATACGTAATCCTTGGGCTCCTGGATGCCGTCGGTGACCGTGGCCACGTCCCCCAGGTAAACCGGCCTCCCTTCCTTGGCACTCACCACGAGCCGCCTGGCGGCCGCCGGGTCGCTCAGGAAACTGCCGGCATCGAGCGTGTAGTCGCGGTTGCCCGAGGAGATGGCGCCGGCGCGCTGGGCCACGTTCCCCTTCTCCAGCGCCCCCATGACGGAGAGCGGCGTCAGCCCGTACGAGGCGAGCCGGGATGCGTCCAGGTTCACCTTGAGCTCGCGGGAGAGCCCCCCCTTGATCTCCGTCTCCGCGACGCTGTCAGCCTTTTGCAGCTCGTCGGTAAGCTCGCGCGCCACCCTTCTCAGCGCATGGTGGTCGTAGCGCTGGGACCAGAGCGTGAGGCTCAGGATCGGCACGTCGTCGATCGACTTGGGGACCACCAGCGGCTCGCCCGCGCCGGGGGGGAGCAGGCCGCGGTTGCTCATCACCTTGTTGTACAGCTTGACGAGCGATTCCTCCATGTTCTCGCCCACCACGAAGCGGACCGTGACGATCCCCATCCCCGGGCGGCTCGCCGAGTAGAGGTACTCGACCCCCTTGATCTCCCAGATCTTCTTCTCGAAGGGGGCGACCAGGCGCTCCTCCACCTCTTTCGGGGAGGAGCCGGGCATGGGGAGGAAGATGTCCACCATCGGGACCACGATCTGCGGCTCCTCCTCGCGCGGCGTGGCAAGGACCGAGAAGAGCCCGAGCAGCAGCGAGGCCCCCACGATGAGCGGCGTCAGTTTGGAATCTATGAAGGCGCGGGCGATCTTCCCCGCGAAACCGAGGTTATTCATGCTTCTCTCCAGTTGCCTTACTCGACCTTGGCGCCGTCGGTTACCCGGTCAGCCCCGGCAATCACGATCCTCTCCCCGGCGCTCAGCCCGGAGAGGATCTCCACACGCTGGTCCAGGGTCCGGCCCAGCTTCACCAGGCGCAGCCTGGCGATCCCCTCCCGGGAAACGGCCCAGACGGATGCCAGGGCGCCCCGCTCGACGATCGCCCCGGCCGGGACAGCGACCCCCTGCCGCGCACCGGATTTGAAGAGAGCCTTGCCGTAGGCTCCGCTGCGAAGCCCCTGGGACGGAAGATCGATCTTCACCGTGAAGGTGCGGCTCACCGGATCCACCATCGGCACGACTTCCGAGACCCTCCCGGTTACCGGCGCCCCGTCGACGGAGATGCCGACCTGATCGCCCGGCTTCACCTTGCCGAGCAGCCCCTCGGGTGCCGAGACCTCGAGGCGGAAGCCATCGTCCCCCTCGACCGTTACCAGGGGGGTGCCGGGAAACACCGTCTGCCCCGCCTCCACCTGTTTCGCCAGCACCACGCCGGAGATGGGAGAAACGACCCTGCCGTAGCCGGCCACGGTCCCTGCCGCACTGGCCGTATGGCGCGCCTGGCCAAGCCGCGCCCCCGCCCTGGCGACCCCCTCGTTGGCAACCTCCTGCGCCATCCTGCGCTCCTCGAACTCCTGGCGGGTCACGGCCTGCTCGTCGTAAAGCCTGCGGTAGCGGTCGAAGGTGGCGTCGGCGAGCCTCTTGCGCGAGCGCGCTTCCTCGAGCGCACGGCTCGCCTCCTCGACGCCGGACACGGCACCCGCCGCCGCGGCCCCGCTTTCGGCGGCCTCTATCGCCACCAGAAGCTGCCCTCTGGCGACCCGGTCACCTTCTCTTACATAGACACGGCTCACGCTCCCGGCAATCCGGGCCGCTATCGGCGCCGAATTGCGGGCCTTCACCGCCCCGACCGCTTCCTGGATCTCGGGGATCGCCTCCGCGGCAACAGCCGCCACGGTGGCCCCCTGCACGACTGCAGGTGCCGTCTGCGCCACCGGTTCGACCTTTTTGCCGCATCCCGCAGCCGACGCTATCATAAGGGCGAGAACCGCAACCCGGTAGTTTTTCATCGCATGACCTCCTTCAGAAATACACCCGCCTTGTAATAGATCTCTCCCGTCGCGCCGAGGAACCCGTTCTCCAGCTCCACCAGGTTGGCCCTCGACCGGTTCAGCGCGGTCTCGGCGTCCATGAGCTCCACCATGGAAGAGAGCCCGTTTTCAAAGCGCAGGGTGATGAGGCGCCTCCCCTCCTCCGCGGCCCTGACCGCGGCGCGCGCCGACTCCAGTCTCAACCCCGCCTCCTCGCGCCGCAGCACGCTTTCCGTCACCTGAAGCGTCACCTCCCTGCGGTCGTTCTCCAAAAGCGCGACGGCCGCCTGCCGGGAGAGCTCCGCCTTCTGCCTCGCGTGTGAGCGACTGGTGCCGTCGAACAGCTCCCAGCGCAGGTTCACGCCGACGCTCCAGGAGTCGTTGTCCCGGCCCAGCGGCAGGTCGCGGTCGTTCAGCTGGTAGCCGGCGCTGGCATAGACGGTGGGGAGGTAGGCATTGCGCGCCTGCCGCACGGCAAGCGCCCCCTTTTCCACCGCCTTCTCGCCGATTCTCAGGTCGGGCCGGCTCTTTTGCGCCTGCGCGACCATTTCCCCCTGCGCCAGGAGAGGCTGCTCGAGATCGGCTATGCCGCTTATGTCCAGGGCGTCACCCTGTCTGCCGCCCGCCGCGAGGTTCAGCCTCATGCGCGCCAGGAGCAGGTCGTTTTTCGCCGAAATGAGCCGCTGCTGCGCCTCGGAAATCGCCGTTGCCGCCCGCAGCTGGTCCGACTTGAGCCCGACCCCGTCCCGCTCCCGGACCTCAGCCAGACGGCCATGCTCCCTGGCGTTCGCCACCGCCTGGTCCGCTATGTCACGGAAAGCCTGGGCCTTTCGCACCCCCAGATAGGCGAGGTAGACCCGGTACGCCACCTGCTCCCGCGTCGAGTCCAGGGAAACGGCGGCGGTCTCGGCCTCCTTTCCCGCCAGATCCACGCCGGTCCCGATGCCGAAATCGACTAGCGGCTGCTCCAGCTTCACGGCCGTTGAGAAATCGCCGCGGGCGGACGGATGGTTCAGGGCGTCTGCGGTGAAGTCGCTGGCGGGATTGATGCGCCCCTCATCCAGCTTCATCATGAAAACCTTGCTCGGCGTGTTGGACAAAAGCGCACCGCTCTCCAGGTAGACGCGTGGCAGATAACGGCTCCGGCTGACGGCAACCTCCTCCTGTGCGGCGCCCCGCTGCAAAGAAGCGGCCTTCAACAATTGGTTGCTGTCGAGGGCACGGCTTATCGCCTCGCGCAACGTCACGGCCTCGCCGAAGGCCGGGGGGGAGTAGAGACCGGCGATGGCGGCAATCAGCAGTACGATCCTATGGTTCACCCGTCGACCTCCTTCGGGTAAGGGTTGCATTACAAGAGCGGGAAACATATATATGGAATGTTCTATATATATGTTATACGGTCCAATGTCAAGGTTATTTGCTGACAAACTGTAAGCGCGACAATAGTTTATGACGGAATTGTCATCTCGAGGTCATGGCCTGTTCAGTATCGTAGCAGCGGCGGACCAGCCGGCAGCATGTCGCGTCGGGCGCTGGCATCAAAACCGGGACAACACCCGGAGCCGCCGTACCTGTAGCCTTGCGGAGGGTGCGGACGTGAGGGGGTGGGTGCAACAGGGCAGGTCTGCCCTCCGACTCCGATAGCAATGAATTGGGCGTAACCCTCCTTACATACCCCTATTCCCTCGGCTGTCAAGGTTGCACGCAGTTCTGCACGAAAAAAAGAGCCGGCCGCATGGGTGAAACATGCAAGCCGGCCCTTTGCTTCTCTTATCGTATGTTTATGGTTACCGCCGCTAGCGTCGGCCTCAGGCAGCCGACGCGTTGAGCAGATAGCGCCCGACCCAGTTTTTCGAGAACTGGAACGCGGTGCGGCCGCAGCGCTTGGTCTTGTCATGCGACCACTGGATGGCGTCCAGCTCCAGTTCCTTGCTCCAGGGGATTTCCAGTTTGCGGTTGCGCGCCTCTCTCTCGACGCAAAGACGCACCGCATCGAGGTAGCGGTCCTGGCTGAAGACGTGGAAGGGGACCCAGAGGCCGAAACGGTCGGAGAGGGAGACCTTCTCCTCCATCGCCTCGCTCTGCTGCAGTTCGCCGTTCACGAACTTGCCGCCGATCAGGTCGCTGTCGTACTCGGGCAGGAGATGGCGCCGGTTCGAGGTCACGTAGATCAGCACGTTCTCGGGGGCCGAGTACACCGAGCCGTCCAGGGCGCTCTTCAGCATCTTGTAGCTCAGCTCGCCGACCTCGAAGGTGAGGTCGTCGCACAAAAGGATAAAGCGGAACGGCTGGTCCTCCACCGCGTTGAAGATCTCGGAAAGGTAGATCAGGTCTTCCTTCTCCACCTGGATCACGCGCAGCCCCTCCGGGGCGTACTTGTTCAGAAGCGCCTTCACCAGCGAGGATTTGCCGGTGCCGCGCGAGCCCCAGAGCAGGGCGTTGTTGGCCGGCATCCCCTTGAGGAACTGGCGCGTGTTGCTGACCATGACCTCTTTTTGCTTCTCGACACCAAGGAGCTCTTCGAGATTGGTGTTGTCGGTCACCTTGACCGCTTCCAGGTAGCCCGAGAAGGAGTGGCGGCGCCAGTTTGCGGCGTGGCATTTGGTCCAGTCGACCGATTTCACGGCCTTAGGGAGCAGCATTTCGACCGAGCCGAGCACGCGCTCGAGCTGGGCAACAACCTCGGGTTTCAGATTCAGCATGTTCTCTTTCCGTCCTCTGTGTACTGCTTGTGTAGTGCCGCCCGGCGCCCTGAACGGGGCAGCGAAGCCCAAGAACCGGCCCATGAAACACGGCTAACCCATTAAAACGCTGGCAAAAAAGTCCATCCTGTATACGTCATCGCGCCACCTGCTGTCAACCAAAACGGTCCCGGCGCCTCTTCGGGGCACCGTTTCCGCGGCAGTCCCCCCTCTGCCGAAGCGGGGAACCAGCCGGCGCCCCGGGTGATTTCCAGAAGGGAAAACGGCCGCGCAGCCACTTTTTTTGTGGATGCCCGGCCGTTTAAGGGGGTGCGAGGCTTCACTCAAGGATCAGGGCTGCTTGGTCAGGAACTCGCGCTTTGAGCGCAGGGAAGGCTTGGTGCGCTTGAAGCTGAACTTGCCCTCCGCCTGCTCCGAGCCGAGCATGCGCGCCAGGGTCGCCCTGACCGTTGCCTCGTCGTCATCGAAGTCGCCGTGATGGCGCGAGGTGGAGTAGCTCACCGGTTTTCCCTTCTGGTCGTTGGGAGCGCGCACCCAGTCGGCCTTTTGGGTGAACAGGTCCCTGAGCCGCGAATCCGCCGTGATGCACCGCTCCATCCCGAGCAGCGGCTCGCCGTCCCGGAACAGCGGGATGTGCGGATCCTTCTCGAAGGCGTTCGATACCAGGTAGAGCAGCGACTTGTTGTAGATGTGGGCGCAGTGGTCGTCCTGCTCCGCCTTCTCGTTCAGCGTGAAGAGGGCGAAGCGCCCGATCTTGCCGTTTTCGATGGACGGCAGGTAGCTCTGCTTGAAGGTCCGCACGGTGCAGGCGGGCGCCCAGAGCGTGCAGGTTTTGATGCTGCGTCCCTTTTGCACCAGCAACTCCACCAGAGGGGCGTGGAAGATGGCGCCGGCGCTGTGCCCGACGATGTGGATCTCGACGTCCTGGGGCAGCCTGTTCAGGCATTCGATGGCGATCCTTGCGCCCCCGGCTTCCTTGCCGGACGCAGCCTGCGCATTTTCCTTCATCTCGCTCCAGATGGCCTTACCCGCAACGCGCGCCACCGGCTCCAGGGCATCGTCCAGGCGGTCGAGCATGAAGTCCTTGGCATCGTCGAGGAACCCTTCCGACTTGCGCTGGCGGACCGCGTCCTGCAGGATGTTGGTGAGCGTGGTGAAGAAATCGCTGTGCCAGATGAACGATACCGGGTAGATCTCCGCCTTGAGCAGTGCGGCGCGATACTCGGCCACCCGCTGCACCGCCGACCCTTCGTCCACCAGCCCCCCGTGGGCGTACAGCAGTATCCGTTTTTTCTTCCAGTTCTTGGTCATGGCAGGGAAGTCTTTGGCGAAAATGTGCTCGACGTCTTCGCTGGTGCTGCCGAAAGTGCCGCCCGGGCTCAGCCGCCCGTCATTGCCGATACTGACGATGTGACGGCGCAGTTCAACGTTGCTGTATGCGTTGGAGTGGCTGAGCGCGGAGGAACTGCCGACGGCAACGGAATCTGCGGAGAGCAGGTTCATCGGCACGCCGAGCCTCGCCACCCAGATATCGGAGCCGTTGGCGAGCCAGTCGTCATAGCTTATCCGTGCGAAACCCGCCTTGCCCCAGCCGGGCCCCCAGGAGTTCTGGATCCATAACCCTTCCTCGTCATAGGCGACGATGGCGAAGGCATGCCCGCCGATGATCTGATCCGTTTTCTTGATCACGCCATCGGCGCCCACGTTTTCCCAGCCGCTGTGAACGGCAGCCGTGGCGTAGAGAATGCCCACTTCCGCCAGGGCGCTGTGCATCGCCACCAGGTCCTTGTGATTGACCCGGAAGTAGGCGCCCAGCGAGCGCTTGGGAGCGTCCTTCAGGGCCTCTTCACTGAGGCGCGTGCTATTGTCACAGAGATTGGCCGCACAGACCCCGTGCTTGTGCCACCCCTTCATCGCGCCGCGCGCGCTCGATCCCTCGTAGTCCTCGCCCGGCCATTCGTCATAGCGCTTGGCGAGTTGATAGAGCATGTGGGGACTCGCGCCGGTCCGGTCGGGGGTGACCTTCCGCCTGCGCAGCAGGTAGTTCACGTTGGTCGCCAGACCAAAGCCCGTGCAGGAACCCTCTCTCCCCTGGTCCAGGATCGGCACCTCGAGCCGCCTGTACTCGTCCAGGTCAATCCTGATAGGCACTTCAACGAGTGTCGGCACAAACATAAGGTCCCGGAAATCCAGGGTATCCGGCCTGACATTGACCTTACGGCCATCCTTGGTTACCAGTTTGTTGGCTGTCGTCATCGGTGGTCTCCTTTTGTACTGCGAAGTTATGACTGCCGCTCTTGCCGCATCTTGGTAACTTTCGGCAGGCCGCACGCATAACTTTAGAAAATTTTAACCAGCGCCGTCGAAACGGAAGGGGAGAACGGCCGAAGCCGTCGCGGGATCGCCCTGTCGCACCAAAAGCCAGGACAGGCCTGGGGGGTTCGGATCGTTGACAAGTATATGAGTAACAGTATGATTTCTCTTTATTAAAACGACCATCACTACGACTGCCTGATTTTCAGGTGACTCCCATGCCCGACGCGATTTCACGCTGCGACCGTATCTGGACCAACGCACGGCTGGCCACGCTGGATCCCTCAGTCGGGCCCGGCTACGGCCTGTTGGAGCAGCACGCCCTGGGCGTTCGGCAGGGGCGGATCGCGGCAATCGTGCCTATGCAACGGTGCGATCTGACGGGCTTCACCGGAACTGTTACCGATTGCCGGGGGGGCTTATTGACGCCGGGGCTGATCGATTGCCACACGCACCTGGTCTACGGCGGGCAGCGCGCCGCCGATTTCGCCAGGCGGCTGCGGGGGACGAGCTACCAGGAGATCGCCCGCACCGGAGGCGGCATCCTCTCCACGGTGAGGGCGACCAGGGCGCTGTCGGAGGATGAACTGCGCGAGCTTGCGCGCCCGCGGCTTGTGACTCTCATGAACGAAGGGTGCACCACGGTGGAGGTCAAGTCGGGCTACGGCCTGAGCGTCGAGGATGAGCTCAAGATGCTGCGGGTGGCGAGGCGTCTCGGTGAGGAGCTCCCGGTGCGCATCAGCACCACCCTGCTGGCCGCCCACGCCGTCCCCCCGGAATACCTCGGCAACGCGGACGCCTATCTGGACCTGGTCTGCTCGGAGCTGATCCCTCGGGCCGCCGCAGAAGCGCTGGCCGATGCGGTGGATGTCTTCTGCGAGACCATCGCCTTCACCGTGCCGCAGGCCGAGCGGTTGTTCCTGGCGGCCCGAGACCACGGGCTCGGGCTCAAGGTCCACGCCGAGCAGCTCTCCAACTCCGGCGCCGCCGCTTTGGCTGCCGCCTTTTCCGCCTGGTCCGCGGACCATCTGGAGCATCTCGACGAGTCGGGGGTGCTGGCCCTGCAGCGATCGGGGACGGTCGCCGTGCTGCTTCCCGGCGCCTGCTACTTCCTGCAGGAAACGCAAAGGCCGCCGGTCGCGCTTTTGCGCAGCCACGGCGTGCCGATGGCCCTGTCCACCGATCTCAACCCGGGCAGCTCGCCGCTCGCCTCGATACGCCTGATGATGAACATGGGCTGCCTGCTTCTGGGGCTGTCTCCGGAGGAGGCCCTGGCTGCCGTCACCCGTAACGCCGCCCGCGCACTGGGCTGGGGAGACCGGCTGGGCACGCTGACCGTCGGCAAGGAAGCGGACTTGCTGCTCTGGGACCTGGAAGACCCGGCCCAGCTGGCCTGCGAAGTCGGCCTCGGCGCCCCCTGCCGGCGCATTTTCAAGGGGGGGCCCTGCCATGCATGAACCTGCCGATATGGCTCTTTGGCGAGGACGCAGCGATGCCGGGGCCGGGACGGAGCGCTGGCACCAGATGGTGTGGCCACTCCCCCCGACCGCCCTGGACCGCGCAGAACCGGGGTTCGTGCTGCTCGGCATCTGCAGCGACAGCGGGGTGCGGCGCAACCTCGGCAGGCCGGGCGCCCGGCAGGGACCCGACGCCATACGGGGCGCACTGGCCAACCAGGCCTGGCATCTGCCGCTGCCCTGCTACGATGCGGGCAACATCCACTGCGTCGGGGACAACCTTGAGGGGCTCCAAAAGGAGCAGGCGGCCTGGGTGGCAAAGCTTCTCGAACTGGGCCATTTCCCGCTGCTGTTGGGAGGCGGACACGAGATGGCATTGGGGAGTTACCTGGGGCTCAGGGGAGACCTCGAGCGGCGGGCAGAGCCGGGAGACATCGGGATCATCAATCTCGACGCCCACTTTGACCTGCGCAGCTGCGACAGATCGACCTCCGGGACATCCTTTCTCCAGATCGCCGAAAGCTGTAAAAAAGAAGGGGCCGCTTTCAGGTATTTCTGCCTGGGGATCAGCGAGGTAGCCAATACCGCCGCGCTGTTTCAACAGGCCGAGTCGCTCGGGGCGCAGTGGCTTTCGGACCAGCAGTTGACGCCGTGGAACCTTCCCGTGGCAGAGCAGCGACTGCGCCCTTTCCTGGCAGCGTGCGACCAGCTTCATTTGAGCATCGACCTCGACGTGCTCCCTGCCTGCGTCGCGCCGGGGGTGAGCGCCCCCGCGCCGCGGGGCGTCTCGCTCGAAGTGCTCGAGCATCTGCTCCATTTCATAAAGTGCGAAGCCGCAGGCAAGCTGAAGCTGGTCGACATCGCCGAGTGCAACCCGGAATTCGACGGCGAAGGACGCACGGCCAAGGTGGCGGCGCGCCTTTGCCACCTCGTGGCACGCAAGGAGCCGGCATAGGCGGCGTGTGCGTCAGGCCTCGCCCCATCCCTGCACGTCCCTTGCAGGGGAGAAAGTTATTCAGCGCAGAAGCGGAGCTTTCATGAACTCTCGAATCGACGCCAGTCGCCACATCACAGCGCCCCGCGGTCCCCGGATAAGCGCCAAGAGCTGGCTTACCGAAGCCTGCCTGCGCATGCTGATGAACAACCTGGACCCGCAGGTGGCCGAGCGCCCCGAGGAGCTCGTGGTCTACGGCGGGATCGGCCGCGCGGCCCGGGACTGGGAGTGCTTCGACCGCATCGTGGAGGTGCTGCGCCGCCTGGAGGACGACGAGACACTGCTGGTGCAATCGGGAAAACCGGTCGGGGTGTTCAGGACCCATCCGGACGCCCCGCGGGTGCTGATCGCCAACTCCAACCTGGTGCCGCGCTGGGCCACCTGGGAACATTTCAACGAACTGGACCGCAAGGGACTCATGATGTACGGCCAGATGACCGCCGGCTCCTGGATCTACATCGGCTCGCAGGGGATCGTGCAGGGTACCTACGAGACCTTCGGCGCGGCTGCCAAAAAGCACTTCGGCGGCGAACCTGCCGGCCGCTGGATCCTCACCGGGGGGCTGGGCGGCATGGGGGGGGCGCAACCGCTGGCGGCGACCATGGCCGGGTTTTCCATGCTGGCTGTAGAGTGCGACGAGGCGCGCATCGACAAGCGGCTTGCCACCGGATACCTGGACCGGAAGGTGACCGGTCTGGACCAGGCCCTGGAGATCATGCAGCAGGCCTGCCGGGAGGGACGGCCGGTCTCGGTGGGACTACTCGGCAACTGTGCGGAGATATTGCCGGAGCTGGTGGAGCGCGGCGTGACGCCGGACATCTGCACCGATCAGACCAGCGCCCACGATCCTCTTAACGGCTACCTACCGGCGGGGTGGTCGCTTGAGCGGGCGGCGGCCATGCGACGGGAAGCTCCCGCCGTCGTGGAGCGGGCTGCCAGGGCCTCCATCGCCCTGCACGTGCGCGCCATGCTGGAGTTGCAAAGACGCGGCGCCGCCACCTTCGATTACGGCAACAACATCAGGCAGATCGCCCTGGAAGAGGGGGTGGAGCACGCCTTCGACTTCCCCGGGTTCGTCCCCGCCTACATCAGGCCCCTTTTCTGCGAGGGTATCGGCCCGTTCCGCTGGGTGGCGCTGTCGGGCGATCCGGAGGACATCTACCAAACCGACGCACGGGTGAAGGAGCTTTTGCCGGACAACCGGCCGTTGCACAACTGGCTCGACCTCGCCCGCGAGCGCATCCGGTTCCAGGGCCTGCCGGCACGCATCTGCTGGGTCGGTCTCAAGGATCGGGCCAGGCTGGGCCTTGCCTTCAACGAGATGGTTGCCCGGGGCGAACTGAAGGCCCCGGTCGTCATCGGCCGCGACCACCTGGACGCGGGATCTGTGGCGAGCCCCAACCGGGAAACGGAGGCGATGGCGGACGGCTCCGACGCCGTTTCCGACTGGCCGCTGTTAAACGCCCTGCTCAACACGGCGGCGGGAGCCACCTGGGTGAGCCTGCATCACGGCGGCGGTGTCGGCATGGGATTCAGCCAGCATGCGGGCGTGGTGATCGTGGCGGACGGGAGCGAGGCTGCGGCCAGGCGACTTGAGAGGGTGCTCTGGAACGATCCGGCAAGCGGGGTCATGCGGCATGCCGATGCCGGCTACCAGCTCGCCATCGACTGCGCCAGGGAGAATAATCTGGATCTGCCAATGCTGCGCCAGGTTGGCGTGCCGGAGCGCGATCCGTAGGGGCGCATAATCATGCGTCCGATTTTCCCGGAGCATGATCTTCGCCCGAAGCTACCCATCCCCCCCATTGCACTGCCCGCCCTTTGCGAGGTATACATGCTCACCGTGAATCTCAAACCGGGGCAATTGACCCTCTCGGACCTGCGGCCCATCAGGGACCATGCCGTGCGGCTCTCCCTCGATCCGGCGTGCATCGACGCGATCGGGCGCTCGGTGGATACCGTCGCCGCGCTGATCGGCGCAGGGGAGGCCATTTACGGCGTGAACACCGGCTTCGGCCTCCTGGCGCGCACCCGCATCCCGACCGGCGAACTGGAACAGCTCCAGCGGGCCATCGTGCTGTCACACGCCGCGGGAACCGGGGCCGTAATGGCCGAATCGACCGTTCGCCTGCTCATGGTCCTCAAGATAAACAGCCTGGCCCGGGGCTATTCCGGCATCAGGCTCCAGGTGATCGAGGCGCTGGCCCGCCTCCTGGAAGCCGAGGTTTATCCCTGCATACCGCAGAAAGGGTCGGTGGGAGCCTCCGGCGATCTGGCACCCCTGGCCCACATGAGCACCGTGCTTCTGGGGGAAGGCGAGGTGCTGCATCACGGCGAGCGGTTGCCGGGGTCGCAGGGGCTGAAGATGGCGGGGCTTGAGCCGATTACGCTGGGCCCCAAGGAAGGGCTGGCACTTCTGAACGGCACCCAGGCCTCTACGGCCTTCGCGCTGGAGGCGCTCTTCGCGACCGAAGACATTTTTTCGGCGGCGCTCGTTGCCGGGAGCCTCAGCGTGGAGGCGGCCCTTGCCAGCAGGCATCCCTTTGACGCCCGCATCCACGAGGTTCGCGGTCACACCGGGCAGATAGATGCGGCGGCGGCCTATCGCCGCCTTTTGGCCCACAGCGAAATAGAGGACTCGCACCACGGCTGCCCCGCCATCCAGGACCCCTATTCGCTGCGCTGCCAGCCCCAGGTCATGGGCGCCTGCCTGGACCAGATCCGGCACGTGGCAGGTATCCTGCTGACCGAGGCGAACGCGGTTTCCGACAATCCGCTGGTATTCTCCGACCGGGCCGACATCGTCTCGGGCGGGAATTTCCACGCCGAGCCGGTGGCGATCGCCGCGGACAACCTGGCCTTGGCGATCGCCGAAATCGGCGCCCTTTCCGAGCGCCGCGTTGCCCTGCTGATCGACGCGAACCTGAGCAAGCTCCCCCCCTTTCTCGTGGAGAAAGGGGGCCTCAACTCCGGTTTCATGATCGCCCAGGTGACCGCCGCGGCCCTGGCCAGCGAGAACAAGTCCCTGGCGCATCCGGCCTGCGTCGACAGCCTGCCGACCTCCGCCAACCAGGAAGACCATGTCTCCATGTCCACCTTTGCCGCCCGGCGCCTGCTGGAGATGGCCGACAACAGCGCCGGCATCGTCGCCATCGAGCTGCTCGCCGCCTGCCAGGGGGTCGATTTCCGTGCCCCGCTGAAAAGCTCGCCTCTGCTGGAGCAGGCCAAGGGGGTTTTGCGCCGGGAAGTCAGCTTTTACGACCAGGACAGGTATTTTGCACCGGACATCGAAAAGGCGAAGCGGCTGGTCAAGCGGGGAGCCTTCCAAGAAATGACCGGGAAGGACCTGTTCGGCGAGTGAGGCGAGGCGGGGTAGCCCGACGGCATGATTTCTGTGCCGGCTGAATTAATTTTGAGCAATCTGCAGTGCAGGCCCAAGAGTTTTTTTCGCGTTATACTGGCAACGTCCCTCTGTTTTTCACGTCCGAAAATGAATTTGGCTTTCATTGACAGCAACTTCACTCTCATTAACCGAGCCGTGAGCGTTTTTAGATACTTCGAGCAGTTACGCACAGCTCAAAAGACGACCCTTGATCTGGGGAAATTTGAGATCTGCGCAGATTCGGTGAGTTACGTTTTTGCTGTGACTGGCTGTCGCATGACCAAAGCCAGCGCAGCTTTTTTTGTTTACGTCTAATTTTATGCCCGAGATTTTTTATTGACTTCGTTTGAGCGCTTTTGATATACAATTTCTACGTTCTAAAAATAATGGTGGTACACGAAAATACTAAACCATCCGCAAGGGTGGGACGGAAAGCCTATAGGGTCTCTCTGAGACAGCCGGGTCGCCGAAATATCACACGATATTCGCGCCCGGCTTTTTTTTGTGCGCAATCGGAGGGGAACAGGGAATAAGCATTTCCGTAGCGCGGGCACAGGCCGGAGGTCAGGCCTGAACCCTGCCTGTCGCAAGGACAAAAATTAGTATCAGGTACACGACAATACTAAACCATCCGCGAGGGTGGGACGGAAAGCCTACAGGGTCTCACCGAGACAGCCGGGTCGCCGAAATATCTCACGATGTTCGGCCCCCGGTTTTTTTATACCCAAAATTCCCCGGGGACAGCCAGTCATAGCCCAGGAAAAATTCATCGAGTCGTACCCACATGAGGCAGTTACTCAACAAAAGGAGCTTTCATGAACCCAAAAAATGGCAGTAGAGTGTTGATGCTGTTTGTCTTCGCACTGACGTTGGCGTCATTCCAACTTTGGCGCACCGACGCACAGGCACAATCGTCCTATTTCACCTCTAAAGGCTGTACAGGTTGCCACGACCTGGCAACAGCCGCCACCTGCAACGGGTGCCACGGCCACGGCACCCACCCGTCGAGCGCGAAAAGTAGCATTAACGTGGCTGGCACCACCAGCAAGACTTCTTATGCCCCGGGTGAAACCGTAACGGTAACCATCACCGGCGGCTACCGCAACGGCTGGGTCGGTGCGGCTCTCTTTGATCAGAACTCGGCGCCATTGGTGTATTCTACCGGCAATGACAGCGGGATGGGGAACTCTACCACATTCCCTGCAACGCTGAGTGCACCGGCACCGACCGCTCCTGGTACCTATACCTGGAAAGTAGGGTGGTACGGTAACGTGTATGATTCTGCTTCGGCTGCTTTCGGTGCCGGATGGAGCCCTGATCCAAACAACTCCGACCATGGCTACGAAATCGTCAGCATCAACTCGTTCACCGTCACCGGTGCGACAGACACCACCGTACCCGTGGTCGGCACCTTCACCCTGCCGGCAACCGCAACCAGCCTTACAGTGCCGGTTAGCGCCTTCGCCGCCACGGACAACGTCGCCGTCACCGGCTACCTGATCAACAAGGTCGCCACCGCACCCGCTGCCTCCGCAACCGGCTGGACGGCAACCGCTCCCGCCAGCGTCACCGCAGTCGCAGGGGCTAACACATTCTACGCCTGGGCCCAGG
>Ga0209317_1000848_pt1 | contig 32393 bp, 31 predicted proteins | sample RifGroB2_FD_183994 | JGI IMG/M metagenome (GOLD analysis project Ga0209317, IMG submission 183994) | Soil microbial communities from Rifle, Colorado, USA - Groundwater B2 (SPAdes) (version 2) | ecosystem: Environmental > Terrestrial > Soil > Unclassified | place: Rifle, Colorado | collected...
GAAGATGTACGGCTTCATCTTGGGGTTCCATCTCTTGGTTTGGTGACCGAAATGGACACCGGCTTCCAGCAGTTCCTTCATGGTGATGTTCGACATGTTCTTTCTCCTTTGGTTTTCCCTCCGCCACCGAGGCATGCCGGAACCCGCCGAAGCGGGCACCACCGGCACTAATAAGGTGGCGTGCGAATTTTAAACAGCAAACTTATATAGCACACGGGGTCACTATTGGCAAGGGCATTTATCCCGTTGCACAGGCAAAAAAACGGGCGGCAAGGGCGCCGACACGGCGAGGGTGGGAAGGGCTTCCGGGCCCCGAACCGGGGGCGACTACGATGAGTCTCCCCTGCCCCGAACGATCACATATGCTCCCCCTCCGCCAGATCCCAGAAGGCGCGCACGCTCGGGCGCTGCAGGTTGCGCTTGCTGGTGCAAAGCCCGACCACGTAAGGTTGCAGGCGCGGGGCCTTCTCCAAAACGCTCACCTCGTCCCTGAACGGGCTGCGCTCCAGCACGAGTTGCGGCACGATGCCGACCCCGCAGCCCAGGCGCACCATGGCGATGATCGCCTCGTTTCCGGAGACCTCGGAGCTTATATTGGGGGTGATGTGGTGTTCCTTCAGCCATTGATCGAGCCGGCGCCGGGACAGGCCGGTTTGGGGCAGGACCAGCGGCGCCCGGGACAGGTCGAGCCGCCCCCCCTTTACCGGCAGCGCCGAGCCCACGACCTTTTTGGGGGCAATGAAGACGAGCGGTATGGTGACAATGGGCAGAAACTCGATGCTGGAGCGCTGACGGTCCGGAAGCGCCGCGACGGCAAGATCGATCTCGCCGCTTTGCACTTGGGCCACCGCCTGTTCGGCGACGCCGGTACGCAGCTCAAGCTGGACCTCGGGATAGGAGGCACGGTAGGATTCCAGCAACTGGGGCAGCAGGCTGTAGACGGCAGTGATCGAGGCATAGATCGACAGCGTACCGGCTATCGCCTGCTCGTTTCTGATCGAGGCCCTGAAGCTGTTCCACTCCTGCAGGCTGAGACGCGCGTAGGTTTTGAGCCTTTCCCCGGCCGGTGAGAGGGTCACGGTGCGGTTGTCGCGCAGAAACAGCGGCTGCTCAAGCTTCTCCTCCAGACGCTGGATGGCGCGGGTCAGGGCCGAAGGGCTCAGGTTGCAGGCCTGGCTGGCCCGCCCGAAATGCAGGAGTTCCGCAACGGTCAAAAAGATTTCCAGCTCGCGTATGTCCAAGGTATCCTCAGTTCTTCGCCACAACGTTTAGGGACCGGATGCGGGCATTCACCCTTCACCCTTCACCAGCCCCGTCCGCCATCAAGTTAACGATGTTTTCACCTTGCGCCTGACGCAACACAATATGCACAATAATTCAATTTACGCAATGTGAAAATTAGGGTATCGTCTGCACACTATCGGACCTGTAGCGCAACCCTTAAATAGAGGAGAACAAGAGATGGGACAGAACTATTTCAACACCCTGCCGCTGCGCCGTCAGTTGCAGGAACTGGGCACCTGCCGTTTCATGGACGCATCGGAATTCGCAGGCGGCTGCGAGTACGCCAAGGGGAAGAAGATCGTCATCGTCGGCTGCGGAGCGCAGGGCCTGAACCAGGGCCTCAACATGCGCGACAGCGGTCTTGACGTCTCCTACACCCTGCGCGCCGAAGCGATCTCCGACAAGCGCCAGTCCTTCCTGAACGCCTCGCAAAACGGCTTCAAGGTCGGCAGCTACGAAGAAATGCTCCCCACGGCCGACATCGTGATGAACCTCGCTCCGGACAAGCAGCACACCTCCGTGGTGTCGACGGTGATCCCGTTCATGAAGGAAGGCGCCGTATTCTCCTACGCGCACGGCTTCAATATCGTTGAGGAAGGGACCCAGATCCGCAAGGACCTGACCGTCATCATGGTCGCTCCGAAATGCCCGGGCTCCGAGGTGCGCGAAGAGTACAAGCGCGGCTTCGGCGTTCCCACGCTGATCGCGGTGCACGGTGAAAACGACCCCAAAGGCGACGGCCTGGAAATCGCCAAGGCCCTCTGCTCCGCTCAGGGTGGCGACCGCGCCGGCGTCCTGGAGTCCTCCTTCGTGGCCGAGGTGAAATCCGACCTGATGGGCGAGCAGACCATCCTGTGCGGCATGCTTCAGGCGGGCGCCCTGCTCTGCTTCGACAAGATGACCCAAAACGGCATCGCCGCCCCCTACGCGGTCAAGCTGATCCAGTACGGCTGGGAAACCATCACCGAGGCTCTCAAGCACGGCGGCATCACCAACATGATGGATCGCCTCTCCAATCCGGCCAAGCTTATCGCCTTCAAGCTCGCCGACGAGTTGAAGGAGATCATGCGTCCGCTGTTCCAAAAGCACATGGACGACATCATGAGCGGCGAGTTTTCCAGGACCATGATGGAGGACTGGGCAAACGACGACGTGAAGCTCCTCACCTGGCGCGAGGAGACCGGCAAGACCGCTTTCGAGCAGACCGAAGCGGCCGGCGAGATCTCCGAGCAGCAATACTTCGACAAGGCGGTCCTGATGGTCGCCATGGTGAAGGCAGGCGTGGAACTCGCCTTCGAGACCATGGTCGAGTCCGGCATAGAGCCCGAATCGGCCTACTACGAGTCGCTGCACGAGACTCCGCTCATCGCCAACACCATCGCACGTAAAAAACTGTACGAGATGAACCGCATCATCTCCGACACCGCCGAATACGGCTGCTACCTGTTCTCCCACGCCTGCGTGCCGCTTTTGAAGGACTTCATGTCCAAGGTGGGCACCGACGTGATCGGCAAAGGGCTGGAGCTCAAGGACAACAGCGTCGACAACACGCTGCTCGTCGCCGTGAACGCCGAGATCCGCAGCCACCTGGTGGAAGAAGTGGGCGCCGAACTGCGCGCCGCCATGAAAGGCATGAAGAAAATCGTCTAATTGGCATCAGAAAACAGGCAGTTACCTGAGTACGGAAAAAGGCGCCTTTAAAGCGCCTTTTTTTGTGCCCGGCTATAAATGATGATTTCGATCAGCTTTCACACGCCTCCAGGACGGAGGCGACCAGGTAGGAGACCGGCTTGATGACGCTGTCGTCGGTCCAGTATCCTGCATGGTTGGCAGGATTCCAGGAGGTGAGGATGTTGCCTACGTTGACCTCCATGTCTTCGGTGACCGCTTCGGCATAGCCTGGGCTAAGCGGCTTCAGGGGCCACCCCAGCACGTCGTCCGAATCGTACAGGTTCAGCCATTTCGCGCGTTTGCGGAACTTCTCAGGCAACTCCGGCGGCGGGAACTCGATGCTGGCAACTTCGGCGCAGTCGAGCGTGAAAAGAGGGATATTGCTGCCCAGGGTCACCAGTCCCGCCATGGTCTCCATCCGCTCGAAGCTGCTCACCCCGAAGCGCTCCTCGTCCTTGCCGGTCTGCCGGTCCCAGATGTAGTCGGACATGATCACCGACCCCAGCGAGTGCGCCATCACGACGAGCGGCTTGTCCTGGCCGCCGAGTTTGCCCCGGAGTTCCATTATCGACGCGTGCACCAGGCCGTGGACCCTGTCGTAGAAATCGCCGGACTGGCCGCGGGTCGAGTGATAGGCGGTGCTGGTCCCCAGGGCATTTATGAAGAACTTGCGCAGCTTGGCCCAGTTCAGGTCGTGCTCGGCCGAAAGATCGACCCACAACTGGCTCTCCCGCGCCGACAACAGCGGCGCCCAGTGCACCGATTGCCAGGCGATGTCTTCCCGGTTGAGCCCCCTTCCGGATAACCTCTCGCGTATCTGCTGGATGGTGTCATGTGCGAAATCGTCCGTGACAGACCCGATGCCGTGCACCAGCAGGACACCTACCTTTTTCTCCATGGCCGCCTCCTTCTGAGTCGAAGAAACTCATCCAAAACGATCGGCTGGCACAGCTGCCAGCCGCATGCCGGTTCACTGAACGTCGTGCATTGTCATGTGAGTCTGCCTGGGCGGCGACACACATTAACAGGACTTCACAAATATAGCGTGATAATCATGCTGCGCAAGTGACCCTGTGACAATTAGTAAACAGTGACTTTGTCGAAACCGCTCCCGGTTGCCACTGTCTTAGAGTGGATGAACCGCGACCGGCATGACTCCAGAAACGGCGTAACGCTCTGCAGAGAGAGGGTTTTTGAGCCTCTGTCCGGATGTGGTGCCAAAGAAAAAGACTTGTCAATCAGGCGGGAAAAAAGTAGTCTGCGTCATTGAGTTTGCAGAGCAGACCGGATCACAGCCTCAGAGGAGTTCTTCGATGAATGTGTTTGTAAAGCGTCTCTGCTTGATAGTCGCCCTGTCGGTTTTGGCCGCCGGGCAGGAAGCCCGGGCCGCAGTGGCGGGCTCTTCCGGCGCAGCGGCAAAATCCGCACCGAAGGAGGTGCCGCTATCAGGCAAGGTCGTGGAGACCATGGACGGTGGCGGTTATACCTATGTGCTGCTGAAAAACGGCACCGAGAAGACCTGGGTCGCCGTTCCTCTTATGAAGGTGTCGCCCGGCCAGCAGTTGACCCTGCTCCCCGGGTATGAGATGAAGAATTTCACCAGCAAGACGCTGAACCGCAAGTTCGACCGAGTGGTCTTTTCGGCAGGTGTTGCCAACGCCGAGGTGAAGTTGAGCCCGGCAGCCATCAAAATGGCGCATCAGGGCGTGCCTATGCCGGCCGCGAGCGCTCCTGCCGCCAAACAGGCTCCCGCGGCGAAGCAGGTCAAACCCCGGGGGAGCATCGAGCAGATAGCCAAGGCCAAGGGGCCCAACTCCTACAGCATCGCCCAGCTTTACGCCAAGAAGAAGAAGCTGGAAAAGAAGCCGGTCGTGGTCAGGGGGAGGGTCGTGAAGGTTTCGCCGCGCATCCTGAAGAGAAACTGGATCCACATCCAGGACGGAAGCGGAACGCAAGCCAAGAAGAACAACAACCTGGTGATAACCTCGAAGGAACTGCCCAGGATGGGTGACGTGGTCACCGTCAGGGGCACCCTCTACAACAACCTGGACTTTGGCTCAGGCTACCGCTACGACCTGCTCGTCGAAGGGGGACGTTTCAAAAAGTAGCCGGCCGGACTAAAGGCCATATCTCCCCCTCCCCCATCAAGGGGGAGGGAGTTTTTGGACAATTTGCGGAAGATTGTCGCTAATTAGGCGGCTTTTCCCCTTGAGACTGCTTTTCCCCTTGAGGTTGTTTTCCCCCCTGCAGTTGCTTGAACCTCGACATGCCGGCGCTCAGCGTGCCGGACAGCGCCTGGTAATCGTCGATAGCCCTTCCTATCAGGAACCGGGCCTCCTGCTGCAGATCCATGTGCAGATAGAGGTCGTCCTCCCGCCCCGCAGTTCCCTGCGGCGCCCCCCCTTTGCGCAGCCCGGGCCGCAGTATTTCCAGAACCGACCTGAACGGGAGAGCCGCTCCATTTCTGCCTTGCAGGAGCTGGCCGAGTATCTCCTCGGCCGCGCCCGCCAGTGTGACGACGGAAAAGAGATCCTTCTCCTCGAAATACAGACTAAGGGCCGTCTCTATCTGGTTGAAGGCGATCTCCTTCTTGGCGTATCTCTGAATGTTCATGCTGTAAGGCTCCTCTGTTTCGGGAAATGGACGGACGCATACGGCGGGTTGGCTGCCGGCCCGCGAAAGGCTTGCCGTTACCGGCCGGGACAGCGCGGATGCCGCCGGGGGAGCAGGCGGCAAGCCGGGAACGGAAAAAGGGCCGGACTCCCGTGAGAGCCGGCCCTTCTATTTGCCAAACGCCATAATCGCGGCAGCGATGCCGCTCATACGCAATTACGCCTTGGTCACGGAGACCTTCAGCACGGCGGAGACTTCAGGGTGGATCTTCACGGTTGCGGTGAAATCGCCCAGGTGCTTGATCGGCTCGGCAAGCACGATGCGCTTGCGGTCGATGTCGAGGCCCTGTGCCTTCAGGTGCTCTGCCAGCTCCATGTTGGTCACGGCGCCGAACAGCCTGTCGTCTGCACCGGACTGGTGCGAAATGGTAAGGGTAAGTGCTTCGATCTTGCCTGCCTGCAGCTTGGCAGCCTCGAGAACGCGGTTCTTCTTGTACTCAAGGTGCCTCTTGGTGTGATCGAGCGCCTTGGCGTTCTTCTCGGTCGCCTCGATGGCAAAACCTTTGGGGAGCAGGAAGTTCCTGGCATAACCGGGTGCTACCTTGACGATATCGCCGATGTTGCCCAGATGTTCTACGTTTTCCTTAAGAATGACCTTCATGTAATGCCTCCTAGCCTGATTGTTTACAGGTTTTCCTGTTTATTGGGGGATCTGAAATCGCCCCAGAGGTCGAAAATGCCAAGCAGCGCCACCGCCAGCACCATGAAGGGCTGGAAGATGAAAAGCAGGCATGTGATTAATCTGATTAACTTCGGCACCGCATACTTGCGGAAAAAATGGCTGATGACGGCAAGTCCCTGCACCGCGTAGCAGGCGCAGACGACGATCAGCACGTTGAGCGAGGCCAGGTAGACCATGTTCTGCGGCACCAGCATGCCGAAGCCCGCCGCGATCAGGAGCCAGACCAAAGGTTCCGGGTTGCGGTACTTCCGGAAATCGCCCAGGTAGACCGGCAGGCGGACCCGCGAGGCGACCTGGGACAGCACCAGCAGGTTCAGGCAGGCCACCACTGCCAGCGCCACGGTAATAAGCGCAGGATATATGGTGACGATGAGCGCGCCGGCCTGGTGCATCGAATCCTGCATCACCTTGAGCTCGTCGCCCTTGACGCCCGCCTTCTGGTAAAGCTGGGCGGTCTGGGCAATGCTGGCCTCGACCCCCTGGGTCACCTTGGCGTGCAGATCGGTGCCGGTCACCAGGCTGAAGGCGGCCGCCGCGACCATGAGGAACACGAGGTTCAGGGCGACCGTGTAAGCCGCCGAACGTGCGCCCCCTTTGAGCCGGATCAGAAACTCCGGCAGGGCCAGGGACATGACGCCCGCCTGCAGCAGGTAGATGAGCACGGCCGCGGGGTCGGCAACTATGGCAAGCAGCGCCGCGGTTGCCGCCACCAGGGCGATCCCCGTTTTCCTGCCGTTTTTCAGCGCGTAGAAGACTCCGGGAGCAGGGGCAAACAGGCCGGGAAGCATGCCGATGACCGGCAGGAAAAAAAATGCAAGAAAGAGCGTCGCCGTGGCGACGCTCCCCTTGACTACGTCCAAAATCCGCCCCTGCAGTAAGGGGTTCATCTGCACCGGCACAGATCAGGCTGTTGCGTGGCTGCCCGCAATGGGAAGCAGCGCGATGTTTCTTGCCCTTTTGATCGCTTCGGTGATCTCCCTCTGGTGCTTGGAGCAGTTGCCGGAAATGCGGCGCGGGATGATTTTGCCACGCTCGGAAACAAAGTAACGCAGGGTGCGGGGATCTTTGTAATCGATGGAAACCTGCTTGTCCGCGCAGAAACGGCAAACCTTACGACGCTGGAAAGGTCTCTTCTTCCTGGGACCGCTGCTGGTGCTTCTCTGGGGTGTTCTCTCGTCAGCCATCTATTTATCCCTCCACCGTAGTAGTCGTTTCGGCCTGAACCTCGGCAGCTTCAACAGCCGTTTCCTCGGTTCCTTCCTCGGCACTCTTAACCGGAGCGGCTGCCGGAACAACCACGTCCTGGTCGAGCTTCACGCTCTGGTACCTGATCACCTTGTCGTCAAGGCGCAGACGGCGCTCCAGTTCGGCGATCAGCGGGGAGTCGCCGTCGAAGCGGAGATAAAAATAGCGGCCACGCGGGCTCTTGTTGATCGGGTATGCCAGTTTCCTGGTGCCCCAGTCCTCAAGCCTCTTGAACTCGCCGTTCATGTTGGCGATTACGTCCTGTACCTTGGTGGAGAGAGCCTTGATCTCTTCGTCACCGAGGTCCGGCTGGACGATGTAAATCGTCTCGTACATCCTCATTGTTATGCCTCCTCACGGTTAATTGAGCCCCGGGTCCTGCCCGGAGCAAGGAGCTACGGCGCTAGCCGTTCTTGTGGAACAGTATTCATTACTACAGATACTTCTCGTTGACAAGCTTAAAAAGCAAATCCTGGCAAAGATCGAGATTTAATTGAGTGGCAAGGCGAATGAGACACGCGGCCGGCGGCGCTTCTCAACCGACTGCGGGTCAATGATGATTCGCCCCTGCGACAAACTGCCGACTAGGCCGACGCATGATGATCAGCCGCTACACGTTGAACCTGAAGTGCATGACGTCGCCGTCCTGCACCACGTACTCCTTGCCTTCCAGCCGCATGAGCCCCTTCTCCTTGGCGCCCGCCTCGCCGCCGGAAGCGACGAAGTCGGCGTAGGCGATCACCTCGGCCCGGATGAAACCCTTCTCGAAGTCGGAGTGGATCACACCTGCCGCGCCGGGGGCCTTGGTCCCCCTGGTGATGGTCCAGGCCCGCACCTCCTTGACGCCCGCGGTGAAGTAGGTGATGAGGCCGAGCAGCTCGTAGCCCGAGCGGATCAGACGGTCCAGGCCCGACTCGGCAAGCCCCATCTCGCTCAGGAACGCCTGCTTCTCGTCGCCTTCCAGCTCGGAGATTTCCGCCTCGATGGAGCCGCAGATGAACACCACGCCGTTCCCCTCGCGCGCGGCCAGCTGGCGCACCTCCTCGACGTAGGGGTGCTTCCCCTCCAGGTCGTCCTCGGCCACGTTGGCCACGTAGAGCACCGGCTTGGCGGTCATGAGGTGCATGTCGCGCAGGATGAGCCGCTCGTCCTCGGTCTCGGCGATGTCGCGCGGAGAGAGCCCCTTCTCCAGGACCGACTTCACCTTGAGGCAGAAGTCCACGTCGTCCTTGGCCTTCTTGTCGCCGCTTCTCGCCTGTTTCTCGACGCGCAGCAGGCGCTTTTCCACCGTGTCGAGGTCCGCCAGAGCCAGTTCGGTCTGGATCACCTCGATGTCGCGCACCGGCGAGACGCTGCCGCTCACGTGCACCACGTTCTCGTTATCGAAGCAGCGCACCACGTGCAGGATGGCGTCGGTGGAACGGATGTGGCCTAGGAACTTGTTCCCCAGCCCCTCCCCCTGGCTTGCGCCCTTGACGAGCCCTGCGATGTCCAGGAACTCGATGGTGGTCGGCTGCATGCGCTCCGGGTGGACGATCTCGGCGAGCTTGTCCATCCGGGGATCCGGTACCGCGACGATGCCGACGTTCGGGTCGATCGTGCAGAAGGGATAGTTGGCGGACTCGGCCCCTGCAGAGGTGAGCGCGTTGAAGATGGTAGACTTTCCCACGTTGGGGAGACCGACGATGCCGCAGTTGAAACCCATGACCAATTTCCTCTGTTAATCCGGCCGACAGTGCAACCGAATGACTCTTTTCATTTCCAGAAGTACTAAACTCCCGCATAGTGCACAAACACCCCCTCTCCCTTGAGGGGAGAATGCCGAGCGGGAGATTGGTACTAATCAGCTTTCATTTTAAGCACCGAAACCGGGTGCAGAAAAACCGCGTCCGCCTATCGGCCCGCCCGCCGGGCCTCACGCAGGGCTACTTGCCGTTGAAGATGCTCATCGCCTTGGGCATGCCTTCCCTGATCACCATCTCCAGCGCATCGACCGCGACGTCCAGCGTCTCCAGAAGCGCGTCCATCTCCCCCTTGGCGAAGTTGGTCAGCACGTAATTCACCACGTCGCCGTGCACCGGCCGACCGATGCCGATGCGGATCCGCGCATAGGCGGGGGAGCCCAGCTCCTGGGCCAGGGAGCGCAGACCGTTGTGCCCTCCGTGCCCGCCTCCCTCCTTGAGCCTTACCTTGCCAAACGGGATGTCGAGGTCGTCGTGGATCACGATCAGATCGGAGAGGGAGAGCTTGTAGAACCGGAGCGCCTCGGCTACGGAACGCCCCGACAGGTTCATGAAGGTCTGCGGCTTGAGGAGGTAGGCCCGCTCCCCCGCCCAGTTCCCGTCACCAGCAAGACCCGAGAAGGCCTTCCTGGTGACCGGGATGCCTGAGAGGCGGGATAAGCGGTCCAAAACCATGAAACCCGCGTTGTGGCGGGTCCATGAGTACTGTGGCCCGGGGTTGCCGAGCCCTACGATAAGTTTTGCTGCCATAGTTTACCTGGCTTACGCAGCAGGCTCTTCTTCCTCTGCGCCGCCCTTCCTGCCGAGGATGCTGACCACGGCCGCCTTGGGATCGCCGACGATGGTGGCCCCGATCGGGGCAACGATGTCGCCGACGTGGATGGAATGGCCGATGGCCAGCTCGGTGATGTCGATCTTGATCTGCTCGGGGATGTGGACCGGAAGGCACTCGACTTCCACTTCGTGCATGGCGAAGTCAAGGAAACCGCCCGCCTTGGCGCCGGCGGCGGTACCGACCAGTGCGATCTTGACATGGATCTTCACCTTGTCGGCCAGGTTGATCCTGTGCAGGTCGACGTGGCGAGGCGTGCCCTTCAGGCTGTCCCTGAGCAGGTCGGCGACGATAACGGTCTGGCCGTCCAGCGCGCCCTCGCACTTCAGGGTAATGATGTGGTTGCGGCCGCCCTCGCCTGCTATCGCCTCGGAGAGGTCCTTCTGACCAAGGGAAACGGCTACGGCTTCCATCCCTTTGCCGTACACAACTGCAGGGATGCGCCCCGCGACCCTCAGACGACGGGAGATACCCTTGCCAGTCTGTTCCCTCAGTTCCACATTCAGCACCTGCTCGCTCATACATCCTCCGATGTCAATCATGTTATTTTGATGATTACGTTGACGTTGTTATTAAATTAAAAACAGCCGACAGCCCCGAACTAGACGAACAGGGAGCTGACGGATTCATCCTCGTGTATGCGCCGAATCGCCTCGGCCAGCAGTTCCGCGACCGAGAGCACCCTTATCTTGTCGGAAAGCTCGGCCTTGTCGCCCAGCGGCACCGTATCGGTTATCACGACCTTCTCTATGACGGACGCGTTGATCCTGTCGATGGCCGGGCCGGAGAGTACGCCGTGGGTGGCGCAGGCGTAGACGTTGGCGGCGCCGTGGTTCTTCAGGGCCTGGGCGGCCTGGGTCAGCGTTCCGGCCGTATCGATCATGTCGTCCAGGATGATCGCCGACTTTCCCTTCACGTCGCCGATCAGGTGCATGATCTCGGCAACGTTCGGTCCGGTGCGGCGCTTGTCGATAACGGCCAGCGTGCAACCGAGCCTCTTGGCGAAGGCCCTGGCGCGCTCGGTCCCGCCGGCGTCGGGGGAAACCATGACCAGGTTGTCCAGATCCGAAGCGAAGCGGGTTTTCAGATGGGACAAGAGCACCGGAGCGGCGTAGAGGTTGTCCACCGGGATATTGAAGAAGCCCTGGATCTGCCCCGCATGCAGGTCGACGGTGACGACCCTGTCGGCCCCCGCCGCCGTGACCAGGTCGGCCACCAGCTTGGAGGTGATCGGAGTCCTGGGAGCGGCCTTGCGGTCCTGACGGGCGTAGCCGTAGTAAGGCATGACAGCCGTGATGGTTGCTGCGGAGGCCCGCTTCAGGGCGTCCATCATGATGAGCAACTCCATCAAGTTGTTGTTGGTCGGGCAGCAGGTGGACTGCACCACGTAGATGTCCCGGCCACGCACGTTCTCGCCGATCTCCACGGAGATCTCGCCATCGGAGAAGGTTTTCACCTTTGCCTTGCCCAGCGGCACTTTGAGGCACTCACAGATCCTCTCTGCCAGAACCGGATTCGAGTTGCCGCTGAACACCCTGATCTTGTTTTCCATCAATATCCGGCCCTCTTGACTTCATGTGTATTGTACTGCCGCTGGCACCCCGAGGCGGTCGCCGCCGGGTAACCAGCATCATAAATTCCGGAAACGCTACTTAATACAATAGTTGGCAGACGAAGTCAACCGAAAAGCTCTCAGGGGCGAAGGCTACGGGCCGCGGTACAGGCGGCCGGCACCGGCAGGAGCCGGGGCTTGGCGCGCGAGAAGTTTTTCTACGAAAACATTGTAGTTTGCCGCGCAGCAGACGATAAGTACCCTGCCGGCCCACTCTGACAAGGCAAGGAGTAATCGATATGGATCAGCGGCGCTTCCACAGGGTCACATTTTCGGCGCCAAGTGACTTGATGCACCACGGCATGACTTATCGTGGACGACTGGACAATATCTCTTTGCGCGGGGCCATGATCAGCGCGGATGAATGCATCATGATTTCCCCCGGAGAGACCTGCACCCTGTCCGTGACCCCCTGTCCGGGAGCGGCTCCCATCGTCTTGACGGCCGAGGTCGTGCACTGCTTCTTCTCGATGGTAGGCGTGAAGTTCGTAGCCTTCGGCGAAGGTGCCGAGAGCCGGCTCCATGCTTTGATGCGGGACATATCGGGTGAGCCGGACAAACTCAGGAAAGAGCTGGAAGTGATTCAGCAGCACAAAGCGGGTCAGCGGGAGGGGTGAGGCGGGTTACCCTTTTCAGGTGGGGTGAGCTGACGGCCGGCGCCGCCGGTCAATGCCGTGTCTGCAACGTCTCCAGGCGCTTTCCGCACTCGTCGCAGGGGACCCGGCGCTCATACGGCAGACAGCTGTTAATGTTGAGAACCTCCTCGGCCAGCGCGAGGCTTCTATACCTCAGGGAAACCTCCTCCAAGATGCATTTCAATCTGACCAGGGCATCCATGCTCCCCGATCTTGCGTATTCCTTGTAAACCTGCATGACTTCCGTGAAAATGGTTTGAAGCTCCTGATCGTGCGAGACCTGTGCGGCATCTGCATCGCACGGGGCTTCTTCCGCGCTACAGGGCGCCTGCGCTCCATTTTCCGCCGCGCCGCCGCGTCCCTCTTCCATCAAATCGGAAAACGCCTCGGTGTTGAACTTGTATCGTGCATGGCCGATGTCGAATATGCGCTTGTCCATACTGCCTCCTGATCCGCCCATTTCATTAACTGCAACCAGAGATTCTCATAGTGAAACTCTGTACTTTTTCATTATCGGTGTCACAGCACGAAACTTTAACGGCCCTGCGCAGTTTATTGCAAGGGGAGCGAAAAAAACTTCATGGATCTAAAAAGGGCGCCCGGCTGAGAGCGCCCCTGGAAAAAGAGCGGCTTTCACTCATACCTGCAGCTAGTCACTCGAAGTAACCGGTATTGGTAGAGATGCCCTGAACACCCGTCTCCGTTTCCTTGACAGTGACCGGCTCTTCCGTTATAGTCCTGCGCAAATCCAGCTGCGCATATGGATACACGACAATACTAAACCATCCGTGAGGATGGGACGGAAAGCCTACTGGGTCTCACCGAGACAGCCGGGTCGCCGAAATATCATTGGATATTTGGCCCCGGCTTTTTGTTGCCCGGGTTTCCGGACGGATTGCCGAAGCGGATGCTTCAACTTACGGATGTTGCACAGTTCCATAAACACAACAACGGGAGATAAAAAATGAAAGGTTTCATCGTGGCCGGAGCGGTCATCACATCGTTCATCCTCACGGCACCTACGACCGGATTCACTTCGGTTGGTGTCAATGTCCAGATAGACGGGTACCTGCCGGCTCCGCCGGGGGTGCACATATCCGTGGATGCGGGCCGGCCTTATTACGTGGAGCATGACCGGCGAGTGTACATAGAAAAGAGGCGCAAGCACGACAACGGCAAGCATCGCGGGCATGGCAAGCATGAGGACCAGGGCAGGAAGAAAGGCCACGGCAACAAGGGGAAGCACGACTGATGTGCGGGAGGTCTATCTATTCCAGTCGATGACGCTGCGGTTGAAATCCACGTGGTAGCGGAATTTCTTCAGGAAGTTCATCCCGAGGAGGCCATCGTATCCGGCAGGGCCAGCGCCGGGTAGGATTGCGGTCGGCAGTTGCGGAAGATTTTTCGGACCGACCACCAGCGAATCGGCGACAAACCAGCGGCCGTCAACCTGACGGCCGTCGGCGACGACCCCCGTAAGCGCGCGGGTCTCCTTGGGATCCACACCAAGCCGGGCGGCCACTCTTTCGCTTATGGTCGTAACTGACGCACCGGTGTCCAAGACGAGCATCGCCTGCACCGAGTTGCCGCGGTAGGAAAAAGTAACCGGGACGAGCACCGTGTTGCCGTTGATGACCACTGCAGTCACATCGCTGCGTGAGGCGGTCGAGGGAGTCAGGTTTAACCTGGGCGGTTTGACATAGGCTACCATCTTTTCGGCCAGCTTCTCTGCCAGGTCCGGATCAACGGACTGAAGGTCCCGGTACGCCATGTCGGCGTTTTCCTTGTCATACAAGATCAAATATGACAACCCGAGATGGTAATAAACGTCTGCGTCCGATTTTATGGCAAGAGACCGTTTCAAGGCATCAACTGCAGCCGATATCATTTCGACGTCGTAGCCGACTCCAAAGCTTCCTCGACGGTAGTAGGCCAGGCCCAGCCACTTGTAGGCTTCGGCGCTATCCTGCTTTGCGTTGACGGCCAACGCGTAGGCTCGGATAGCCTTGTCATAATTGCCTGCCTGAAAATATTTTGCCCCCTCCAGGAGATACCCTTCCGTAGCGACCAGCGGAGAGGCAATCAACAAGAGGCACAATCCGGTCAGGAGTACTCTCATAGCGATTCTCCATGGAAGGTTTGCCACGACGGCGGTCCATCCCCGCCGTCACCGGGAAGGACCGCGGTGCAGGTCAGCTCAGTGCAGGTATCCCCAGACTCGACACCGCCGGGCGCCCTAGGACCTCTCCTTGAATATCTTCCAGAAATCGATGCTCATCCTCTCCCGCGCCTGTTGCAACACAAATCCCTGATGCAGGACCTCGACCTCGATGCCGGGCATGTGCAGGGCGCCCCAAGGGACAACGATGGTGTCGTAGCGGTCCACAGCTTTCTTCAGGTGGCGGATCACCTCGTAGTTCCTGCGGTAGAGGATGTCTTCCACGATCACCTTCTGCATTTCGGGGGTGATGTACTTCCCTGACCAGGCGCTGGAGGCCACGAACCCCTTGGCCACGGAAGGGGTCGCCTTCATCTGCTTCCCGAGTTCGTCCAGGAACCTGATGGTTGGCGGGCGAAACGAACTGACATCGACATCGGCCCTGAGGATGTCGACCTGCGCCGGCGATCCCGCTCCAAAGGTGCGAGCCTGCTCGCCCGGCTTCTCCAACTCCGCCGCATCGATCAGCCTACCCTTGAAATGCATTTTTTCCTGCTGCAGCGTGAGCCCCAGGTAATCGGCGACTTTGCCGTAGTCCAGCCTGTTGGGCAAAAGGCTCTTGTCATCGGAAACCCCTTCGGCAAGAACGAGGGTACGACCCGGAGCGCCCAATCCAACAAGCTCATCGTAGTACTGCTTCTCCCCCATATGGATCATGCCCACCAACCGGATCGCCCTGTTATCGCGCCGGTATACCTTCTCCGTCATATAGATGCCTTTGGGAGCAAGACGCATGAATCCGGAGGTGCTCTTCTGCATGTACGAACTAACGGTGGCAAACAGCAGCAGCACCGATACCAAGGGGATAACGACAAGGTTGACCGCCCCAAAAACAAGGGTGTTCCTCAGGCTGAAAAAGGGCTCCTGAAACATCTCCCTTCGCATCAGGTAGCCGGTCTGATTCGATTTCCTGAGGTAGTGAACGGGCAGCAGGCAAAGAAGAAGCTGTCCGACTGCCGCCAGCAGACCGAAAACCCAATTGCCCGAAACAGCGGGAAAAACCCATACGGAAATAGGGATGAGGAGGACGAATATGATAAGTGGCAGGAAGAGACGCTTAGGCAACCGATTGTCGATGCCGAGACTCTGATAGACGGCAAATGCCATCAAAAGTACAAACTCACCGAGAACCTGACGCAAATGCGTAAGGGCTGGCAGCGAGAGGGCCAGCGAAACAATCTCATCAAGGAAGGAAACCGCACCGTCAACAAGAAATATGATCAGGAAAAGATTGGCAAAGAGTCTCATATGATTTCTCCAAACCGTTCAGTAACGGGGAACGGGTCTGGCCTTCTGGCAGGCGGACAAAATTAACCAGCGTCAATGTTAAGCCATGCCCGGCAAATGTCCACGGTTGCCATCAACATAGTCGGGTACCGGGACGGCCCCGGCCGCACATAGTAACACCCCGCCCTGCTTTTCCACAGCGCAAAAGGTGATGACACGGAATTGGTATTTGGGAGTGCCCGGTGCACAAAAAAAGCCGGCGCTTTTTGGGCGCCGGCAGAGCAAAAAATCAAAATAAGCATGAGAAGCATGAGACTTATCAGCGGCCGTACCGTTACCGCGACGCCTGTCCGCGGCAAGGCAACGCGGGCCGCAGAAAGTCCTGCTAAGGAACGATTACGGTCAGCTTTTTAACCAGGTTGCTGGCGTCGGTGACAAACAGGTTAGCGCCATCGGTAGTGATACCTCTGGGGGCAGCAACGTTCGCAATTGTGGTAGTGGCACCCGTGGCAATGACCACCTTCTTGATTACACTGTTGCCAGTATCAGCCACGTAGAGATTGGTTCCGTCGGTCGTGATGCCGGTGGGGCCACTGAATCCAGCAGCAATTTGTGTGACTTCACCTGTGTCAATCACGACCTTGCAGACCCTGTTGGCATCGGTTACATACAGGTTTACGCCGTCGGTAGTAACACCACGTAGCGCAGTAAACTGTCCAGTACCTACCACCGTAGAAACATCCCCTGAGGGAACCGCTACCGAGCGGATCGTAGTGCTATCCGTTACGTACAGTATTACGTCGTCGGTCGTGATGGAACTGAGGCTGAAGCCTGTGTTCTTCAATACGCCACCGGTGCCCGTAGCAATAACCACCGATCGGACTGTATTAGCATTGTCAGTTGCGTACAGGTTAGTACCGTTAGTAGTGATATATGGTCCGATAGGTGATTGGCTTCCAACGGTAGTAACGGCGCCCGAAGAAATCTTCACCTTGTAGATGGTGTCGGCGGTGCCAGCGACATATAGGTTAGCACCATCTGTCGCGAGGCCGTTGAGTTCGTCAGCGGCACCAACGGTTGCCAAAGTTGAGACGGCGGTGGTGCCTACATCTTTGAACGCGAGGGTCCTGCCCTGAAGCGCCCCGCCCATGAGGCCGCTTGTGCTGTGCGGTCTGTCGGCGGTGTGGCAGGACTGGCAGGTGTTCGCTGCATTCGTGCTATGAATTAGTTCTTTGCGCGCATCAACAGCCGCCGGGAAGCTGGTGGTGTGGCAGGAGGTGCACTGGCTGTTGGCATTAACCAAGGCACTTGCAGCAACTACCTTGGCCGTCAAAACTGTCGGTTCAACGCCGGTATTTTCAGCCGCGACAGTGGATGTTATGGTCGCAGTGACGGTGTAAACAACAGCATTTTCCGGCGTGAATGTGAAATTCTGTCCAGTTGTGGTTTTAGTAGCCACATCGGGGCTTACTGCAAATGCGTAATTGAGGCTGGCGACGTTGCCCGTTGCAGCCACGCTGCAGTTCACCGCGTTACCCACAACGCCGTCGGTCGGCGCAAAAATGGAAGCGGCTATTCTCGCGTACCGTTGGAACTCCGGCTCGATGATTTGGCGGCTGGCAGGGATGAGCAGGGCCTGGACTTGGCCGCTCAAGTTGATGCGACTACCCTTGTTTGCCGGGTTTGTGTAGCTGTAGTAACCGGTTATCTTGTGATTGGCATCAGCGGCGATGGTCACCGGGACCACTCCGTCGAGGATGATACCAGACACCCCTGTGGTGCTCCAGGTGTTGTTCTTGTTCTGGGCGTATATCTGCCCGCCTTCTGTCTGGGCCAGGGAAAGGGTCCCGGTCAACGGTGCCACATTGAAAGCTACGGCAACGCTGTGCGCTCCGGAGGTAGTGGCTGCATAAGCTTGTGGCAAGGCACCAGCAAAATCGTCAACGATCACCGATGCAGGTGCTGCCGAGCCTGCGACTAAAGAGATGGTCGCAGCACCAGTCGGGTAAAGGTAGACGGTGCCGCTTTTGACCACCTTTTCGGTCCCGTTATAAGCCACGCTAACTTTGTTAGTGTCGTTCCCTCCTGCTACCTTTACCGTCAAAGTCCACGCGTTGGCGAGGGCAGGGACTATAAGCAGCAGCAGGGTCATGATCATAAATCCTGCACTTTTGCGCATTGTTAGTTTCTCCTATTTGAAAAAAAGTTGGCAAATAGTTAAATGCAAGCAAATGGAATCGACCAAATCACTTGATATGGCAAGAAAGGCAGAGTTTCGATCCGGCCTGCGGAGCGAGCACCAGGTAGTTGACCGGTTCATTGCCCGGGTAGACGTTTTTCTTGTTGTGAACGTCGTGGCAAGTGGCGCAGGTCATGTAGGCGCTGCCGTTGGCTGCGACATAAAGACGATCGGCTATCTTGAGCTGCTGGGAGTTGTCGAGGAAGGGGGCGTTAGGGTTGCGGATCCAGGCGTCGGCATTGGGATCGTTGGCGGCGGCATCCAGGGTCGTCTGATCCGGAGCTATACCGGTCTCGGGCCCGATGCCCACCGCGACGTAGTCGAAGCCGACAGGATGGTCGTTGGTGAGTCCGGCAACCCCGGCACCGACGCCGGCGCCGTTACCTACGATGGAAAAGTTGTCGCCTGTGAGCGTTGCCGCACCGGCCGAGGCGCCGTAGTGCTGATCGGGCGCGATGGTGCCGTCATGGCAGCTCATGCAAAGACGCGTCGGTCCAATCGCCTTGTCGGTGGTGGCTTCCTGCAGCGCGGTGGCGTTGATGGTCGAGCTGTTGTAAGCGACGTTGAAAGGCTTGGTATCCTCGGCGCGGGACCAGAGCGGGAGATACTCACCGCCGGTCGAGGCCGCATGGTGAGGCGTATGGCAGAAGGCGCAGACCCGCGCCTGATTGTCGACGTAACCATACATGGTCATGTCGTGCGGTCCGCCGATAACCCCGTCACCGCGGGCAGCAGCGCCGAAAGCCGCAGTTGCTGCACCAAGGCTACAAACTGCCAGAAAAGCTAGAATCTTTTTGCCCATTGCACAGTTCTCCTTTTCACTAAAGTGGAATTACCAGTAGCTCTACATTTATTGCATGAACTACAACTGCAATGACGCTGCGCGATTCCGCCTCTCCTTTCCGCCCCCCAACATTAAAATAAGTCAGTCATGGAAGACTATTATGACCCACATACACACGGCCGAAACTAATTAGAAAAAGAGCCCAGTATCAACAACTTAATTAAGACCCAGAACTTGTTGTTTTAATGTGGATTAATATCAAAGATTTCACTATTGGAGTTTATGTAGCAACAGCATGTTGTCAAGGTTGTGGGCACATTTTCCTGCATATTATTTTGGCTCGCCGGCTAATTAATAAAGTAGCGCTCTCCTCCTAACCCTCAGTTTTTCTAATATTTTCAAGATTCTATACCCTCATGAGCACTGCCCCACCTTGGCAGCTGGCAAACAGGGCAATCGGCAATGAGTTCACAGCAATGGCGCGGGGCCGGCAGCACCCGTTCAGTAAAAAAGCTGCGATTTTCGCCGACTAATGGAATTTACCTAGATGGCATCACTGGGGCATTTCCAGGCTATTCCGGAAATGACGGTTCTTCGGCTCACTTACCCTTTGCCATACCGCCTGCTCCGGCCCGGCAACCGTGGAAATGAAAATCAATTGCAATATCTGCCAGGGATGTGCTAGCGTGAAAACAGGTCAATCACGTCAGCATCAGAAAAGGAGAAAGAAGGATGGCGTATATCGTATGGGGTTTCATCGGAGTTTCCCTTGTTGCTGTAGTTTCCCAGTTCGGGTCGTATTATGCTTCTTTGCGAAGCAGCTGAAATTTCGCGATATAATTAGAAATTCAGAAATGCCGGATATTTTGTCCGGCTTTTTTTTGACATGAGCCTGACCAGTCGGATGGCGGCGCTCCGCGACGTAAGTAGGCTGGTGTAGCTATCTCGTTAGTTACTGAATCGATAAAGGCCACCTCTCAGCAGTGAGAAGTGGCCTTTATGAGGTGATTGCTGCGGTGAAAAGGTATTGCTGTCAGACGTCGACCAACAATGGACCGCTCGACCATGCACCGTTAACCAGTCTGCGCAGTCCCAGGGGATTGTCGTTTTTCAGCGGGGCCGGCAATACCCGGTCGGGATATCCTTGATAGCAGACCGGACGCAAAAAGCGGTCAATTGCCAAGGTTCCCACAGAGGTTCCTCGGCTGTCGGAAGTGGCGGGATATGGACCTCCATGCACCATGGCGTCACAGACCTCAACACCGGTTGGATAATCGTTCAGTATTACTCGACCCACGCGGTTTTCCAAGGCTTCAAGCAATTCTTGGCAATTGTCCAATTCATCTTGCTCTGCAAACAGGCTGGCAGTGAGATGACCATTCAAAGCAGGAACAATTTCGACCAACTCTTTGAGGTCATGAAGAGCCACGATGTTTGTCGAAGGGCCGAATACTTCTTCTTCCAGAGGGTGCTCCGGATCCGCAAGCAGGGTTGACTCTGCCCGGAAGACACATGCCTGGGCTCGATTCGTTTCAATCGGCCCCGATGCAATCTGTTCAACCCCGGCTGTCCTTTTCATACGAACAAGGCCTTCCAGGTAACTTTCAAGCGTGCCACGGTTGAGCATCACCGCGGGAGGCTTGTCCCCCATCGCGTCCGCAAACTGCATGCAGAACTGGTCGAAAGCCTTGCCCCTGAATCCGATCACGAGCCCGGGATTGGTGCAAAACTGCCCCGCACCCAAAGTAACCGAACCGGCGAGCCCCAGGGCTATGGCACCAGCTCGCTCTTCAAGCGCTCGCGGCATCAGGATCACGGGGTTGATGCTGGACATCTCTGCGAATACCGGAATTGGCTCGGGACGGCTGGCTGCCAGGTCGCAAAGGGCGCGGCCGCCCAGAAGTGATCCGGTAAAGCCAACGGCCTTAATTTCAGGGGCTTTCACCAAAGCTCTCCCGACTCCTTCGCCAAAAACCATTCCGAAAACGCCCGACGGCATCTGGCAACGCCGCACCGCGCGGGTGATGGCCTGGCCGACCAGTTCGGCGGTGGCCGAATGCCCGGAATGGGCTTTTACAACCACAGGGCAGCCGGCCGCAAGTGCCGAAGCGGTATCACCTCCAGCAACCGAGAAAGCCAGTGGGAAGTTACTGGCGCCAAAAACAGCCACCGGACCGACCCCGATACGGTACTGCCGTATATCCGATCGCGGCATCGGCTCCCGCGTCGGAAGAGCGGTATCAATACGTGCGCCTAAAAAGTCTCCTCGGCGGACTACAGAGGCAAACAGGCGAAGCTGATTGGTCGTGCGGGAACGCTCGCCACGAATACGCCCCTCAGGCAGGCCCGTCTCCCGCATCACCAACTGTACGAAAGCATCGTCAAGAGATTCAATTTCATCGGCGACCGTTTCGAGAAACACCGCTCGCTCTTCCAGCCCTGTTTTTCCATAGCTGCGGAACGCATCAGCAGCTGCAGCGGTCGCCTTTCGTACTTCGGCTTCGGTTGCTTTGTAAAAGGTGTATGGAAGAGGCTCTCCTGTGGCGGCCTCATATGATGAGAATCTGGTGTCTGATTCAGCAATACGCTTGCCATCGATAAACTGTTTTCCAATAATCTCCATGAGGTTCCTCCTGATCCAAGATAACAAGTCTCGCGCAGCCATTTCGATTTCACCAGTTCTCCCACCCGGACATGGCAGGGACGGGACACGGGCGACAACCCCGGTAAGTTCAAAGACGATCAAGATTATCGTCACCCGTCTCTCGGTTAATTCGAGTCAACCGGCACTGAAGCAGTTGGAATATATGTTAATTTTCATGGACTGTAAATTAAATTCAGGCCACAGTGGCGGCACTTTCAGGTCGCCCGTGACATCTACAGTCCAATAAACGTGGCAAACACTCCTCAGTGAGGTCCAAATGCCGAGTAAATCGACGAAATAAAGCAGCACCAAACCCCACCTTAGACATGCTGCATGATTGCTTTCTGATAAAATCCAACTATGCTTGACTCAAAGAGCAACCACTAATTGTGTTGACTGCACATCGAGTTGCTCATTTGTAAACATTCACATAAATAATGTTATACGGCCTTTTGGTACGGATTGGCACATTCTATGGCTGAGTGGCTCAAGCTGAGTGAGCACAGGCTGTCCGACCAAATTATTACCATTCGTTAATAGTTCGCCATCAATTATCCGCCCACTGGTTTGTTCGTGGCCCCGCAAGTGACATGGGTCTGGAATTCACAACAGAAAAAAGGAGGCAGGTATGAAACGGGAATTGCGTCGGATTGCAACAGTGGTGTCACTCATTTCGGTTACTGCTATTCTTTCGGCATGTGGCGGCAGCAGCAGTAACGACGGCGGCAACTCCAGTCTGTATACCGGCAAGACAGACCAGGCAACCATTAGCACCCAAAGCGTGAAGGACGCCCTGGCAAGCGTCAAAGAAGTAATTCCCTCCTGCAACGCAACGGGCGTAACCAAGGTGGTGGTAAACGACCAGACAAACAGGGTCCTCTCCGTAATCAAACTCGCCCAGCGCACGCTGCCGCCGGTTACCGCCAAAAGGGTGGTGAAATCCACTGCGCTTTTTTCCCCGAATGTTCCGGCCGCAACAACAGGCACCTGCGGCGGCACCATGTCGTTCCCAACCTATTCTCACAACAGCGGAACCACGACGGTATCTGTGAAATGGGATAATTACTGCACCAGTGACAGCTCAGGGAACAAGACTACCATAAACGGCACGCTGAACGCGGTTGATGCCGGGACTCCGAGTGCGTCCGGTCCCGTCACCACCAAATTGACCGCGAACATCCCGATTCTTTCTGTAGTCGAAAAAAATGCCCAGGGAGTCGTGATCGCGCATGAGGATGTTGCTCTCAACGGTTTCGAGTATGTTCCCTCCAGCGGCGCCAGCATCTCAAATCTTTCGGGGACCGCCAAGTTCACTTCGTTCGAGGTAAAAGATTTCCAGAATAACAAGGCATACAAACTTGAAAACGTGAATATATCGTCCAGCCAGGTGGGAGTTGACACCCAGCTGTCAGTGTCAGGCCGGATATTCCGCGGAACGTCGGGGTATACCGACCTTAGCACCGATACGCCAATCATCATCGACCCCAACAAGAACCTGAAATCAGGCGCGATTAGTTTTACCGGTGCAGGAGGACATAAAGCCACCCTGACAGTCGTGCCTGGAACGGGCCAGACCTTTACCGTTGCGGTCGATGGCACTGCAGTAAGTGGCGCGCAACTTCAGTGTAACGGACTGTAGATCATCGCTCGATAGGCGCAGGCAACCTTACGTGGACCGGGTCACCTGGCGGGTGACCCGGTCACCACAAGAGGGGTCGAAGCCCATGTCATGCGGCCATTTCCCTCACCGGCAGCCTGGAGATCCGACATGGTTTTTGCGCGGAACCTGCTACGCCACAAGATACGCAGTTGCATGACATTGCTCGGAGCAGCGGTCGGGATTTCCATCTATGTGGCGACCACAGCGATCACCAACAACCTGGAGCGGGAGACGCGCCAAAGCTTCGAGAACTACAACACCGACCTCGCAATCCAGAGTAAAGGATCGGCGACCTTCCTCCATTCACGCCTCAAACCCGAAGACCTTGACGGCCTTAGCGCAATTCTTGGCGGAAATGTCGATCCCCTGGTGGTCGGTGCCTTTAAGGAGGAGTGGAATCCCTACGCCCTGCTTGTAGGGGTGCCGCCTCGCGTTATTACCAGGTTTGGGCTCACCGAGGGCCGGTACCCGGCTCCAGGCAGCACCGATGTCATGGTGGGAAACCTCCTGGCCCAGCGCCTTGGGTTGAAAGAAGGGGACCAGATCTCTTTGGGGGCGGAGCCGGCAAAGGTTGTAGGGGTTTACTGCTTCGGCAATCGCCTGTTCGATGGAGCGGTGGTGGCGGATATTTCCGAGGCCCAGCGACGCACCGGCAGGCCCGGGCAGTTCAATCTTGCCCTGGGGCGGCTGAGAGACAGCTCTTCCCTGAAAAACGTGATCAATGAGATCAATGCGCGCTTTCCCCACCTCACTGCGCTCTCGACTGTCGATTTCGTCGGTAACATTCGTCTCTTCAGGACAGTCGACACCTTTGCCAAGGCCATCGCCGTCATCTCGTTCTTCGGTTCGTGTCTCGTAGTGACCAACACGCTACTTATGGCTGTGTCCGAAAGAACGCGTGAAGTCGGCATCCTCATGGCCATTGGATGGCGCGCCAGGCTGATCCTTGGCATGCTGACGGCAGAAACCTTGACTATCTGTCTCGGTGGCGCCCTGGTCGGCAACGGACTCGCGCTCCTGATCCTTCGCATGCTCAACAGCAGTCGGTACATCGGTCTGGGCTGGATTCCCGTTACCATATCGGCGGAAATATTCCTCACCTCACTGGTAGTAGCCGCCTGCTTGGCCCTGGTATCCATCGTCTGGCCCGCCGTCATACTGGTGCGCATGGCGCCGGTTGATGCAATACGCTATGAATGAGACAGATATGACATTTCTAAAAGCGGACAAGCTATGGAAGAAGTATCCAGCCGAAGCGGTGGAAGCGCTGCGCGGGGCATCGATATCTGTCGGAAAGGGAGAGATCGTGGCCGTGATGGGTCCATCCGGCTGCGGGAAAAGTACCCTGCTCAACATCGTCGGCGCGCTAGACCTGCCGACCAGCGGGGAGGTCCTGATCGCTGGCAAAACGATCCGGGAATACGGCCCCTCATACCTGTACCGGGCCTGCATGGTTGGCTTCATCTTTCAGCATCATCACATGGTACCTGGCATGACGCTTGCCGAGAATGTCGCAGCGCCGCTTGTTGCCCAGGGTGTGGGAAAGCGTGAAAGGGTGCGCCGGGCGATTGAACTGCTGGAAAGCGTGGGCCTGGGAAATCGAGCCAACTTCCTTCCCAGTCTCGTGTCCGGAGGGGAGCGTCAACGGGCGGCGGTAGCCAGAGCCCTCGTGGCAGCCCCCAGCATCATCCTTGCCGACGAGCCGACCGGCAATCTTGATTCCTGCTCCGGAGCGGCCGTCTTCAGGCTCATGCTGATGCACTCGCGTGGCAGGGGGACTACTGTCGTTATCGCCACGCATAACCAGGAAATTGCCGCCATGGCCGACCGAACGCTCCTGATGCGGGATGGTCAGTTCGTTGCTGTTGCCGGGAGTACCTGATGCGTTGCGTGACCGCCGGCATGATACCTTCTCCCGCCAACCGGTTCACGCTTCCAGGACTCCTCTGGCTGTTTTTCACTGCCCTGCCGCTGGCTGGCTGCGGCTCCAACAGTTCGGACGATCCTGCCGCCGAAACGGCGCGATTCGCCGTAGTGAGCGATACGCACCTGTTCGATGGGACCGCCCTCGGCACGAGCAGCCCGGAGTTTATTGCCGAGTCCGTCCGGGAGAACAAGCTGCTGAAAGAGAGCGTGGAGATCCTCTCCAGCGCCATAGCCAGGATCTCATCTTCGCCTGTTGGCTTTGTGCTGGTTACGGGCGACCTGTCAAAGGATGGCGAACGGATCAACCACGAACTCATGGCTGCCAGGCTGGCAGAACTGGAGGCTGGAGGCAAGAAGGTCTTTGTCATTCCCGGAAATCACGATATCTCCAACCCTCGGGCGTTTAGTTACGCGACCTCGCCCCCGTCACCTGTCGCACGTGTCACCCCTGCTGAATTTGAGGGCATTTATGCCGAATTCGGCTATAGGGAGGCCATTTCCCGTGACCCCAACTCCTTGAGCTATATCGCCGAACCGGTTTCCGGCATCTGGCTCTTTGCTCTTGACTCCTGCCGGTATGGAAATGACCAAAACCAGGAATTCCCGACTACTTCGGGCGGACTCGGCATGGCAACCCGAAGCTGGATCCTCGACCGTCTCGTCGATGCCAGGGCACAGGGGAAAGTGGTTATTGGCATGGTCCATCACGGGATTCTTGAGCATCTGGCGGGAGAGTCGATCACATCTCCGGGCTATGTCATCGACAACTGGAGGGAGGTGGCCTCGGAATTTGCGGGGCATGGCCTGAACGTCGTGTTTACCGGGCATTTTCATGCCAATGATGTCACCGCAAAGGCGTTCAATGGATCGCTTTTGTATGACATTGAAACCGGGTCTTTGGTGACCTATCCGAATGCCTTTAGAATCGCCGAATACAACTTCAAGAGTAGGGAGCTTTCCATTCAATCAGAACGGGTTACCGGCACCGTCACCCATCCGGTTGATTTTGAGAACTACTCCCAAAAAGCGTCAAAAAACAACCTGAAAGAAAATACCCGCTCTCTGCTGTCAGCCCCACCCTTCAGCCTGCGGGAACCGGAACTGTCCGCGGTGTCGCTATTGCTGGTAGCAGGCCTTATGGCTCACTATGCGGGGAACGAGACGCCGAGCCTCATTACGTCGACGTCATATCTGGCACTTGCCGACAGTGCAGATCCTCTGATACGTGGATTCGGTCAAACACTCGCCTCACTCTGGACAGACCTGCCGCCTCTGGATGGCTCGATTGGCATATCACTGGCGCGCTGATCCGGCTATTAAAAACAGCCCAAGTCTGAAGTATTCCAAATCAGGGATAATCGGACCCGCAAAGAAAATAATCAGAAATCACCTCGGCAACCTTCGGTGAAAAAACCAGACTGAGGTGGGAGCCCCAAACCCTTATGGTGGTCACTCCGGCCAGAGACGCCTCAGAGATGGAAACCGTTCCGTCATGGGGAAGGGGTAATCCCATTACCAGGCCGATGCCTAAGGGAAGAGTTCCAGCCACTATCAGAACATTTCGATGCCCGATGAGTGCCGGTCTTTTTTTCACAATTCCCTCAAGGGCAACAGATCCTAAAATCAAGCGACCAAGCCAATTCACTGCCAGCAGTTCAGCTACAGCACTTCCTTGCAGGGGACAACCGAGTAAGGCAACTCTGCCAAGCTTGTCCGTGGGGAACTGTTCTATCAGTCGAGCGACGACTATTCCTCCAAGGCTGTATCCCACCAGATGGACTTTTCCGCTCGATGCTTCGATGCAATCCCGCAGAGATTTCACCGAATCATCGAGGCGACCACGCAAAGACTTGTAGTGGAAATAGCTGACTCTGAATCCACTGCGCTTCAATTTCCAGCCCAGATAATAGAGTTTGATTCCAGGCATCCAGAGCCCGTGGACAAGCATTACCGCATCAGTCAGATGTTCATCGGGACAGGTTTCCAGCTTGGACCTCCATTAAATCGCTATTTTTCATTTTGAAGCCTGTGGTAGCCTGTACGATCGGACCAAGCTAACCCTCAAAAATAGTTCGTTAATGCCACTGCAATAGGTGTTGGCCCTGCATTGCTGGCAAAAGCATGCCTTTACGGGTAAAACATCGAATAAATCTTGATGTTAGCCCCGCTTCACCACTCCCACAGGAGGCAACAGTCAATCAATGACAGGTAAAATATTATTAATTACATCAGATGTCAAGATGATGAGTCGGGTGGCTATTTCGGGGGAGGGGCAGTGTAACTGGATAACTTGATAACCCAGCGCCTTTCTAACCTCTGCACATGTTTTCAAGGATGCGGGGGTCCCGTTGTGACAGCTTTTTTATCCGACGCACCCCGGAACCGATTCTCGACCGCAGCAAAGAAATAGTCGCCTACGAGTTGCTTTTCCGTTCCACGGGTTCGATCGTCGCCAATGTTACCGACCCGACGCAAGCAACGGCCAGTGTGATCGTCAATACCTTGACCGGCTTTGGCCTCAGCGACATTTTAGGGAAACATAAGGGCTTCATCAATTTGGAGCTTGAGCTTTTGATGGATGATGCAGTCAACATATTGCCAAAAGAACAAGTAGTCATCGAGCTTTTAGAAACTTTGGCAGTTACGCCCGAGTTGGTAGAGCGTTGCCGTTTCCTCAAAAACAGTGGTTTTTCCTTAGCCCTTGACGACCACGAGTACAGCCCAATTTACCACGAACTATATGAGTTTATGGATGTTGTCAAAGTTGACCTCATGCAGAGCAACTTCGTCCAAATAGAGGAGTCAGTAAAACAGTTCAAAGCCTTTCCCATGACATTGCTCGCCGAGAAAGTGGAGACTCAAGAGGAATTTCAATTCTGTCTTGATCTTAGTTTTGATTTGTTCCAAGGATATTTCTTTGCCAAGCCGGCGATCATGGCAAAAAAAAGTATGAACGAATCCGGTTTAACGTTGCTCCGGCTGCTGGGCCTGCTCAATGAGGACGCGGAACTGTCAGAGCTTGAATCGGCTTTCAGGAGCGAACCTGGACTCACCTACAAGCTGCTTTTGTTGGTCAACACCGTAGGTGTCGGCACTCGCAACAAGATTGGTACTATCGGGCAGGCAATAGCCGTTCTGGGACGTAATCAGCTCAAGCGATGGGTTCAATTGGCTCTATTTGCCAGTGATGATCAGGGTAATTGCGAAAATCCTTTGATAGACATGGCAGCTATCAGGGCTTATTTTATGGAAAACATGGCAATCTGTCATCAAGCGGGCACCTTCTCGCCCGAAAAAGCCTTTATGACAGGGATCTTGTCGTCTCTTACGGATGTCTACGACATTTCGATCGACGAGCTAGTGCGGCAACTGAGCCTATCCGATGACGTACACGAGGCCCTGATAGAGCGGCAGGGCAGGCTGGGAAAACTGCTTTATGCAGCGGAACTGCTGGATGAAATGAAATTCAGCAATCTTGGCGAGCAGTTGGAAGAGTTGAGCATTTCCCTCGATGATGCGTGTATGTGTCAGAAAAGGGCCTATTCATGGCGCAACCTATCAGGGATCAGATGAGCAGACCTTCGGTTATCGCTGAAAACTCCCCTTAAACCTCTTTTTAGGACTCCTGGAACGCACCTTGGTATCTTGGCTGAATATCCAATGCCCACGCCGCTTAAGCCCAACATCCGAAGATCCACGTGACATAGAGGTCTGCAACGAACTTGGGGTGATTGCCTTTTTATCGAAACCGTTGAAAGCGGATGTAGCATTGAAGCTTGACCTGTTATGACCTGTGACCCTGTCCTTCACTACCAAGGTGGTTACCGGCGCCTTGGGGGGGGCCGTCGCCGGATCGCCGCTCCAGCAAATTGGTGGTTCCGCACTTTTGCCAAACCTCGCTGCATTTCGAACAGGATACCGGCGTTTCTCCGGACACGACAATCTCCTCGCGTTGACCTCAGCAATCAATTTTGCCTAACTGACTAAGCGTCTCGACGACCCCGGCAAATCAATTTTATTTCTGGACAGTGAACTCCCAAGCGCACCAGAACTCTTCCGGATGGGCGTCGGGGGGACAGGAAATACAACGGGTAGTGATGCGGGGGTCCATGGAGCACTCGGCCCGGAGATCCGCCATTGTCGGAACGCCGAGCGCCTCGTGCCAGCCTTCGACCGGCAGTTGACTGGTTATCGGGATGGCATCCTTCCGGTAACGCTCATCTATTGCCAGGGGGGATCTTAATGCCATCTTAATGCCTTTGGCCTACATCTTGACACCGTCTTAAGGTCGAAATGTCTATGGTTGTCCTCAAGGACATAGCTGATTGCTCTGAGCCTTAACCAGATGACATCCTCGCGCCCTTCTCCATCCTTTTGGAATAGAGGGCGGGATCGAGCGCTGATGTCCCGCACAATCGAAGAGATCGAGAGGGAGCATGAATGGGACAACCGAATTCGGCAGCCGGGAAAGGTAATTTTTTCAAGAGCATCGTCCAGACCGTTTTCGGCGCACCGAAATACCTGAAGGATCCGCATCTGTTTCACAAGTTGTCGCTCATTCCGGTCTTGGCCTGGGTGGGCCTTGGCGCCGACGGGCTATCGTCCTCCTCCTACGGCCCCGAGGAGGCCTACCGTCAGCTCGGCAGCCACACCTATCTGGCCGTCCTGCTGGGGGTCGCCGCGGCGGTCACCGTCTTCATCATCTCCTACGCCTACTCGCGCATCATCGAGCACTTTCCCCACGGCGGCGGCGGCTACATTGTCGCGACCCACATGCTTGGCGAAAAGGCCGGGGTCGTATCGGGAAGCGCCCTGCTGGTGGACTACGTGCTGACCATCACCATCTCCATAGCTGCCTGCGCGGACGCCCTGTTCAGCTACGTGCCGGTCGGTTTTCAGGAGCACAAGATCGCCTTCACCTGCGTCCTGGCCGTTGTTCTCATCGTGCTCAACATCCGTGGCATCAAGGAATCGGTCACCATCATGGCCCCGATCTTCCTGGTCTTCATCCTTACCCACATCGTACTGCTGGTGGATGGCGTCCTCACACATACCGACCGGATCGCCCCGCTGGTGCAGGACTTCCATACCGGGCTCTCGCACGACCTTTCCAGCATCGGGATCTTCGGCATCCTGATGCTGTTTCTCAGGGCCTACTCGCTGGGTGGCGGTACCTACACCGGCATCGAGGCAGTCTCCAACGGGCTGCAGATCATGCGGGAGCCGCGGGTGCAGACCGGGAAGCGCACCATGATCTACATGGCGACCTCGCTCGCCTTCACCGCAGGGATGTTGTTTCTGTGTTATTCCCTGACGGGGATAAAGCCGGTGCCGGGAAAAACGTTCAACGCGGTGCTGGCCGACGGGCTGTTCGCCCACTGGCCGATGGGGGGCACTATCGCCTTTGTCACCATCTTTTCGGAGGGTGCCCTGCTGCTTCTGGCTGCCCAGGCGGGCTTCGTCGACGGGCCGCGCGTCATGTCCAACATGGCAGTGGACTCCTGGTTCCCGCACCGCTTCGCGGCTCTGTCGGTTCGCCTCACCATGCGTAACGGCATCGTGCTGATGGGGGCCGCGGCCATCGCCCTGCTGGTCTACACCAAGGGATCCGTTTCGGCCTTGGTGGTCATGTATTCCATCAACGTCTTCTTGACCTTTTCCCTCTCGCAGCTCGGCATGTCCCGCTTCTTCATCCAGCGCCGGCACACGGACCCACAATGGGTCCGACACCTCTCGGTCCACTTGGTCGGCCTCGTCCTGTGCGCCACCATCCTGGTCATTACCACCGTCGAGAAGTTCTCCGAGGGGGGTTGGCTCACCCTGCTGATCACCTCCATAGTCATCGGCTGCTGCTACCTGATCAAGGGACACTACCTCTCGGTCAGAAAGGGGATGGCGCAGCTCGACGAGGCGCTGCTCGACTTCCCCACCACCGGGCCGGTCAACACCGCGGCACCCAAGACCACGGACACCACCGCCATCCAGCTGGTTTCCGGCTACAGCGGCTTCGGGGTGCACACGCTCCTCTCCATCGTCACCACCTTTCCCAAAACCTACAAGAACGTGATCTTCGTCTCGGTCGCGGTCATCGACTCCGGCAGCTTCAAGGGGGCGGAGGAGCTAGAGGCGCTGGAGGCCTCGGCCAAGGAGGGGCTGGAGAAGTACGCCGACCTTGCCAGACGTCTCGGATTTGCGGCCGACTACCGGATGGGCGTGGCGACCGACGTGGTCGAGAGCGTCATCGAGATATGCAAGGAGTTGGGCGAGGAGTACCCGCGCTCGACCGTCTTCACCGGCCAGCTCACCTTCCGGCTGGAGAAGTTCTATCACCGGATGTTGCACAATGAGACCGCCTTTGCCATCCAGCGCCGCCTGCAGTGGGACGGACTCACCACCGTCATCCTGCCGATCCGGGTTAGCATCTAGGTGGGGCGGGCGCCCCTTCCCTACTTTAAAGGCGACACCTCACTTCTTCGTTCTGAGTTACTCTCAGGCAAAGAGGAAAAGAAAAGGGGAAAACCGAGAGATTGTATGAGAAAATCGCTCGATCTCCGACTCACACCTCTTGCCTCCATCAAAAAGGATTCGAGCCGTCTACTCTCCTGCCACATGTAACTGAAGTTTGGTGGGGTCTTTATGCCATCTTAATACCTTCGACCTGCATTTCAACACAGTCTTAAGGTCGAGGTGTCTTTGGTTATAGCCAGGAACATAGCTCTTTCGAGTAAGCGGAGTATAATTATGAAGATCTACCTCTTCGACCCCGGAACCTGCGTCTACCTGGGCGAGGACTTTGCCGAAGATCTGTCGGTGTGCCAGAACGAGGCGGGACTGCCTCATGCCACGACCATAGCACCGCCCAGTTTCAGGCGCGGAGAGATGCCGGTCTTCGCAGTTGCAGAAAATAAGTGGGAGATTCGACCCATCCCCGCAGCAGTAGCGGCAGGTGACGCTGGCCCGCAGGCAAACCGTCTGCCGTAGCACCTGACGTTTCGGCAGGCTACCGCGACGGGAGGTTGGATCACCATGAAAAAAATTTATGTTCCTTTTTCTCGCAATTTCAATTTTTAAAGCGCCCCTCCTTCAGGACGGCTGATGGTGCCGGGTTTTACAAATTGATATCTTTTCTGGCTGGTTCCTTTTCCGTCACATTCCCGGCTGATCATCAACGAATGTTGCTGGGTCCCATTCCCTTCCACTGAGTTGGTCGAGTAGACCGGTTTCTCCCTTGTAGCCCTCTGGTCATGCGCCTCCGTTGCAGCCTGGTTTCCCCGACCGTTTCGCGCTGATCCTTGGGACTATTTCAGTTGGCCCAGGCCC
>Ga0209317_1000849_pt1 | contig 32382 bp, 34 predicted proteins | sample RifGroB2_FD_183994 | JGI IMG/M metagenome (GOLD analysis project Ga0209317, IMG submission 183994) | Soil microbial communities from Rifle, Colorado, USA - Groundwater B2 (SPAdes) (version 2) | ecosystem: Environmental > Terrestrial > Soil > Unclassified | place: Rifle, Colorado | collected...
TGCGCGTAAGGCGGCCTCGATCTGGACACTGTCGGTCAGCTGCGCAAGGTCCTGGAATTCGTCGAAGATGACAAGGAGCGGGGTCTTGGAGTTCGAGGATATACTGTCGAATGAAGCAACGACGGAAACGAGCTTATCTATCCCGTTTTTCACGAGTCCGGAGGGGGAAGCAGAGACGGAAAAGGATCCGTCGGCGTTCATGGTGATGATCGGTACAAATGCCGTAACCAGACGCGACAGTTTTGTGAATATCTTGTTGTCGACACTCAGCGAGGCGAAGAGTGCCGTTGCAATGCGGTCCGCAGCGGCGTCTGCTGACGGAACGGCGCTCAAGTCGGCAATGGTGGCTAATCCGCCGGCGGCGCGATAGTCCCGGGCCAGTCTCATTGCAAGCGATGTTTTCCCGGCCCTGCGGGGCGCAAGAAGGACGTTGTTGTTGCCCGAGTGCGCTTCCATGGTGAGAGCCGCCAGAAGATCGTTTTGGTTGCAGAGGGGCTCATTATCCCCGATTACCGTCTTTGAAAAAGGGTTCCTGACTACCTTCATACGACCTCCTGCCACTATTGACTGCGCTTCGGAACGATTTCTCCTAGGTATTATACTGCTAGTATAATACCACCAGTGAAGTGTCTCGGCAAGCGGCTTCCTTTCAGATTCGCCTTCGCCTCCCGGCCTTGCCAGCTAAGATGAGAGGCAATCAAAAGGCATATTAGTTTTTTATCTGGAATTCCAGGAGGTTGACTTTTGTAGAGCTCTGGCCGACGTGGTACGTAGGGTAGGCCTTGTGGAAGTAGCGATGGAGTGTGCAGACAGCTGCAAATTGGGGGGTTAGGTTGGGTTCGAACTTCCTGGCTTTTCCACACTTCTCATAAGTTCACTGGCGATATCGGGGCTTTAGAGCCGCATGATGTCTCTTCCGCACTGCCGAAACTAAGGAAATTGATACTCCCGTACCACACGATCCTTTGGTCGATAAGCGCGAATTTCTGGTGAATGTTCGGGCGGAATACCACACTCACTCCGGCACTCTGTAACAAATCCAGAGTCCCTCGCAGGGCGGCCGGCTCCTTTTCTCCGAAATCTCCTATCGGTCTCGTTACCACCATTACCCTTACCTTGTCGCGCAACGCGACCTCCAGGTGCTGCATCATCTGCACGGTCCGCCTCTTGGTAACGAAGGGGCTTACTATCAGGATCTCTCCTTGCGCTGCCACAATGTCGTTGTTGTAAACCGGCAAAAAGTTGCTTTTATCAAAGATAACATCAATTGAATCCGCGCCGACACTTCCGCCTTTTGCCTTATAGCCTAATCGTAAATCTGCACCTCGTTTTTCTTTTCGAACAGCCGATGAAGCCTCCCGGCATACTGCTGCAGGGTCCCCTTCCACGATATCGGCATGGTAAGAAAGAGGGTGTCGAGACGGGGCTCGTCGAATACCTCCCCTACGTACCTGCCCGTGGCGATCAAAGTCAGCAGCTTATCCGCGGGGATATCGGATATGCGCTGCAAGATTTCTCCGGCCTCCCTTGTCCCCTTTCCCCCTCTGAGAGTCATGACCTCCGGGATCCTTTCTCTCAGCCTTTCGGCGAGCAATTCCAGATGCTTCGTTCTGTCGGTCAAGACAAGACAGTTCCTGCCGCTTTCATGGCAATCGATCACATCGTTGACGATCAACCGGTTGCGCATCTCGTCCACAATGTGCGAATAATGGTCTGAATAGCTGGCATTCACCGTTCCGCTCTTTGACGAATTTATGCGGCCGATGATGGCTTTTAAAGCATGGGGAGTAGCGTAGCATGCCGAAGCAACCACGCAACCGTTTTCGGGATATTTCGCTAGTCAAGCATTCCAACCCAAGATATTGCTGAGGGCGAAATATCCGAGTTACAATAGCCCCGCCAGGGGAACCCCCATCCCGCCGCGCTGTCAGAGCAAGGACCGAACTCCCTTGCCTATCATTTGCGTAGAAAGGCCTTCTCGGCAGAATGTCATTGACGGAACTGAGATTTTAAGATAAAAGATACATCTGCTTCAGGCTCATGCGGGACAGATGGGCTCAAGATGGCACAAGCATTTAACCAACAAAAATCCATCAGCCATCTTAGCTCAGTTGGTAGAGCAACTGATTCGTAATCAGTAGGTCGACGGTTCGACTCCGTTAGATGGCTCCACAAAATCAAGGGCTTAACCGATTAGGTTAAGTCCTTTGTCTTTTTAATTCATCCCGTAGACATGCCGTAATAATGGCCTGCTTAACGCTCCTCCTCAGCCTGTGTTCTCCCCTTTGCCAAACATTCCAGATAGACAAACCTCTGCCTGTAACGGACGTTGCGAAAGAAAACAAATCACTTGTCCGCGATCTTTCTAAAGTGTGGGAGGCTGCAGGAGGCTTCTACCCAGTTGTTCCTGACGTCATTGCTACGACACCCGAAATCCGACCATTTCGTGAAACTGCCACCCCCTCTGTAGACATAGTAGGTGCCGGAGACGCAATACATGTAGCTACGCCGACAGCCAGACCTCAGCACGATTCGCGCGGATAGAGAAACTGAGAGATGACGTCCGGGGGGCACGGGAAGACACGGGAAGAGGGTGCCCGAAGGGCGGGTGGGGAAATAATGCGGACTCCCGACCAGCCCCTCCCCCAAGAGGGAGAGGGGGCTGGCCGGGAGTTAGGTTAGTGCAGGCGCTGGCACATTCAGTTTGGCTTGTTCCGCCTGCCTCGAATCAGTCGGAACAGGCCGAATCCAGTGAGACCGACCCCGAAAAGCAAAAAGGTGCCCGGTTCCGGGGTAACGATCGTAGTAGTTTCAGTCCGGCTTTTATACCCCGAATAATTCGAATACCTTGGAGGATTGAAAGGATTTTCTTTCCCAAAGGATTTGGTGACGGGTGGCCCTCCCCCGACCACCTTGGGTGGCGGATTTTCGAAAGGAGGATCTACGGGCTTGGGCTCCTCAGGCTTCCGACGTTGAGGGCCGTCGACCCGTTCCACGACGGGCGAAGGCGGAGGGGGCGCCATGACGTAATCGTTGCAACAGAATGTGCGTACCGTCCTGATTCCATCGGTAATATAACCGTCGCCTTTGGGCAACTTGATCGGGTTTACGGTCCGCTTTATGCCGTTGCCTTTCCTGTACGAGACATATGTCCAGACCTCCTCGTCTTGTTGCCCGAGGCGAGCCGTGTCCCAGTTAAAATCTGAGAAGTGGGCGGCGAGCACGACGTCATTTCGAACGGTCCTGCGGAAATCCTCCAGGGAGTTAATGCTCTCTTTCGCGCACAACCCGTAATAGATGCCGGCTATCTCGCTGCCGGCATCTGCGGGTTCCTGATGATCCGCCATGGCCAACTCTACTGTGGCTTTTGGTGAAACATCCGGTGTTTTTTGGAGCAATGACTGACCCAGCAGACCTGCCGCTAAAACGATCGCAACAACAAGCGCAAATATCCCAGCCATTTTTGTGAAGCTGGTAAGGAACTTCTTAAAGCTTGATGATCGTCTGCGATATGGCATACGGTTACCCTCTCAAAAACTACTCATCTGCCTGCAGATGAATTACACCTTGCATGACGGCGTTTCTGAAAATTTGAGAATTACCTCCGTGCAGATGTAGTATTTCCGGCTACCAACAAAACCCTCTTGCAATCGCTTTGTCACCGTAAAAAACTGACTTGGGTTTTATCTGGCCCACATGCCTGCATCGGACCGAGCGGATCGTTTAGAGAACCGACCCACATGACCGCGTGATTTTTATAGATGCCGACGCCGAAAGCAAGAAGGTTGCTTCCCCGCCAGTTCCCGGACTCCAGGAGAATCGCGTTGTGGCCGGGGCTTGACTTCCAGGCGTTCAACACTTTCACAGGGTCTACTTCTTCCTCACTGGTGGCGTAAGCGTTTTCGTAGCCGTCACCGGTATAGGTTAATTCGGTGATCTCGCGTGGCTTGTCCCACATGGCCTCGGCGAAGGAGTGATCATTCGTGTAGCACATCGGCTCCGAAGAGCCCTGCTCTGACCAGCTGTGCAGAGTGCAGTCCTGGCCTCGGCTGTTCCGGCCTGTCGCAGGAGCGTTCTCGACAAGATCGATCACATGAACCCGCGCAACCTTGTTCAGAGAACGTGAATTGGCTATTGGGGGTAATCCGTTGCTCTCGCGGTACTCGTTCACGAGCCGAAACAGTTCCCCTTCTTTGGATGAGAGGCACGAGAAATCGCCGGATTCGGTGAGCGCCTGCTGCATGACAACTTTGCTTGCCGGATCGGTGGGGGCGGCATCGCCAACCGCAGTCACCCCAAGCGAGATGATGGCTGCCAGCGCGGCATTTATCAGCATTTTTTGCAAACGAATGCCATATTTGATGCAACTGGGGCGGATATATCCCGCTTCAACGAGTTCCTCGCCAAGTTTCCGATGGGAAAGGGTTTGCCGGCGCAAAGCATCCTGCAACTGCTCGCGGGTAATATGCCCCGTTGCGACTAAGAGTTCGCCAAGCCTAAGGGGAGAGTCGTGCGCGACTTCCTGATCGAGTTGAAAATCAAGCAGGGCTTTTAGCTGTTGGCCGGTGAGCATGCCGCAGCGCGTGAAGACCTCGCCGAGCTTGTCCCCGCTTCGCTGCTGTTCGGCTATGGCATGATCAAGCTGTGCGTTAGTGATATGCCCTGACTGGACCAGAAGCGTACCAAGTAGCTGTCGTTCCCCGGCGGCGATTTTTACCGGGTCGGGAATGGCGCCCCGTTGCCTTGGCGCGGCAAGCGGAAAATTGGCATCTTCGGCCGCGAGGATTCCCATGTCGACCAGTACCTGGCCCAAAAGTTCCCTGGTGCGTGCCTGCTCCTCCCGTGCGGTCCCGGGACCTCGTTGCGAAAGAGCCCTGGAATCCGAGAAAACCCTGCTGATATGGCGATTCGCTGATTCTCCCACGGGGAATTACTCCTTAAAAAATGCAGCAAGCTGTCCACAAACCCTGGTTCACGATAAATGTATCACTCCGTGGCAGGCTATGTCTATAAGATTTATGAACTCATCAAAGTCACAGGAACAATGCCACATCAAGTAGTGCGCTAAGGAACCAACCCTTTACATAGGATACCACGAAACACTGAGAAGACTGCAGAGGGGACAACATTTGACACAGGATAGAAGGGGGGAATTTTGCTGTGATAGAAAACTGCCATCGAAAAAAGCTCGAAGTACCGAGTTAAGCTCGGACTATGAGCCGCATGGTTTCGAAGGACGGGTTACTGCATTTGCAGCAACCCGTCTTTCTGGTCCGGCCCTTACGGCCTGGAACTGGCCGAAGACTTTCAGGTTATCAGGCTTGTTGCTGCTTTGCCGCCTCTGCCTGGCACTGCTCAACAACATCCTTGAGCCACGCGATCTCAGCGGGGATAAACGGCTTGGCGAATTCGGTCTCTACGTTCAAAGCCCAGTGCAAGGGAGCGGCGCTGGTTACTGCCAGAAAGTGGCCCGGCACCTCAACGTAGGTCACATCCGCCTTGGCCCAGGCATTCATGCGCTCCAGTGAATCAAAAAGCATCAGGTAGTCGTTCCCGTCAGACTCCATGATGAGCGGCGCCACCTGGCCTGCAGGCACCGCCTCGGCGGCATCATCTGCCGGCTCCTGCTCCATGGTGGGGACGTAAAAGGTGGAGTTCATAAAGAGATCGTAGTACTTGGACTGGCGTTTGGGGTCTTCCATGTCCTCTCGCAGTTCAATCAGCGCGTCATCAAGTTGGCTCATCGGGAATCCTTGTCATTCAGTGGTTGCGACGGCGTCAGAAGCTCGTCGTTTGGTTTCAGTTCATTATAGCGGTGCATTGGGAAAATCAGGATCGATGTTCAGCGGCGGTCCCGGAGAGATAGCCCTTCTTGCTGAGCAGGTCCGGACGGTTAAGGAAGGTGCAAAATATCGGCAAGCCGGTCGCTTGTCAAGTAAATCCCCCAAAATGATCGAGGAGACGGCCCCTTACCCCGGATGACTTGGGGGTCGATCAAAGAAATTTCTTATTTCCGTTGAGAAGTCTTTTGGAGTTGAGTACTATGCAGAGCTTTGAATACCACTTGCTACGCTGCCACAAAGGAAACTTTCAGTGAATCCATGGACGGCATAAACCTAATTCAAGATCTGGCTATTGTCCTTCTGGGTGCCGGCTTGGCCGGCGCCCTGTGCAAACGGATCGGCCTGTCGGTGATCGTCGGCTATTTGCTGGCAGGAATCGCCATAGGCCCCTACACTCCACCCTTCCCGCTGATCCTCGATGCAGGACGCATTGAGACGCTGTCGCAAATAGGATTGGTGTTCCTCATGTTCGCCATCGGACTCGGCTTGAGCCTCACCAAGCTGCAGAAGATGGGAGTCTCGGCGCTGGCGGCAACCGCACTGGGTGCTTTTTTCGTACTCAACCTGACGCAGCTTTTGGGCACCACGCTGGGCTGGTCCCCCACCCAAAGCCTCTTTGTCGGGGCGATGTTCATGGTCTCCAGTTCGGCCGTCATCGCCAAGGTCGTCAAGGACATGAACCTTGGCCATGAGCGCTCCGGACAGGTGGCCATGGGCGTCACGGTGCTGGAAGACGTGGTGGCGGTGGTAATGCTCGCCGTGCTCGGCTCACAGCTTACCGGTTCGGCATCGGCCGGGGTCGGCAGCCTTCTGGCCAGCCTGAGCGCGTTCGTGGTGCTGCTCGTCATGGTCGGGCTTTTCTTCGTCCCCAGGCTGCTGCGCCGGCTTGACGCTAAGGCGGACCCCGAACTGCAGACGATCGTCGTAGCCGGCGTGCTCTTCCTGATGGCGCTCATGGCCGTGAAGGCCGGATACTCGCTCGCCTTGGGTGCATTCCTGCTTGGAGCCATCGTCGCCGAGATGCCGCAGAAGGGGGGAGTGGAAAAGGCCTTTTCCGGCATGCGCGACACTTTCAGCAGTGTCTTTTTTGTCTCCATCGGCATGATGATAGACGTGAGGCTGATGGTCGAGATCTGGCCGCTGGTCCTGGCCCTGGGGCTCTTCACGCTGGCCGCCCGTTCGGTCTCCACCGGCCTCGCGTTGATGCTGGTCGGCACCCCTCCTTACGAGGCCCGCCGGGCGGCCCTGATGCTCACCCCGATAGGCGAGTTCACCTTTGTCATCGCCCAGCTAGGGGTGAGCAAGCAGGTTCTGCCGCCGCATTTCTACCCCGTCGCGGTCGGCGCTTCCATCCTGACCGTACTCCTTTGTCCCATCATCAACCGCCATGCGGAGCCGGTGCTGCGCTTGGTGGAAAAAGTCGAACCTGCCTTTTTGCGCCGCAGCCTGGAGGTTTACCACAACTGGTTGGGGCAGTTGTCGCACCTGCAAGGGAGCCACCTCTGGTGGCAGCTCAGCAAGAAGCGGGTGGTGCAGATCGCGCTGGAGGTCCTGCTTGTCACCGGGGTGCTCTCCTTTTCCAAGGCAATGCTTGCGGTTTTCCAGACAAGTCAACTGGCGGGCGCGCTTACCCCATTGACCGCGATAATGATATTCTGGACCGGAATCGGCCTGCTGGTGTTGATACCGCTCTTCGCCATATGGCGCAATCTCTCGGTCCTGGCCATGATCTTTGCCGAGCTTGCCGAAACCCGCACCCGTCTCCCCGGCCCGATTGTGGAAAACGGCTTCAAGGTGTTCAGCGCGGTCGCGATCGCCTATTGGCTTTCCCTGATCATTCCGGCGGCATCGCTGTCGAAATGGGCCTGGCTGGCAATTTTCGCCGTGCTGGCTATCGTTCTGGTGGTCTTTTCGCGCCGCCTCATCTACTGGCACAGCAAATGGCAGGGGTCGCTCAAGGACGTCTTTTCCAATCACCAACCGCCAGGCACGCACCGTCAGCGGCAATGGATGGAAAACTCCGTCGGCTGGGATATCAACTTGCACGAGTTCATCCTCCCGGAACAAGCGGCCTGCTCCGGCAACAGCATAGCGCAGTTGCTGGTGCGTTCGCGCTTTGGGTGCTCCATCGTGGAAATCGAGCGCCAGGGACATCCCATCATTGCGCCCGATGCGGCTGCGGTTGTCTATTCGGGAGACCGGCTGCTGCTGTTAGGCACCGCCGAGCAGATTCAAGCAGCGGCTACTGAACTTGGCCGGGTCCAGGTCATGGAGAAGGCGGAGGATTTCGACCAGGCGCGTCTGGAAACGGCCGTCATGCCCTCAGGTCCCCGGGTCGGATCATCGCTCACCGATCTGAGCATCCATCTTCACACCGGCGTACTCGTGGTCGGGATCGAGAGGGGCGGCAGGAAAATCATCAACCCCTCCGGAGAGGAGCGGCTTTTCGAAGGGGATGAGTTGCTGGTATTGGGTTCCCCCGAGCAGATACGGGGCTTCAAGGTCTGGCTTTCCGGTTAATGGAAGCGGATCCGGCATCATCGGCTGAGGCGACGGGGTGCCGGCTGCCTGCCTTTGCGCCATTCGCGGCTGAAAAGAGAAAAGGGGAGAGGGCATGAAGAGGGTATACAGCGCATCCAACATGTCGCTGGTGAGCATATTCCGGGACATCCTGGAAGAGCACGGCATAAAGTGCTGGGTCAAAAACGAGTTTCTTTCCGCCGGGATAGGCGAACTCCCGCCCATCGAGTGCTGGCCGGAGATCCTGGTCGAAGACGACGTATTCCCGGAAGCGAAACGCCTCGTGGAAGAGGCTCTAGCGGTAAAGGTAATGCCCGCGTGGAAATGCGGTTCGTGCGGCGAGGAGTTGGAGGGGCAGTTCACCGAGTGCTGGAAATGCGGGAAAAGCCGCCTCTTGTAATCGGCCGCTGTGGGCGCAGGCATGCTCCCTTTCGATATCTTGTCCACGTAATCCGATGGCCGCATTGAGCGGAGCGATCACCGCGTCCAGGGCATGGTTGAGCTGCGGGCGCTGCGGCAGATAAAAACGGCCGGGGCGGCGGCCACCGCATTTTGATGCTGATCTTCATGCTGCTCTTCTTGCCGTCAACGCGGCGCTGGGAAGCTCGCCCCAGGTCATTTCTCCAGGACGAAGCCGGCAATGGTATGCGCTATCTTGCCAGGGGGACAGCGGTCGTTGTTGAAGATCAGATCATAAAGCGCCGGGTCATGGACGTCCTGGTTGAGAAAATCCTTGGTGAAGTTGTCGCGCAGTTTCTGCTGCCGGCGCATCAGCTTCTCGGCTGCCTCCCTCTCGATATGCAGGCGGCCGGCAAGCGTGCCCGCTTTGAAGTCTTCCGAGCCGTAGATCCTGAAGTTGTAGCTATGCTCGATGTGCCTGGTCACGACGGCGCCGCCCATTTCCAGGATGATGACATTGCCCTGCTCCGCCAGTGCCACGACGTGGCTGGAAAGGGGAAGGAAATATTCATAATTGCTTTTCCAACGCGGCGAGAAGGTGGCCAGCACCTCGTCCAGGATCCGGTTGTTTTCTCCCAGGGTCTTCAGTATCTCCTCCGAGAGGTTGTGGCGTCTCGCCACCTCCTCGAGGACATCCTTGTCTATCAGGACCCATTCGTCGCCGGTCTTCTGCATCAGTATCTCGCGCAGGAGTTCCGCTGCGGGATACCCGGTACAGCCGTATTCCCTCGAGATGGTGACGCAGGGGCGGGGTTTGGGCTTTCTGTGGCGCGCTGACGCCTTTTCCTTTTGCCTGCGGTTGTATTCTTCCAGGGATCCGATTCTCAGATCGACGGAGGGTAGAAAAAGGTTGTCTGGCATAACGATCTCCTTACACTGGATCTGCATGCGATAATGCCGGAAGTGGCCAGCAAGCCCTGCTCCCTCAGCTCTTCTCCTTCAGCTCACGAATGATGTCGACCTGGCGTTGAAAGATGAAGCGCGAGATTACCCCTTCGGCTTGGGCATCCGAGAGAATCGAGAAACGGCAGATGTCCCCGCTTTCCTCGGTTACGTTTTCCACTATTCTCGCCTTGATTTCCAGGCTGGTCTCCTTGTTTTGCACCAGGTCCGGCACCATGACCCGGAGCATCACCTCGGTTCCTTCGTTTAGCGGGCAGCGCCGCGACGGCCTGATGGAAAAGCCGCCAAGGGAGATGTCCATGACCTTCCCCTCCACCGGGCTCCCCTCGATAAGGATGTCCGCGTCGCTTGGCGACTCCAGCTCGAGCCGGAGGGAGACGCGCTGCTCAGCCATGATTTCCACGAACCTGAACTTGTGTAGCGACGCCATCATCCTGCGCACGTCCACGTTCTGGACCTCCGCCAGCAGGGGGCGGTCGAAATGGCTGCACTTGATGAAAGTGCAGCGGGTCGCCTCCAGGGCAACGGCCTGTTGCGGATGCACGTCCAGCTCGAGAACCCCGCCGCTCATCTCCACCAGCGTCGCCGGATAGCTGATCGGCAGCCCCTTGTAGTAGTTGACCAGCCGTAGCCCCACACGGGCACCGCGCTTTACGACGTCGTGAAATCCGTCGACAATCTCGGCGTGGTCTTCCTGGATTGATGCCCTGGTGCATTCACGATAAAAGTATTGCTCCATGTCTGTTCCTTAGCATGTCCCGCGATCTCAGGCAAAGATCATGTCTCCAGCAGCCGGTATCTGCGCAGCATCGCCAGCAGGTCCGCCCGTACAATCGGCTTCACCAGGTAATCGGTGCAATCCCCGTCCCAGAGGGCTTCCTCCATGTTCTCCGGCGAGTTGAGCGCCGTGGTCATGATAATGACCGCCTTTCGCTCCGGTGCCGGGGCAGGTTCCTTCTCCGCCTGTCGTATCAGTTTCAGGGCCTGCTGCCCGTCCATCTCGGGCATGATGATATCGAGCAGTACCAGGTCGAAGCTTTTCCCCTCGGCAAGAGCCCGGCGAAACAGCTCCACTCCTTCCCGGCCGTCGGCGGCCGTTTCGATTTCGGCGTGGTCCGCTAGAAAAAACTTGAGCCCTTCGCGCGCAAACTCGTTATCTTCGACGATCAGACACTTCATGCTGCTCCTTTGCCGGCGCGGGGCCTTCCCGCATCGGTCCTAAACGACGATTTTGAACTCCGCTCCCTCAGCCAGGTTGGCGACGAGAATCTCCCCCTGCATGTTCCTACTAATGATGCTCTGCGCCATGTAAAGACCTATACCCGTGCCCTTCCCTTCCTCCTTGGTGGTGAAATAAGGATCGAAAACCTTGTCGATGACCTCTTCATCGATGCCTCCCCCGTTGTCGCTGATCGTAATCACGCTACGCCGCTGGTCATCGCGCATCTTTACACGTATGTACGGCTGCGCGGGTGCCCTCTCCAAAAGCGCATCCCGCGCGTTGTTGAGTATGTTCAGGAGCGCCTGAGAGAACTCATTGGCGTGACCGGTGAAGACCAGATCGCTCTTTCCCTCGACAGTGACCTTGATGTTATGGTCTTGACAGCTCGGCGCGAAGAAGCCGACCGTCTTCACAACAACCTGCGCCAGCTTGAAAGGTGCCGCCTCCAACTCCGGCCGGAAGAAGTTCCTGAAGTCGTCTATGGTCCGGGAAAGGTATAGCAGCAGCTCCATCCCCTTGGCGACGCGCTGCTCCATAAGCCGGTCAGTCATTTCGCCTTTTTCCTGCTCCATCTGCATCTGCTGGATCAAGAGCCCGAGCATATTGAGCGGCTGGCGCCACTGATGCGCTATGTTGCCGATCATCTCTCCCATGGCTGCAAAACGGGATTGCTGCAGCATGAGCCGGTCTTTCTCCCTCCCTTTCTCCACCTCCGCCAGGATGCGCCGCTCCAGGTTTCGGGTCAACTCGTCCTGATGCAGTTGTTCCTTTTGCAGTATCCGCTCTGCCCGCTCACGCTGGCGCATCTTCCTCAAAAGCAGTACGATCGCCGCCGACTGAAGCAACACGACGCAGAGCAGGATGGGGAGGGCTCCTTCCAGGCGCGGGCCCTCCGGCAAGAGGTGTAGAGCCGCCTGCCCCGGGCGCAGTTCGGCGGCTGCGCCGACTGCCGGAAGCGCCAAGGTCACCCCCACGATGATCAGGAGGTAAAACCGGAAAAACAGGGTTACCTTTTTGCGCGAGTCAGCCAAATGGAAATCAAAACCTCCCGGATCGTCTGAATCCCGCTCCTTGATCGGACGATTATCACACTATTCGGGCTGTGCCGATTAATCTTGAGGAAATTGATTATAAACACGCCAAAAAGTCGTTGTTCATGGGTGACAGAGATGCATCAGGACCCGATGCGCCGGGATGCCACCCGGCGCCCAAGGGTGGCGGTTACAAGGAACCCTCATGGGAAGCAATTTCTTCGGCAAGGGCGAGCCTCACCGCTTCATCGTACCCGGTAAGGGGGATAGGAAGGATTTTGCGGATTTCATTATCGTGGCAGATGACTTCATTGCCGAGTCCTTCGATGAGCGGCATCGAGATGGAAGGTTTTATCGGGGTGATCAGCCAAACCCAGTAGGAGGAGAGCTTGGGGGTGAGAAAGGGGACGGGGAGGATCATGATGAACTTTTTTTCTATCTCCGCAAAACGCTCCATCATCTCTCGGTAAGAAAGGAGCTCCGGCCCGCCGATGTCGTAGGTCTGCCCCGAGGTTCGCTCGTCCTTCAGGCAGCCGATCAGGTAAGCGATGACATCTTTCACGGCGATGAATTGGCAACGGGTCGAGACCCAGCGCGGGGTGACCATGACGGGAAGCCTCTCCACCAGCGATCGGATCATCTCGAAAGAAGCTCCTCCCGCGCCGATGATGACGGCAGCCCGCAGGTAGGTGGTCTTGAACTTCCCGCGCTGGAGGATTCTTGCCACCTCCAGGCGGCTTGCCAGATGCTCTGAAAGCTTATCGCCTTCCCCACCCAGCCCACCCAGGTAGATTACCCGTTTCACCCCTTGTTTTTCCGCGGCGGCGACGAAATTCTCCGCCGCCAGGCGGTCACGTCTCTCGAAACCGGCACGATCTCCCGACATGGCATGCACCAGGTAATATGCCGTATCGATACCGCGCAGGGCCGAGTCAAGGGTCGGCCTCTCCAAAAGGTCCCCCTGCACTACCTCGGCCTGCGAGGGGAGCTTCGCGTCCTTTTGCCGCACCAGGCAGCGAACGGCTATCCCCTCCTCCAAAAGGGCGGATATCAACCTTTTACCGATAAACCCGGTTGCCCCTGTAACGAGAACCTTCGCATGCGTATCAATCACCTCTTCCTCCGCATTTACTGAATCAGCCTTCTTGAAACCTGCTCCAGTTTAGGTCCTGCATGATCAATGTCAACCCTTCAGGCAATCTGGTGGTTGATGAATGGCAGAGGTATTGAAAGCGATTGACTACTCCCAAAGCTCAACCAAGGGAACTTGCAACCACGCCAAGTTTCCGGTTCCATAAAAGCCGGTTCCTGGTCTATTATGGACGGTCAGCTACTCCCTGAGCTTCAAGAGCTGGATTGATGAGGCATTGCACGTTCACCCTGCACCTGCAGGTTTCATAGGAGAATAAAGATGAAAGTTCTAGTAGATCTCTGCATCGTTCCTCTTGGCGTCGGCGTATCGCTGTCAAGCTATATCGCCGCATGCGAAAAGGTGCTGGCCCAGGCCGGCCTCAAGACCTCCCTGCATTCCTACGGGACCAACATCGAGGGGGATTGGGACGAGGTGTTCGCAGCAATCAAGCGCTGCCACGAGACGGTCCACGCGATGGGGGCGCCGCGCATCACCACGACGGTGAAACTCGGGACCCGGACCGACCGGGAACAGACGATGGAAGAAAAGGTCAAGAGCGTGCAGGATAAGATGTGATCAGCGCGGCGACGCCGAGGGCCCTTGATGCCGGTCAACCCTTCAGGGTTTTTACTTCCGGATCTTGTACCGACAGCACCTCCACTTCGAAGAAAAGATCGGCCCCGGCGGGGATAGGTTCGTGATGCTCCCTCGATTTTCCCGGCATCGCCAGGGAAACGTCGCCGCCGTTTCCAGGCCCGAATTCATAGGCGATTCCCGGTGCGGTTCCTGTTGCGAAGGCGAAATGGGATCCCCTGGGGAAGGGGAACCTATCGAGCTCGGCGTGCGGCACTCGTACGAAACGATGATCACCCTCCCTCATGCCCAGCAGCCCCGTCTCCAGGGATGGCGGCACGCTCCCGGCGCCGATGACGAACTCAAGGGTGTTGCCGTCGCCGACCAGGTAGATCCTTCCATCTTCCAACCTGCAGTTGAACCTGATGCTTACCCTCTTGCCGTGATCCGTTTCCATGCGGCACCGCCTGTAGGTTGTATTTCGAAGACCAAACTATAGCAGCGCGATGAATAAAAACAAACGCACCGGCACGTCACGCGCTAAAAAACGTCCCCTGTTCCGATCCATGCGGCGCCGAAAACCCCTGCGGAATCACCGAGCATGTTTTTCAGTATCGGGGTGCGCAGGTTGTCGTGAAAAGCATAATGCCTCACCCGCTCGACACCGGCCAGGTAAAGCTCCTCTATGTTGGAAAGCCCTCCTCCCAGCACCACCGCATCGGGATCGAGTATCGAGATCACCCCGCCCAGGCTGCGGCCGAAATCGTCCAGAAACATGTCAAAGGCGGTGCGGCAGCGCGCATCCCCACCCCTCGCTCCCGCTACGATCGCCTCCATGCTGAGGCTGGTGCCATAGCGACTTGCAAAGGCCGCTTCCACACCGGACCCGCTGATCTTGGTCTCGACGCAGCCGCGATTACCACAATAGCAAAGTTCCCCCGCGGGGTCCACCGACAGGTGTCCCCACTCTCCGCAGATCCGGTGCGGTCCCTCGCGCACCACGCCATCGATGCAGATCCCGCCGCCACATCCGGTTCCCATTATCACGCCCAGCATCAGCCCGTAGCCTGCACCTGCGCCACTTCGGCATTCCGCCAGGGCGAAGCAGTCAGCGTCATTTCTTACCTTGATTTTCCTCGCCAGCAGCCTTTCCAGATCATATTGGAAGGGGCGGCCTATCAAGCAGACGGAGTTGGCGTTACGCACCAAGCCGGTCGCCGCATCGACGGAACCCGGAATGCCGATGCCGACGCTATAGCTGCTCCCCTGCGGCAGGCTTGAGACGGCAGCCCGCACCAGATCGGCCACCGTCGTCAGGACGGCACGGTACCCCTGGGAAAGCGGAGTCGGCCGGCGTTCACGGAAGAGGACCAGGTCCAGAGGATCAAGGAGCACCACTTCCGTCTTTGATCCTCCAAGGTCTATTCCGACTCGATGGATTTCAGCATTGGGCATGAGTTGCTCCCTGGGGGATGCCCGTGGGCATGTCCCGCCCGTACTACCCCTCCGGCGCTGCCGGCTCCTTTTTCTCCTTGAAAAAGATCACGAAAGCCCCGCTGCCGCCCATCTCCTTGGGAGCCTGGACAAATTCGGAGATCATCGACTTGCCGCTCTCCCTGAGCCAACTGGCCACGGCAAGCTTGAGGACCGGTTCGCCGGGCGAGTTGTTCCCCTTTCCGGTGATCACAAGCACCCCTTTTTGCCCGCGACTGTAGGCACCTTTGACGAAACGCTCCAGGTTCTCCAGCGCCTCGTCTCTTGTGAGCCCATGCAGATCGAGTTGCAGGTCGATCCTGATGCCGCCGCGGCGCAGTTGCCTCAGCCGGTTTACCGGTGTCGGGCGCTGCGAAGCCGCATCTTCGTCAGAGAGTTCGTCGTCGAAACGGACGTCCATCTTCAGCGCATCCAGAGCCTGCAAGAAGAAGCGCTGCTCCTCCTCGTCGCGCTGCACTTTGGCAACCACCTGCTCCTTGACCTTGGCCGCCGTTGACGAACGGGTATGGAGTTGACGCACGTCGGCTACCGCGTTCCAAAAAAGCGACTCGTCATCCGCATCAATTGCGATTTTCTCGGGCTTTTTTGGAGTGGGCGGTGGTGCCGCTGCCGTGCCGCGCAACTCAAGAGCCGCACCCTTCAGCCCCTTGAACGGGTCGGAGCTGAATTCTTTTTGTTTTTGCCTTGGCTTCTCTTTATTTTTCATCGCTTTATCGGGCCCCTTTCCCTCTCTGTCCGCTTCGTTTCCGGGCCGTCCCTCCTTGATGGGTTCAGTGGATAACTTCAGCGACATCCCGCCGCTGCTAAATTTTTCAGCCAACCGATGAACCACCGGCACTGGCTTAGCTCATCCGGTGGGCCGACACCGCGGTTGCAACGTTTTCACAGGCCGGGGCAGGGACCCAATGGCGCAAGCCCCTGATTTTCATGGAGATAGGCAACGGCTGGCGGGGCGCTTCGATAAAATAGTTAAATTAGCCCACTCCAATCGGCATGGTATACTACCAATTTATTAGTCCGGATGTCAATGAAGAGTGTCTGCGGTTGAAGCTAAGCTCCCAAAACGGGACGGTACGCGGGACGCGGGGGAAGGATTTATGGAGAGTTCTTGCAACAGCGGCAACGGGACGGTCCGCAAGGATGGGGTGGTCGATTCGGGCTTGGAGATAGCGACGCTGCTGGTCAAGTCGGGATACCTTGCGGACTCCCAGCTCATCTATGCACAGAGGGTAAAGGCGAAGCTCCTATCACCACGGACCCTGGTTGCCGTGCTGCTGGAGCTCGGCTTCTTCACCAGGGAGCAACTCCGCGAAACCCTGCGCAGTCACATCATCTCGGTTAAACTGGGCGCCCTTCTGGTGGAACTTGGCTATCTGAAGCCGTCGGAACTGCAGGCGGCTCTCGGCATACAGCGCGACGGTGAAAACTGCAAGATGCTGGGCGAAATCCTGGTGGAACAGCGATTCATAGAGGAATACACCCTGGCGGAGGTGCTCGCCTTCCAACTGGGCCTTCCTTACCTCGATCTTGATGCGGCGGCCATCGACCGCTCGCTGCTCGCCCGCGTGCCGCAGCACTGGCTCACGCAGCACAGCTTCATCCCCGTGAAGCAAGAGGGTGGACATGTCCTGGTGGCGATCGCCGACCCGCTCAACATGGAGGGGAGAAAGACCGCGGAGAAGCTGTTCGGCCAGGGGACGGTTTTCGCCATCTCCACCCTGAAAGGGATACGCGACACGGTCACTTCCCTGAAAAAGGGGATACTCCAGGGGGACTGCACGGCGACTGACGAACACACCGTCACCGGCATCGTGAACTCCTTGTTCGAGGAGGCGCTGAAGGAGGGGGCGAGCGACATCCATATCGAGCCTATGCGCAGCGTGCTCAGGGTCCGTTTCCGCCGCGACGGGATGCTCATGCTGTACAAGGATTTCGCCAAGGAGCTCGCGCTGCCCATCAGCAGCAGGATCAAAGTGATGGCCGAGGCGGACATAGCGGAGAGGAGGAGGCACCAGGACGGCAGGATCTGCTACGAAAGCGCCAAGAGCGGCGCAACCCTGGACATGAGGGTCTCCTTCTACATCACCATCCATGGCGAGAAGATAGTGCTGCGCTTGTTGAGCATGAAGGGGGAATTGCTGGATCTGAAGGAGATCGGCATGCCGGCGCGCATGCTGGATCGTTTCATGGACGACGCTCTCGATACGCCAAGCGGGGTGCTTATCGTCACCGGGCCCACCGGCAGCGGCAAGACCTCCACACTCTACAGTTGCGTACAGCATCTGAACGACCTGAACACCAGCATCGTCACCGCCGAGGAACCGGTGGAGTACGTCATCGAGGGGATCGCGCAATGCTCCATCAACCAGAAGATCGGGGTCACCTTCGAGGAGACCCTGCGGCACATCGTGCGCCAGGATCCCGACATCATCGTGCTGGGAGAAATCCGCGACAGCTTCTCCGCCGAAACCGCCATCCAGGCGGCGCTCACCGGACACAAGGTGCTCACCACCTTCCATACCGAGGACGCCGTGGGGGGATTGTTGCGCCTGATGAACATGAACATCGAGGCGTTCCTGATCGCCTCCACCGTCGTCTGCGTCCTGGCCCAGCGACTTTTGCGGCGCATCTGCCCGGAGTGCAGCGAGCCCTACCTGCCGACCTCGACCGAATTGAGAAGGATCGGCTACAGCAACGTGGAGCTTCGGGGCGCGGAGTTCAAGGTCGGCCGGGGTTGCGCCAAGTGCAGGTACAGCGGCTACCGCGGCAGGGTCGGGGTGTTCGAGATGCTGATACTGAACGAACTGGTGAAGGACGCCATCCTCAGCAAGAAGACCTCCTACGAGATCAGGAAGATCTCCACGGAGTCGACCGGCATGGTGACGCTTTTGGAGTCGGGGCTTTGCAAGGCGGCCGGCGGCTTGGTTTCGCTGCACGATACGGTGAGGCTCCTGCCGAGGATCGGCAAACCGCGCCCGATCGCCGAGATCAGGCGACTTTTGGGGGAATGAGACATGCTAAAAAGACCTTTTGTCGAGGTAGTCAAGGAGCAGCTCGCATCGGAAACCCTTAACCTCCCCGTGTTCCACCCGATCGCGGTCAAGCTGCAAGGGATCCTCGCCTCCAAGGATTTCACCATAGACCAGGTGGTGGCGCTGATCATCAAGGACCAGGCACTCACCAGCCAGATACTGAGCCTGGCGAATTCCGCCTTCTTCAGCGGGCTCGCCAAGGTCACCACCATAACCGATGCCGTGGTGAGGCTGGGAGCGCGGGAGATCGCCAGCGTCGCCATGCTGGCATCCCAGCAAACCAGCTATAACAGCTTTATGGTGCCGGAGCTGAAGAACCACTCACAACTGCTCTGGAAGCATGCCATTGGCTGCGCCATCGGCACCCGGTGGCTTTGCGAGCGGACCGGCTACAAGCAACTGGCCCAGGAAGGGTTCATCGCCGGGCTTTTGCACGACATCGGCAGCCTGCTGATCCTGAAGGTGCTGGAGGGGATTCTGCTTGGGGATTCCGAACAGAGGGGGGTTTCGCGCGAGCTGACCATGGAGATCATGGTGGCGATGCACACCGATTCGGGGTACCAGATGATGCAGAAATGGAACCTGCCCGAGCTCTACTGCACCATCGTCAGGGACCACCATAACGAACAGAGCGACACCAACAACGTACTGCTGAGCCTGGTCAGGTTGGTGGACAACACCTGCAAGAAGCTCGGTCTTGGCTGCCCCCCCGAGCCAAACCTCATGCTGGCGGCGACCTTCGAGGCGCAGAACATGGGGATCAAGGAGATCATGCTCGCCGAGTTGGAGATCATGATCGAGGACGCCATGGAGATGGTCACGGCCTCTGCCTGAGGTATTTCCCGATCCCCTCGTCAAAGACCTTTTGGATCTCCCATTTCTCTCCGCTCTCCTTCTTCGCTACGATGGCGCGCACTTGGCATCCCACAAACCCCACGAGGAGGGCGATGCCAAGGGCGATGCTCAGGCGGCGCCTTCCCGCCGGCGCGCCGCGCGGCGGATCAACTATCCTCCTTGGTCCGTGCTGTGAGAGCTGGAGGAGTTGCTGCGCCGAGACATATCCTATCAGCCGGTCCCGGTCCGCCTCGTCGATGAAACGGTAGTGCAGTCCCGTGCTGAAGCGGATCTGGTCGGGAAGCGGCGTCACCTGCACCACCTCGCCTACTATCTCCAGTACCCTTTGAGGATGCGGCAGGTAGATGCTCAGCTCGACCAGCATGCCGGGATGCATCCTTTCGGGGATGTTGAGCCGCACTCCGCCGCCGCTGATGTTGGCGGCTACAGGCGGCGCGGATTTTTTACGCTCAAGCCGGGCCCGGATCTCCTCCCTAGCCAGATCAAGTTCCTCCGGCTCGCCCGGTGCCGGACTTTGCGCCGCGAACTCCATCTCCTGGCGGCACTGCTCCCAGCGCGCCCCGGCCTCTTCGGCGACCTGGCTGGGAGCTATCCGGTAGTCGAGCGGGAGATAGACGTCCTGGCGGAAAAACTCCCTCGGCTCGAAGGGAACCACCTCTTCGATCAGGCGGAGCACCAGGCGGTGCCCTTGCTGGTCCTCGCCGACCAGCACCCCCCTGCAACTGAGTCCGCCCTGGGTGCTCGGCAGCCCCAGATCGAGCGTACGCCCGAGATCGAGCAGCGCATGTTCCGGCAGCGCATCCCTGGAAAGGTCTACCTGCAGCAGGTCGCGCTCAAGCGAGGCGACCACGCCCCACTCAGGGAATACACCCCCGCCCTCCAGGGGGACGCCGATCTTTATCCGTCCCCCTCCATGGAAGTGCTTCGCGTATTGTGCCAGTTCCTCCGACATAAAGCCCCCGCCGTCCCCGGGGAAATATCCCCATTAGAGATCTGCGCCCCTTTTTTCGATGCAGATCAGTCTACCCCTTCATTGGCGCAGGCGCAATGCAATCTAATGTGCCTCACTCCAGTTCAGGCCGAAATTGAGATCGACCTTGAGCGGAACCGACAGGGAAAGCGCCCCCTCCATCTCGCTTCGCACCAGTTCTTCCATGATATCGCGCTCCCCGGCCGGCACCTCGAACACCAGTTCGTCGTGCACCTGCATGATGAGGCGGCTTGCCAACCCCTCCCGGCGCATGCGGCGGCTCACCTTGATCATTGCTGCCTTGATGATGTCGGCGGCCGACCCCTGGATCGGGTAGTTGATGGCGTTTCTCTGGGCGAAGGAGCGGATATTCCCGTTCTTGCTCGATATCTCCGGGATGCAGAGCCTGCGCCCGAGAATGGTGGTGACGAAGCCGCATACCTCCGCCTCCTTGATGCAGCCGTCCAGAAAGCTCCTGGCGCCGCTGTGGCGCTCGAAGTAGTTGTCGATGAACGCCTTCGCCTGCTTCGGGGCGACCCCCAGTTCCTTGGCCAGGCTGAAGGCCCCCTGCCCGTAGATGACGCCGAAGTTGATCACCTTCGCCTGGCGCCGCATCTCGGGGGTGACCAGTTCGGGGAACATGCCGAATACCTCGGACGCGGTGCGCCGGTGGATATCCTCCCCTGCCGCGAAAGCCTCGCAGAAGACACGGTCCCCGGACAGGTGCGCCAGCACCCGAAGCTCGATCTGCGAGTAGTCGGCACAGAGCAGAAGCGATCCCGGCTCGGCGATGAAGGCGCGCCGGATGCCGCGCCCCTCCTCGCCGCGGATCGGGATATTCTGCAGGTTCGGGTCGGAAGAGGAGAGCCTGCCGGTATTGGTGACCGCCTGGTTGTAGGAGGTGTGCACCCGGCCGGTCCCGGTGTCGACCAGTTTCGGGAGCGCGTCGGTGTAGGTCGATTTGAGCTTGGAGATGGTGCGGTATTGCAGCAGGAGTTTCGCCACGAGGTGATCCTCGGCAAGCCGCTCCAGTTCCTCGACGTTGGTGGACCAGCCGGTCTTGCCCTTGGTCTTCTTGCCGACGGCAAGCCCCATCCGCTCGAAGAGCATCTCCCCCAGCTGCTTCGGGGAGTTTATGTTGAAGGGGCCGCCGGTCTGCTCGTGGATGAGCGCCTCAAGCTCCAGAAGCCGGCGCCCGAAACCGGCGGAGAGCTCCTTCATGAGGGCAAGGTCCAGCTTTACCCCGCAAAGCTCCATATCGGCCAGGATTTCCAGAAGCGGCATCTCGATGTCGAAATAAAGACGCTCCATCCCCTGCTCACGCACCTTGGGAAGCAGTATCTCCTGCAAAAGGAAAGTGGCGTCGGCGTCCTCGCAGGAGTAGGGGCCGGCGCGGTCCAGGTCGACCTCGGAGAAGTCCTGCTCGCACTTCCCGGTCCCCACCACCTCCGCGTAGGAGATCATCCGGTGATCCAGGTACTCCAGCGCCAGGGCGTCGAGCCCCTGGCTGTTGCGCGCAGGGTTCACCAGGTAGGCGGCGAGCATGGTGTCGCACCAGATCCCCTCCATCTTCACGCCGGCCAGACGCAGCACCTGGTAGTCGTATTTCACGTTCTGCCCCACCTTGGGGCGGGTGGGATCGGTCAGGAGCGGGGAGAGCAGTTCCAGCACCAGAGCCTCGGGGAGCTGTTCGGGCGCCCCAAGGTAGCGGTGCCCCACCGGGATGTACCATGCCTCGTGCGGCTTGCAGCTCACGGCGAAGCCTACGATGCGCGCCTCCATCGGGTTCAGGCTGGTGGTCTCCAGGTCGATGGCGAAGGCGGGGGCCTTTTCCAGCATGGCGATCAGGTCCCGCAGCTCCGCCTCGTTCAGCACCAGTGTGTACCTTTCGCAGGAGAGCGTGGGGGAGCTGGTGAGGTCCTTCAACAAGGTGGCGAAGCCGTACTCCCTGAAGAGCGCCGAGAGACGGCGGTTGTCGGGGGGGGTGACGGCGAAGTCGTCGATGCTGTAGTCGATCGGAACCCGGCAGTCGATGGTGGCCAGGGTGCGGCAAAGCCTCGCCTGGTCGGCGAACTCGACCAACCTCTCCCCGGTCTTGCCTTTCACCTCGCCGGCCCTGGCGAGCAGTTCGTCCAGCGAGCCGAATTCCTGCAGGAGCTTCCTGGCGGTCACCTCTCCGATCCCCGGCACCCCGGGGATGTTGTCCGAGGCGTCCCCCCAGAGGGCGAGGACATCCACGACCCGCTCCGGTCCGACCCCGAATTTCTCGCGAACCTCTGGAACGCCGAAGCTCTTGTCCTTCATGGTGTCGAGCAGGGTGACGTGCTCGGAGACGATCTGCATCAGGTCCTTGTCCCCGGTCACCACCACGCACGCCATCCCCTTCTCCTCGCACTTCTTGGCGATGGTCCCGATGATGTCGTCAGCCTCGAAGCCCGGGAGCTCCAGCGCCGGTATGTTGAAGGCCCGCACCATCTGCTTGATCGGCTCTATCTGCAGGGCCAGGTCCTCCGGCATGGCGCTGCGGGTCGCCTTGTAGGCGGGAAAAAGCTCGTTTCTGAAGGTGATCTTCCCCGCGTCGAAGATGACGGCAACGTGGGCCGGGGCGCGGTCCTTCATCACCTTCAGGAGCATCTGGGTGAAGCCGTACAGCGCGTTGGTGGGAAAGCCGTTGGGGGAACTCAGGTGCCTTATGGCGAAATAGGCCCGGTAGATATAGGAAGAACCGTCCAGCAGGTACAGCGTTTCTCTCTCTGTCGTCACTTAGGGCACCTCGCGGGTGAAGACGACGAAAGCCATGGCGGGACGCTTGCTGGCGTCGCGCATGGCGAACTGCACGGCATCGAAATTCCATCCCTGCCGGGTCCAATCGTTCAGCGCCTCCTCGATGGTTTCTCCGGTGACGGTGGTCAGTTCGACGACCTTGTACTGCAGCATAAACACTCCTCATGATAGGCATTTTAGCGCCCATATTATCCGATAAACCCGCATGGTTCAAGGCGAAATGTTCTGTTGCAAAAATGTCGGAAACTGCTATGATTTGGGAAATCAAAAAGGGGGTGCGGCAGGGTCGGGCACAAGTTATCGACGTAAACAACCAGGCGAAAGGGGAGTCAGCATGGCACAAAACGAAGAAGCAAAAATCGACGAATTGGCACGGCAGATGGAAATCACCCTGGACATGGACTACGAGAGAAAAGACCTGAAGGCACAGAGGGAACTGATCAAGCAAAGCCTCTACGATGGCTCCAAGAAACTGAAGCACACCGTACCGAAGGGGAAGCGGGTTTGAAGGGTGAGAGGATTTAGGTAACAACGGGGAGGGGGCTTGAGGAGACGGCCCCCTCCCCTTGATATTTGTCGCAGGGCGCCTTTGGGCGCTACAAACGGAGGGAAGCGGATGGCGATCGTCAGGTACAACCCGTTGAGCGAGCTTAGAAGCATGCAGGACAAGATGAACCGGCTGCTGGATATGGCGTGGACCCGGGAGGTCGGCGAAGAGATCCGGGAGGGGGTATGGCATCCGCCTGCGGACGTCTATGAAGACGACGCGGCGGTCACCATCAAGGTCGAGATCCCGGACATGGATCAAAAGGATATCGAGATCAAGGTCGAGGAGCAGACCCTCACCGTCAAGGGAGAGAGGAAACATGGCGAGCAGATCCTGAAGGAAAACTTCCACAGGATCGAGCGCTACTTCGGCCCCTTTCAGAGGAGCTTCTCGCTGCCGCCGGAACTGGATACCGCGGGGATCAACGCCAGTTGCGACTGCGGCGTCCTCACCATCGTCATACCGAAGCTAAACGCGAAGGGGGGGGCAAGGGTCACGGTCGAGGTGAAATAAGGAGAAGCCTCACCCCTCGTTCATGCTGCCGCTTCGGTATCCCTGCAGGTCCAGCGATACATAGGTGAAGCCGGCGGCGCGGAAAAATTCCAGGGTCCGCCCTCTCAGAGCGGGCTCCAGCATGCGCGGCAGTTCCGCCTCGCACAGTTCGATCCGCGCGTTTTCCAGATGGAATCTCACCCGGTACACGGTAAAACCCTCGCCCTTCAAAAAATCCTCGCAACGCTCCACCTGGCTGAGCCTCTCCTGTGTGATTTCCGTGCCGTAGGGGAAACGGCTGGCCAGGCAGGCATAAGCCTGCTTGTTCCAGGTGGGAAGGCCTAGATCTCGGCTCAGCTCTCGGATCTCCCCCTTGGAGAGCCCCGCTTCCAGAAGCGGCGAGCGCACCTGCAGTTCGCAGGCCGCAGTGCGTCCCGGGCGGTAATCCCCCAGGTCGTCCGTATTGCTGCCGTCCGCTACGCAGGCGAGCCCCAGCTCGCGCGCCTTATCGGTGCAAAGCCGGAACAGCTCGCTCTTGCAGTGGTAGCAGCGATCCTTCGGGTTATGGCTGAAACCGGGGATTTCCAGTTCATTCGATTCGATCAGCAGTTGCCGCGCCCCGATCAGATCCGCCAGGCGCCGGGCCTCGGCCAATTCCGACTCCGGATAGGTGGGAGAGGTGGCGGTCACCGCGCAGACGGCGTCCCCTCCCAGCGTGTCGTGGGCGGCCTTCAGGAGGAAGGTCGAGTCGACCCCTCCGGAAAAGGCGACCAGCAGCGACCCCATCTCACGCAGAATCCCCTGCAGCTTCAGGTATTTGTCTCGGGCGGTTTCCATGTATCCTCTTGTCCTGCCTTTTCCGCGGGAGCGTCGCGCGGCCGCTGCCTCCGAAGCAACAGCCGCGCCGTTGCAGTTTGGCTCCTGCGCCGATCCCGGCTCCGGCCTTCAGATGAAGTACATGAAGCGATGGTCCTGCTCCCGCTTGATCCCGATCGATTCACCCCGCTCGCACAGGGTCTTCAGCGTCACCGACTCGAAAAACTCGTTCAGCCTGTTGTTGGATTCCTCCCAGACCGTCTGGGTGACGCAACTGCCGTCGAAACTGCACTCGCCTTTTTTCCGGCCGGAGCAATCCACGATCAGGGTATCCCCCTCCGTCGCCTCGATTACCGCGCGCACCGTGATCTCTTCCGGGCTCTTGGCGAGACAGTAGCCGCCTTGCGGCCCGCGCTTGCTCTTCAGGATGCCGTTCTTTTTCAGCCCCTGAAAGATCTGCTCCAGGTAGCGCGGGGAAATGTCCTGCCGGCGTGATATGTCCTGGATCTGCGCAGGCTGGCTCCCCGCGTTGTAGGCTATGTCGAAAAGAGCCCGCAGGCCGTAACGGCTCTTGGTGGAAAGTCTCATGGTAGTATCTCCCCCGCTTTATAGATAAGCGAGATTACAATACCACATTTATCATGTCAACAATATTAACTGGCGCCGGAGCCCATTCTCCACCACGGCCGCGCGACATCCTACCAGTATCTCTGCGGCGGTTCCACCCTCTCCAGCCGTACGATCTCGCTGTCCACTACCTGGAAGACGTCGCCGTAGGCGTTAATCCACTTGTCTCCCTCTTCCAGCGGATAAGGGACCTCTCGCTGACCTAGAAACACCTCGTCCTCGCCGATATAGGCGTACCACTCGAGGCTGCCGTTCATCCACATCCGGTTCTTCAGTTCCATGCACCCTCCGTTGCTTATTTTTTCCCGATCTTACTTAAAAGAGCCCCTCGCGGTCAAGCAACGGTTTTTCCTTGTTGGAGCCTGCCGTTTTTGTTATTAGAGAGGGATACTTTCGAAGGGGGCTTTCCACATGAAATTCACAAAGATGCAGGGTGCCGGCAACGATTACGTGTATGTGAACTGTTTTGAGGAGACGGTGCAGGATCCTGCGGCTGTGGCGATAAAGGTATCCAACCGCAATTTCGGCATAGGGTCGGATGGGCTGATCCTGATCATGCCGAGCGAGGTTGCCGACGTGAAGATGCGCATGTTCAACTCGGACGGGTCCGAGAGCGAGATGTGCGGCAACGGCATCCGCTGCGTCGCGAAATACGCCTTCGACCACGGCATCGTGTCCAAGAAGGAGATCAGCGCGGAGACCGGAGCGGGGGTCCTCACCCTGCAGCTTGTGACCGGAATGGACGGCAAAGTGGAAAAGGTGCGGGTCAACATGGGACCTCCGAGGCTCACCAGAAAGGAGATCCCGATGCTGGGCAACCCGGACGAGAAGGTTATCGACGAGCCGCTCAACATCATGCACTCGACCTTTAACATCACCTGCGCCTCCATGGGCAACCCGCACTGCGTCATCTTCGTCGACGACGTGGAGTCCTTCCAAGTGGAGAAGTACGGTCCGCTGATCGAGAACCACGAACTGTTCCCGCGCCGCACCAACGTCGAGTTCGTCCAGATCATCTCCCGCACCGAAGTGCGCCAGCGCACCTGGGAGCGCGGCGCGGGCGAGACCCTTGCCTGCGGCACCGGTTCCAGCGCCGTGACAGCCGCCTGCGTGCTGAACGGCCTCACCGAGAAGACGATCCTGAACCACCTCTCCGGGGGCGACCTGGAAATGGAGTGGGGGGACGACGGCTGCATCTACATGACCGGCCCCGCAGTCGAGGTTTTCAGCGGGGAAATACTGTAAAGCAATTGACGATTGACAATGGACGATTGACATTAAACCCTGTAAAGGCAATTGACGATTGACAATGGACGATTGACAATTAAACCCTGTAAAGGCAATTGACGATTGACAATGGACGATTGACAATTAAACCCTTAGTTCTGGGACGTTGAAGATCGGCCATTGTTTCGTTACTTACAACTTTTCCCGAAGTTCCGACCTAGTTTTTCATTGTCAATTGTCCTCTCAATGGCTTAAACGCTTTTCGTTGTCAATTGTCAATCGTCAATCGTCAATTGCTTTTATGAGGTGCTTATGAAGGTTTGCCCGATCTGCAGCAAATGGGAGGACGATCCGGAACAGCGCGTGGTCGAATTGGAGCATACCCTGGTTTCCTTGAACCGCGACCAGTTCTTCCCCGGATACTGCTTCGTCTATAGCAAAAAGCACGTCACCGAGCTGTTCCATCTCGACCCGGAGGTGAGAAACGGGGTAATGACGGAGGTGAGCGCCGTGGCGCAAGCGCTGTACCTGGTTTTCGCCCCGGATAAGATCAACTACGAGCTGCTTGGGAACATGGCGCCGCACATGCACTGGCACATAGTGCCGCGCCTTTCGACCGACCCGCTTTGGCCCCGCCCCCACTGGAGCGAACCGCACCGGGACCTGCTGCTTACCAGCGAGGAATACCGGGAGCGGGCCGAGTTGATCAGATCGCAACTGGCGAGAGGATGACTATGGATCTCTTAGGCGCACATGTATCGATAGCGGGAGGAATACACAACGCGGTGGACCGCGGGGTCAAGGCGGGATGCAGCGTGATCCAGCTCTTCACCCAGAACGCGAACCAGTGGCGGGGGAAGGCTGTTTCCGACGAGGATGCGGCTCTCTTCCGGGACAAGTTCGCCGCGTCCGGGCTCGCCGACGCGATGAGCCACGACATCTACCTGATAAACCTCGCGGCGGCGCCGGGCGACGTGCAGGACAAGAGCATCATCGGCTTCAGGGAGGAGTTGGAGCGTTGCGCCCGTCTCGGCATAAACAAAATCGTCATGCACCCCGGCTCCCACAACGGTGACGGCGAAGAGGTCGGCATCAAGCGGGTCTGCCAGGCCTTCGACCTGCTCTTCTCGCAGGTGCCGCAGTTCACCGGCCAGGTTCTTCTGGAGAACACGGCGGGACAGGGAACCAACCTGGGCTACAAGTTCGCGCACCTGAAGGCGATCATAGAAGGATCCTCCTACCCGACGCGCTTTGGCGTCTGCCTCGATACCTGCCACGCCTTCGCCTCCGGATATCAGATCGCCGAGAAGGACGGCTATAAAAGGACCTTCGACGAATTCGACAGCGCCGTCGGCATCTCCACGCTCATGGCATTCCACCTGAACGACTCCAAGAAGGGGCTCGGTTGCAAGGTGGACCGCCACGAGCACATCGGCGCCGGCACGCTCGGCCTGGAACCGTTTCGCTTCATCATGAACGACCCGCACTTCAAACTGATCCCGAAGTTCATCGAAACCCCCAAGGGTGACGCCGACGAGATGGATGCGGTGAACCTGAAACTGCTGAGAAGCCTGGTGGAAAGCTGAATCCGGCCGACAGACACGAAAAAAGCGGGGTAGCCATGCGCGCGAAGATCGAGGTCATCCGGGGCGACATCACCAAGCTGGCCGTGGACGCCATCGTCAACGCGGCGAACAGCTCACTTTTGGGCGGCGGAGGCGTGGACGGCGCCATTCACCGCGCGGCCGGCCCGGAACTCCTCGCCGAGTGCAGAACCCTTTCGGGTTGCGCCACAGGCGAGGCCAAGATCACGGCCGGCTATAGGCTCCCGGCGCGGCACGTGATACACACCGTGGGGCCGATCTGGCGCGACGGCAGGCATGGCGAGCCCGAACTCCTGCGCGCCTGCTACCGAAACGCCTGCCGAACCGCCCATCAGCACGGGCTCACCAGCATCGCCTTTCCCGCCATCAGCACGGGGGTGTACGGCTACCCCATGAGAGCCGCCTGCCGCATCGCACTGGAAGAGGTCAAGGCGGCGCTGGCAAGCTACCCGGAGCTGGCGAGGGTGGTCTTCGTCCCCTTCTCGGTCGAAGCAGAGCTGATTTATCTTGAGTTGACGCAGGAGGTTTTTTCGTGAAGGCGGTCATCCAGAGGGTCAAAGAGGCGCGGGTGCGGGTGGAAGGAAGGGTGGTCGGCGAGATCGGACCCGGCGTACTGGTGCTGCTCGGCGTCGAGATGGGCGACGGCAGCAAGCAGGCGGACTGGATGGCGGAAAAGATCGTCAACCTTAGGATCTTCGCGGACGGGCAGGGCAAGATGAACCTTGCCCTGCCGGAGGTGGGCGGGGAGATGCTGGCAGTTTCACAGTTCACCCTGGCGGGGAACTGCGCCAAGGGGCGACGCCCCTCCTTCGACACGGCGGCCGCCCCGGAAGAGGCAAACCGCCTCTACAGCTACTTCATGGGACAGGTGTGGGAACTTGGCGTACCGGTGCAAAGCGGGATCTTTCAAGCCGACATGGAGGTTTCGTTGGTGAACGACGGTCCGGTCACCTTCATCCTGGAGACCCCGAAGAAGCCCCCCGGCCTCACATGAGCGGACGTACCTCGTCCACCTTGAAATAAGCGACCCGGCTGATCGTGGCGCCCGCCTGGCCTCCAGATGCCTGCGTCGCCCCTGCCCTGATCCGCGCCAGCAGTTCCCCCTCCCCAGACTCCTCTTTCAGCGTCAGCGTCAACCTCCAGCCGCTGTACCCCCGCGAGGGGGCCAGATAAAGATAGCTGGCATGCGGATTCTGCCTCAGGTTCGCGATGCTGCGTCCTTCGGTAAAGCCCCAGGCCAGGGTCTCCTCGTCGATCACATGCGGCACTGCGAATATCGCCTGATTCACCACGCCGTTCGCGTCGGCCGTGCCGATCACCCCCCGCCCACCTTCCGGAAACAGTTCAGCAAGCTTCATGTGCGTCGCCCCCTTTTTCCTTTAAGCTGTGGAACCACTATGATAATCTAGCAGGCCTAAGCGGATTGTCCATGATTCCCATTAAACGGGGATCGGAACCGTCACTGAGAGAAGTGCATCAAGCAATGGACGACTCAAACCGCCGGGCCGGGCGCCCCCTCCATAAAAGTCGCCCCAATTGAGGAATCACGTGGAGCTGAAAACCATACTAGAAGCACTCTACGCGGCACGCTCCCAGTCCCATCTTGCCAACGACCCGCTCTCGTTTTGCCACCGCTACCGCGACCCGCAGGACCAGGAGGTGGTCGGGCTGATCGCGGCATCGTTCGCCTACGGCAACGTGAAGATTATCAAGAAGAACCTTGAGACGATTTTCGGCGCCATGGGGAATTCGCCCCGACTCTTCGTGGAGCACTTCGACCCGGAACGGGGGGCGCGGACCTTTTCAGGATTCAAGCACCGCTTCAACGACGGACGCGACCTGTGCGCCCTGCTTTTCGCCTGCCGGATCATGCTCCAGGAGTCCGGCTCCATAGAGCGCTGGCTGCTGCGCTTTCACGATCAGTCCCAGGAGGATCTGACCGGCACCCTCTCAGGCTTCACCGCAGCGGTGAAAAAGCTCGACCTGTCGCCGGTGTTTGGCGCAGCCCGGATCCCGAAGGACTCCTATTTCCCCTTCATGTTCCCCTCCCCCGCCTCGGGCAGCGCCTGCAAGCGGCTCTGCATGTACCTGAGATGGATGGTGCGCCCGGCCGACGGCATCGATCTCGGGATCTGGAAGGGGATCACCCCCGACAAGCTGGTCATCCCGGTCGACGCCCATATCCAGCGCATCTGCGGCTTTCTCGGCTTTACCGGCCGAAGGCAGGCGGACTGGCGCATGGCGAGAGAGATCACGGGGCGGCTTCGCGAACTCGACCCGGCGGACCCGGTGAAATACGACTTCTCCATTTGCCACCTGGGGATCTCCGAGGGGTGCGACGGCAAGGATCACCTTAAGTGCGTCAACTGCCCGATTGCCGGTATCTGCTCGGCGGGCTCTCCTTTATGAAGGTATCCCCCGCATACGTGCACGGATGCACCTTCTCGTCCCCGGCCGGCGAGGTGCGCGCCATGACCGCGCATGAGGTGCTCCCTGCATTCCGCTTGCTGGAACGGCAATTGGAGGCCGGATTGCACGCCGCGGGCTTCGTAAGCTATGAGGCCGCCGGCGCCTTGAACGGCGATCTGGTCACCCGTGTGCCGGGCAGCTTGCCGCTGCTTTGGTTCGGTCTCTTTGAAAATCGCTCGGAGGAGCCGTTCGCAAGCCTCGACCACCCCTTCCATTGCAACGACTGGCAGCCGTCCCTGAATGAGGCGGGGTTTTCCGGCGCGGTGCGGGCAATCCGCGAGTTTATTTCGGCGGGCGACTGCTACCAGGTGAACTTCACCATGCGCCAGCGTTTCTCCTTCACCGGCTGCCCTCGTTCTTTTTTCGAGGTGCTGCGCCGTTGCCAGCCCACCCCCTACAGCAGCTACCTCGAAACGGGGGAATACCGGATTCTCTCCGCGTCGCCGGAGCTGTTCTTCTCACTTTCGGAAGGCGTACTCACCACCCGTCCCATGAAGGGGACGGCGTCAAGGGGAAGGTGGTTTCAAGAGGACCAGGCACAGAAGGAAAACCTTAAGCGGAGTCCAAAGGAGCTCGCGGAAAACCTGATGATCGTCGACCTGCTGAGAAACGACATGGGGATGGTGTCCCGGACCGGCTCGGTGCAGGTCCGTTCCCTTTTTGACGTGGAGACGCACCCGACCGTGCATCAGATGACCTCCACCATCGAGTCCCGGCTGAAGGAGGGGGTCGGAGCGCTGGAGCTGTTTCAGGCTCTCTTCCCCTGCGGTTCCGTGACCGGCGCCCCGAAAAGAAGAAGCATGGAGATCATCGCCGGCCTGGAAAGCGACCCGCGCGGCCTTTATACCGGCTGCATCGGTTATTTCTCCCCGGGCGGCGAGGCGAAATTCAGCGTGGCGATACGGACCGCGGTGCTGGACCTTGCCTCCGGCCAAGGCGAAATCGGCATCGGAAGCGGCATCACCTTCGATTCGGTGGCGGGCGACGAATACGCCGAGAGCCTTTCCAAAGGGCGCTTTGCCAGGCAGACGCCCCTAGAGTTCCATCTGATCGAGTCGCTTCTCTATGACGGCGGCTATTTTCTGCTGGACAGGCATCTGGAGCGACTGGCGCGCTCGGCGGACTACTTTTCCTTTCCGCTGCCGGCAGGGGCGGCGCGGCGCGCGCTGGAGCAGTTGATCCCCGACCTTTCCGGCGACACCAGGCACAAGGTGCGGCTGCTGCTCTTCAAGGACGGCAGCATCGGCTGCGAGTCGGCTCCGGTTCAGGACGCGGCACAGGACGCGACCGCCGCCTTCGCCAAAGCCTCCGTCGACTCGGCCGAGCCTTTTCTCTATCACAAGACCAGCCTGCGCGAACTGTACACCCGCGAGCTGGCGGGCAGGCCGGAAGTGAGCGAGGTGATCTTCGTGAACGAGCGGGGCGAGGTTACCGAGGGGACCTACAGCAACATCGTGGCGCTGGCAGGCGGGAAGCTCCTCACCCCGCCTCTTTCCAGCGGGCTTTTGCCCGGGACCTTCAGGGAGGAGTTGCTGGCAAGCGGCGAGATCGAGGAAAGGTCGCTGACCCGGCGCGACCTGGAGCGGGCGGAGGCGGTTTATCTGATCAATTCGGTGCGCAAGTGGCGCCGGGTGCGGCTTGTTTCCTGAAGCAATGCCGCTCCAGCATGAGTCCATTTTAAACCGGACAAATTGCAATTTCCCCATAAAACAAACTATCAGCCAGGAGGCAATCATGGAAACATTCGGATTCTTGGGACTCGGCATCATGGGGAACGCCATG
>Ga0209317_1000850_pt1 | contig 32327 bp, 25 predicted proteins | sample RifGroB2_FD_183994 | JGI IMG/M metagenome (GOLD analysis project Ga0209317, IMG submission 183994) | Soil microbial communities from Rifle, Colorado, USA - Groundwater B2 (SPAdes) (version 2) | ecosystem: Environmental > Terrestrial > Soil > Unclassified | place: Rifle, Colorado | collected...
GGGCCGGGTCGCCGTGCCCCGCGTTCACGCCGACCGCGCCGGCGGCGGGGAGAAGGCCCGTGGTGCCGCTGAAGATGTTGTCGTAGTGGATCCCCACCTTGTGCGCCAGGTGCGCATCGCTGCCGGGCGCGTTCTCGTGGCAGCCGGAGCAGCGGGTGGCAGCGGTGAAGCCCTGGTTCCACTGCGGGGTGGTCACGTTCTGGTGGCAGTAGACGTTGGAGCACCTGACCGTGCCCAGGCCGATGCCCCCCACCAAAGCCGCTGCCGAGTTCTTGTTCCTGAGCACGCTGCCGCCCGCGACCTGGTTGGTCTCCACCTCCACGGCCCCGTTCAGGTGGCTGGACGCGGTGACCGGGTGGCAGTTGGCGCAGCCGAAGGAGTAGTTCCTCCAGGTGACGCCGTCGCTGTCGCTCCCCGAGGAGAGGTTGGCCGTGAAGTTGTAGAACGGCAAGGCGTTCCAGGCGGTGCCGATGTGGCGGGTGTGCCCTGAAGAGAGTGTGCCGTGGCAACCCTTGCAGTCGAGCGCGCTCCCCCAGACCGCGTTGGCGGCCGTGTAGCCGGAGCCGGAGTGGCACGAGACGTTGGAGCAGCTCTTGCTCCCGGGGTAGCCGAAGCTCTTGCCGCCGCCGCTTGCCACGTCGGCGGCCCTGTTGATGTGGTTCCCCACTATGGCGGTGCCGGTGGCGTCCACTGTGCCGCTGTGGCAATAGACGCAGGTGGCGGCGCCGGCTGCTTTGACGTGCTTTTGGTGGCTGTTGGCGCTTGCCGAGCCGGCGGCGCCGCTTGCGTAGTTCGGCTCGCCCGCCACGGAGTCGAAGGCGACCCCCGCGGCAGCGGTGGACCGGGCACCGTGGCAGCCGGAGCAACCAAGGGGGGCGCCGCTCCAGGAAGGGGCCGCGGGCTCGGCGCTGGCCGCCATGCCGGCTTCCCCCTTCTTGCCGGAACTGTGGCAGTAGGTGGCCGAGCAGACCCCCCCTGCGTAGCTGGAGCCCTTGCCGGCCTTGGCGCCGGAGTAGTCGACGAAGGCGTTCACGTGCTGCGCGCTCTGCGAGATCGCGGCGTCGCTCGACACGCTCTTCGCGTGGCACTCGACGCAGCCGTAGTTCGCCCCGAGGGCGCCGGCGTTGTTGACGTGCGCCTGGTGCTTTCCGGTGTCGATGATGCTGGAGCCAAGCGAGGCCGGGGGACGTGGAGGTGTAGGGGGCGTTCAGGGACTTGCCGTCGCTGTGGCAGTAAAGGCCCGAGCAGGTTCCAAAGCTGTTGGTCTGGCTCGGGAGAAAATCGTCGGTGGCGCCGCTGTAGCTGCCGCCTGCGTTGGGTGCGGCGGTGAAGCGGACCGAGATGCCGCGGTTTCTCACGCTGGTTGCATGGGCGAACGGTTTCGCCTCGACCGTGTGGTCCGGGTGGCATTTAAGGCAGGAGCCGGTGCCGGTGCCGTAGTAGTTGCCGTGCTTGGAGCCGGAGACCGGGTGTCCGGCCGAAGGGGAGTCCCCGTGGCACTTGTCGCAGTCGCTCGCGGCGCTGAAGGAGGCGCTCCCCCAGCCGGGTGTGCTCTTCTGGAAATGGCAGTTGACGTTGGAGCAGGTGCCAAGCGAGGCGGGCGGGACCGAGGTCTGGTTCAAGAAGACGCGGCTGTAGCTTCCCGCGGGAGAGCCGTTGATCCCCTCCTGCACCTGGATCGACTTGGTGCGGTGGCTGGCGTCGTAGACCAGCACGGCGGGACCGTGGCACTTCGCGCACGACTCGGCGCCCGCGTCCGCATGGCTTTGATGATTCCCCTTGAAGGCGCCGGTGGCGGGGAGGCGCCGGCCGGAAGCCGAATCAAGAGGCGGCATGCGGTGGCAGTCATCGCAGGTGAGCACGTATTGCGGCGCGGCGTGAGCCGTTGCCCCTGCGAGGAACGCCGTCCCCAGCGTCATCAGCAAAGCTATCACTCGTGGGTTTGGCCATCCGAGTCTGCGGTAGCTCCTCATTTCCACTCCTTATCTCAAAACACCTGACCGTAGTGCTGTTTCATCCGCTACTCCGGCGGGGGGATCCGCTCCCCCGCCGGAGCTTCCAGCATGCTTCCCGATGCGGGTAAGGCATCTTTTACAAAGCTATCTTTCGGTGCTCCACTGCGGGCTCGGCCTGAAGTGGCAGCTCACGTTGAAGCAGCTGCCGGTCTTGTTGGCCCCGCCGTTGACCAGCCTGGCGGTGGTGTAGCTGATGAAGGCCTCGTCGCTGAAGCGGTACTGCGGATCCACCTGGACGCTTACGTTGTCCACGTGGTTCCTGATCGGCAGCGCCCTGGCGTGTGCGGCAGGCCCCCCGTTGTGGCAGGGGAGGCAGTTCGCCCAACCCTCGGAGGCCTTGGCGTCCTTCTTGACGTGCGCGGCGACGAGATGCGCGCCGCCCCCCCCCGAGTAGTCCTCGAACTTCGCGGTGGACCAGTTCCCCAGCGCGCCGAAGCTGACGGCGGAGAGGGTCTGGCGCGGCGCGGGCGGATAGCCGTGGCAGGCGTCGCAGGCGCCGTTGGCGATGAAGGCGAGGCCGGTCTGCGGGTTGTGCGAGTGGCACTCGAGGCAGTTCGTGGTGGAATCCACGTGGGTCGCCTGCGGCTGTCCTGCCTTGGTGAAGTACTCGGTCGAGGTGTGGCAGACCTGGCAGACGCCGGTCTGCGCCCCGTTGGCGAAGGTGCTGTTTCCGGTGAAGCTGACCGCGGTGCCGTTGATGGACCCCTTCACCATCATGGCGTTGGTGGTGCCGTGCGCGTTGTGGCAGTCGGCGCAGTTGGCGCCCAGGCCGGAAGCGCGGTGGGCCTTGACGCCGAGGGCGTCGCCGGAGACCTTGCCGGAGTCGGCGTGGCAGAAGTCGCACGCCTGGTTCGCGGAGCCGGTGAGACCCGCGAGGAGCCTCTTGTTGTCGCCGGCGACGCCGCTTAGGTGAGAGCCGCTGTTGTCGTGGCAGGCGGAGCAGGACTGGCCGATGCCGGCCTTGCCGTGGCCCGCCGTTGCAGCCAGGGTCTTGTCGGGGGCGGTGATGCCGCCAATGATGGAGAGCGGGCCGCCTGCGGTGGAGTGGCAGCTTTCGCAGGATACGCGGCCGGTGGTCCAGTTGGTGCTCTGCTTATGGCAGCTGGAGCAGGTGCCTACCTTGCTGGTGCCGGCGGCGAGGTTCAGGAAGCCGTCGGCGTGGGATGCCGCCGTGTTCGAGGTGTGGCAGTTGGAGCAGGAGTTGGTGGAAGTGCCGCTGAAACCGGGCCCGTAGGGTGCCGTGAAGTGGGCGGTGTGGGCGTTGCTGGAAACCAGGCCGCCGGAGGTGCTGGAGAGCGCCCTGTGGCAGGTTCCGCAGGCGCCGGACGCGGCGTTGTTCCACTGCGGGGCTGCCGAAAGGTGGCAGCTCGTGGCGCAGGTCTTGGTCTCGACGGTGAAGCCGCTCAAGCTGGCGCCGGCGATCTCGACGATGGAGTCGCCGTGCAGGGACTTGTTGACGAAGGAATAGCTGCCGGAAACGGTCTGTGCATGGCAGACCTCGCAGGCGTACCCCTTGGCGCTCACGTGTGCGGCGTGGGCGTTGGTGGCGAGGTCTTCCTCGTCGCCGTGGCAGCCGTTGCAGCCGAGGGAGGAGCCCCATTTGGCGGCCGGGGTGTTGGCCACGATGCCGTTGCCCGAGTGGCAGGACACGTTGGAGCAGGAGTTCCCGGTGGCGGTGAAGCTCTTGCCGTTGCCGGCTGCAAGCGTCTTGAGGCCGTCGATGTGGGCGGAGCCGGCGAGGATCGACACGCCGTCGACTGTGGTGGCGCTGTGGCAGTTTTGGCAGCTTGCGGCGCCGCTCACGTGGTTCTCGTGGCCGTTGGCGCGCAGCTGGTCGGGGCCTGCGTTGCTGTAGTTAGGCTCGCCGGCCGCGCTGACGAAGACGGGTGCCGCGTCGGAGCCGTGGCACCCTTTGCAGTCCAGGGTCCCGGTCTGGGTCCAGGTCACGCTCTTTTGGGTCCCCTTGCCGTCGCTGTGGCAGTAGGAGGTGGAGCAGCTCCCTGCGGCGGGGGTCCCGACCCGGGCACCGGCCACATCGGCCGCCTGGTTCACGTGGTTGTTGAAATTGGCTATGGTGGCGTTGTCGGAGACGGTCGAGCTGTGGCACTCCACGCAGCCGTAGTTCGAGCCGAGCACGGAGGCGTTGTTGACGTGCTTGGCGTGGTTGCCGGAGAGGGTGTCGCTGGTGGCGTTGCCGTGGCAGCCGGCGCAGCCCAGCACCCCGCCCCAGGCGGGCTGGGTGAAGGTCCCCCTGCCGTTTGAGTGGCAGTAGAGGTTGGAGCACTGGTTGCCGGCGAAGCTCCCGCCTGCTGCGAACTTCACCTCGATGGCGCGGCCGGCGCTGGTGGCGTGGCTGAACGGCCTGGCCTGCGCCAGGTGATCGGTATGGCAGTTCACGCAGGAGCCGGTGCCGGTGCCGAAGTAGGCGGCGTGCTTGGTCCCGAGCGTCGGGTGGCTGCCGGTGGAGGGTGCGACGTCGTGGCACTGCGAGCAGTCGCCGGCGCCCTGGAACGGTGCGGACCCCCAGGCCGGGGTGCTCCTCAGGTTGCCCTTGCCGTCGCTGTGGCAGGATGCGGTGGAGCAGGTCCCAAGCGGGGTGGGGGGAACCGAGGTCTGGTTCAGGAAGACGCCGGGCTGCTTGCGGGAGTACCCAAGGCCGTCGCCCAGCTCGATGCTCTTGTTGCGGTGTCCCATCGGGTAGGATGCCACCTGGTCGCCGTGGCACTTGGAGCAGGAGGCGACCAGGGCGGAAGCGTGTCCCTGGTGATTGCCGGGAACCGCCCCGGTGAAGGGGTTCTTCTTGGCGCTCCCCGAATCAAGCGGCGGCATCTGGTGGCAGAAATCGCAGTCATAGCTGTACTGTGAAGCGGCCTGCGCCTTCCCCGGTTCCAGCTGCATCAGTGTCAGCAGCAACAGCGCCAACACAAAAAAACATCGTCCTCCATACCTTGGTACCATCGTTCCCTCCTGTTTTTACAGATAAGCTGCCATTAAAAAAGATGTCTGCCGGTTGCCGCCCGAAACGAAGCCGATTCGGAACCGTCGGCTACTTTGTCGTGCTCCATCTCACGGATGGGCTCATGTGACAGGCGATGTTGAAGCAGCTCCCCGAGGCATTCCCGCCCGGTGCGCTCGACAGCCTGGCACCGGTGTAGACGGTGAACCCCTCCCCGAAACGCAGGCTGTGGTCCACCAGCACCGTGACGTTGGCGATGTTGTCCTTCACCGGGGTGGTCATGCGGTGCTGCGGGGCCGATCCCGTGAGACCGCCGTTGTGGCACAGGGTGCAGTTGACCCACCCCTCGTCCGCGTTGGCGAAGGGCGAGATGTGGGCCGCCACCAGGTGCGCCCCGCCGCCGCCCGAGTAATCCTCGTAGCGGGCGTTGGCCCAGTTCGCGTAACCTCCGAAGAAGGTCCCGGTGTTCTTGGGCGCCGGCGGGTAGCCGTGGCAGGAATCGCAGAACCCCCCGATCGGCCGGAACGCGCCCCCGGGGCTGTTGTGGGGGTGGCAGCTCAGGCAGTCCGAGGAGAAGTGGCCGTTTTCCGGCACGCCGGCCCGGTAGTGGGCGGTCCGGGTATGGCAGACCTGGCAAAGACCCAGGTTGGTGACCGGATCGATCAAACCGTCGACCCTGTCGGTGAAGGCGACGCCGCTGCCGTTTATCCGGGCGCGGATCATGGAGCGGTTGGAGCTGCCGTGCGGGTCGTGGCAGTCGCGGCAGGAAAGCACCCCCCCCTCCTTGGTCCTGTGGGTGCTCATGTTGCGGAACGCCACCCCCACCAAGTCCGGGTCGTTGTGGCAGAAGGCGCACAGGTTGTTGTCGTTTTGCATGCGCAGACGCGTGTGGTCCCCGGTGCTCCCGGAGATGTGGCTCCCGCTCGGGTCATGGCAGACGGTGCAGCCGTTGCTGACCGCGTAGCGGCCGTGACCGGTGCCGGCGAAGTCGGCTTTGTAGGGGGCGGCGACGCCGTTTGGCAGCACCGCGGGGGTTGCCGCGTGGCAGACGGTGCACTCGATGCGCGCCGTGTCGTTCCAGGCAGGCGCCGCGCCCGCGTGGCACCCGAGGCAGAGGGAGCCGGCGCCGTTTAGCAGGTCAGGGGAGCCGTTGACATGGGTGGCCGAGCTCGCCGCGTGGCAGGCCTGGCAGGAGGAGGCTCCCCCTCCGAGGTAGAAGCCGGGGCCGTAGACTCCGGTGAGGTGGGCGGCGTGGGCGTTGCTTGCCATGGGGTTGGCCGTGGACGAGGTGCCGCCGTGGCAGGTGATGCAGAGGTTCCTGCTCTTGAAGGAGGTGACGCTCTCCGCGACTTCCTGTGAGATCCCCCCCGCATCGCGCAGCGTCGGTATCGCCAGGGTGGAGACCGAGTCGTCGATCTGGCCGTTGTCCAGATAATCAACGGAGTCCAGGGCGAGCTGCTTGGCGTACTGCGGGTTGTGGGCGAAGGCGCCCGGCTCCCTGGCCAGGAGCACGTAGTTGTAGGCCGCGCCCTGGGTGTTGGCGCCAGCCTCCCCCCACCCCCAGTTGCGCTCGTTGAAATGGGGGGCGGCGTCGGCGTAGACGAACCCTTTGGCGGCAAGCTGCGCCCTTAGTACCTCCAGCGTGTCGGCGAAGGTGGCGCGGTCCGCGGCGAGCTGAGCGGCCGGCAGGGCAAAGCCGTGGCACTGCGCGCAGAGGTCGCTGACCCCGCTGCGGAAGGTGTGGCCGTAGTCGCCGCTTCTGTGGCAGGTGACGCAGGGACCGGTGGCGGTGGCTGCCCCCAGGCTGCTGTGGGTGGATTCCACCTGGTAGCTCCGGCCGGGGAAGTGGTACCCCGCCTTGGCGTACATGGTCCCGCCCGCCGCCGCATAGTGCGGCGGGGTGAAGGCGAGGTTGGTGAAGTCGGCTCCCCCCTGGTAGCCGGCAGCGATGCCTGCACCGGTGTTGGTCCCGCTGTGGCAGGTCATGCAGAGGTTCGACTTGCCGACGCTGGGGTTCAGGTAGCCCTTGTCGTTGGCGAAGGGACGCAGCGGCGCGACGCTGCGCAGGGCCCCGGTGGCCGTGTTCGTGTGGCAGCCGCGGCAGGTAAGGAGCTCCTTGGTCTTGTCGGAGGCTACCCCCCATGCCGCTGTCGCCTTGCCGGTGGAATAGTTGACGAAGCCGGTGGTGCTGTGGCACTGAACGCAACCGGAGACGGTCTTGAAATCGTAGGCCGTCCAGGCCGGGGATTTCACCCGGGCATGGCCGGAGGTGTACCAGGCCTGCCGGATGGCGAGGTTGGTGGCGCTTTTGTAGTGGCAGTCGGTGCACCCTCCCCTGGAGGTGACGTAGGAGGCGGGATAGGTGCCGCTGGTCATGTTGTTGTAGTGCAGCGCGTCCAGCGTCCCCTGCAGCGCGGCGTAGGCGGAGTGCGGGTTGTGGCAGGAGGTGCACGGGCTGGTGCCGATCTCGACCGGGTGCTGCGGCACCGTGCCGGAGCCGTCGAAGTGGCACCCCTGGCAGACGTTTAGGGGGGGATCGGGGTTGTGCGACCCCCCGGTGTGGCAGGAGCTGCATTTGAGGCCGCCTGCTTTGTGCAGCGAGCCGTCGAAAGCGGTCATGAGCGCCTGGCTGTGGCAGCCGGCGCAGTAATAGCCCCCCACCGGGCCGGCGTTGGCATGCTTGTTCACGAAGGTGGCGGCGTCGACCGTGTCGGGATTGACCGGCGTCGGCATCGCCCCGTAGCTATGGCAGGAAACGCAGGACACGCCGAGGACCTTGTGACCGGACGAGGACCACGAGGAGAACACCTGCGGTGCCGGCAGCACGCCGCCCGCCCCGTGGCAACCGTTGCAATCGCTTCTCATGGCGCTCACCAGCGAGTCGACGACCTTGACCTCCGTGGTAGCCGAGGCGACCGCTTTCCCCCCGAGCATCTGGGTGAGCCTGAAGACGTAGCTCCCCGCCTGGCCCGGAGTGAAGGTCGGGTTCAGGGTGTCGGCGCCGGCCAGGGTGACCGCGGGTCCGCTTGCCTGGCTCCACAAGGGGGTCCCGCCACCCACGATGCTCCCTTCCAGGGTCACCTGGGAGAAAACGGCCGAGGTCTGGTTCCCGCCGGCGGTGGCGCCCACCGCGAGGAAGTACGCGGTTACCGCAGTTGGCGCGGTGATGTTGGTCAGGGGGACCTTGACCTGGCCGGCATAGGGGAAGGTGATGCTCTCGCCGGCAATGGTGGTGGCGGTGCCGCCGGTCACGTTGGTGATCACAGTGCTGGTCGACTGCGGTAGGGCGCTCAGGGTCAAGCTCCCGCCGTGGGTCACCAGGGTGCTGGTGGGCGAGATGGTCCCCGGGCCGACCACGGCGCCGGTGACCAGGTATTTCTTGGAGGAGAACCCCACGATGAAGGACTGGGTTGTGCCGCTGCTTTTTTGGAAGGTGGTGGAGTAATGCGATGTGTAGTTGCCGATGGGCTGCGAAATGCCGCTTTTGAACAGGCTCGAGATGGTATACCCCGGGTTTGCCGTGACCTTCACCGGGATGGGGTTGGCCGTCGTGAAGTTCGAGTACACAACGGTGCCGACCACCGTCTGGATCGGGTTGTTGCGGACCTGCAGGTACCCGCCGGAGTTGCTGAGCTTGGTCTGCAGCTGAAACGACGTTGCAGCCCAAGACCAGAGCGCTCCCGATATGATGGCAGTTGCAGCCAAAGCAGCCAGTGCTTTTCTGAGCATAACCTTCCCCTGTCCCTTATCTTCAATTCCGTATTGGCCGAAACGCAGGCAAGAAAAATCTCACAGGTGCCGCGTGGTGCAAAAAATGTGCCTTTTCTTAGATTTGCACGCCCACCTCCTCATGAAAAAAAGTGCATCCCGCTTTTCGGTCGGTGCCGCACCGGCAAAACGGCTCTGGCACCGGCAGAGCGCTTCCCGCCGCCTGGAGGAGGTGCCGGCGCCCGCGACCGCGACCGCGTCCGCGACGCTCCGGAAGAGGCGAGCAGATCCTGCGAAAAAGCGGGTACGGGGACCGGCATAACGCCAAATGACGGCGCGACCATCCGGCAAGCCGCCACCTTTGGGCAACGTTTTGACCACGGCAGCATTAAACGCGACCAACGATGCACATCTGGCAGGGTGGCGTCGACCGGATAAACTCGTTGACGGAAAGGGGGATTTACGGTAAAAGACTATCTTCGCGATGAAGGCAGGGTGGTTTCAGTGACAGTAAAAGCGCCATATAGCTCAGTTGCCAGAGCAACGTTTGAGCCGGAGTAACTCAGTTGGTAGAGTAGCTGATTCGTAATCAGCAAGTCGGCGGTTCGAGTCCGCTCTTCGGCTCCATAAAAGAAAGCCCCCTCGACCCGAGGGGGCTTTTGTTTTTGTTATTACCAAACGGTCCGCGCCGGACACTGCCGGGTCTTCCCTGGAAGAGACGCCGCTGCTCCGGTTCCGCTTCCGGGCGCCGTAAATTGAAAGGCCCGCCGGTTTGGCGGGCCTCGCTTGTTTGGTCTACATTTGGAGCCCTTTTCAAGGGCGGATCCGGCGCCGATGGGCACCGGGCTTTGCAGCTGTCAGGTTTTCAGAATCCTAATCGGTGGAGTTTCTTCGATGCTAATTACCTCCTTTTTCCGCAGATTCTCTTAGCTAGCTAGCTGTGTCATAAATTAGCACCTCTGACATGAAATAAACAGACTGTCGGAAAAAAAAGTTTCCATGTATACTGCCGAAGTTTCCCGCCTGAGTACTCCTCTTTTCACTGTCACAGTGGCTCCAAGAACTGCAAACAGAAACAGCGCACTACTTGTAGAATGCCACCGACTCCTGGACCGGGTGCACGCCGTTCCCGGAACTGGTTACCTGCACGCCCCCCTTGGACAGGGATGCCTGGTACTGGGTCACATGCCCCGCCTCTTTGAAGGAAGCCACAGAGTTCCCGCTCTTCACGTTCCAGTCGATGGAAAGGGTGTCGAGGTGGGCATCCCCGCGATAATGGTTGAAGGTGTAGGTGACAATGTCGCCGTTTTTCCTGGCGTTGATCCTGTAGCTGTCTCCGTTCTCGCTGTACTGGAAGTTTTTCTCACCCAGCGCCACCGGGTTGCTGCCGGTCCAGAACTCGATGGTATTGAACAGGACGAAATCCACCAGGGCCGAGATGCCGTACACCGGCACGATGATGAACACCCAGGTCACCAGGCTGCGCAGGAACTTGTCGCCCACCTCGCCGTTTACCCTGTAGACCTTCTTGGTAAGCGCCATCTTGCCGTAGCACCCCTGCAATGACACCATGGCGACGGCCATGGCCAGAATCGCTGCTGTTATCCGTTTCATACTTCCTCCTTGGCTGTCCCATACCCCCTGTACCGCTTTCAGGAGCCGGGATGCGTGCGCTGCTCATATGGTTTCGGTCTCTGCTGTTACAGGTGGCCACTGTATCGCCGCATCGAAAGGCCAAGCATCGACCGGTGGCTGCCGTATCGCCGATGTGAAAGCAGGTTGCCGCCCCCGCGAAAAGAAAGAGGCCCTGCAGATACCGGCCGGGCCTCTTTTTGTTTGCTCGATCCCTCTTTGCAGGGGTCACTCCGGTGCGGCTCGCATCGGATTCCTTACAGCTGTCTTGTAATTAGAATGTTCTTCGGTGGAGTCCGCTTCTATGTTGCTACCTCCTTTTCCCGACATTCTGTTACTCTAGCTAGCTGCTAGTAATATACCACTTGTTTTCGAGATTTCAGACTGCGTCAACAAAAAATTACAGTCAAAGCCCGATCCGTGCCGGGACCTGGTACACACTAGGGACGGAGCGCAGGCCTATCGCCTGGCACTCCACTGTAGCAGGCTCGGGCAGCTAGTTCCTTTTTTTCCTGTTCTTTGGGTGGCAGTGGCGGCAGGACGAAGGCCCCCTTTTCTCTAACTCATGGCACTCGATGCAGATCCTGTGCGCGGTGTGCTCACCCCAGCCATCGATCTTCCCGAGAGTGCTGTGGTGACAGTGAAAGCACTCATTGTTGAGATACCTCTGGTGTTTCCAGTGTTTGAATGGCAACTGCAACTCAGCCATCTCGAGCATGATGACCTCGCGTCCCTTGGTGTTCTCGCTTTGTCCTGAAGCGATCGCAGCTATTCCGGCCATTGTGGTTGTCATGAGCAGCAGCGACAGTAGTTTCCCGAGCATGAAAGCACTCCTCCTTCCTTTGGGGTCCCCCCGAATCGACCTGAAGCGGTCTCTTCGCCTTCATTAAAAGATGGCGTATACATTTGTCACAACCGGCGGCCTCAGGTCAACCCCAAAATACGGCAACGGGTGTCCTTCCCCTTTTGCCGCTCCCACGCAGATCCGGCGTCACCCCCCGGCCGGACCGCTTTCAGCTCCCGGCAGAGCCCTGCTGGACTTTGAGGGGGCCGATGCTAAAATCCGAGGGTGCGTCGGCCGGAGCCGGCCGGGTCCGGACAAGCAGCCGCTGGGGCCGCAGCCGGGGCGCGTACCTTCAAAGCCGTCAAATATAGCGTCGGGAGTGGGAGCAACCATGAAAGCCTCGGCAGTCATCGTACTTTTCATCCTGTTGGTAGGGCTCGGGTTCGCCGCATATTACCTTATCGACACCTCCGGGCCGGGGTTCTCCCTTTCCCGCCAGGGAGGTCCCATATCCTCCAAGATCGATGTGGGGCTGCGGCTGCGCGACAGGGAGTCCGGGCTGAAATCGGTCAGCATCAACCTCTTGCACGGGGGAAAGAGCGTTCCCATCTTCAGCAGGGAGTACCCGGCCGACACCAGGGACGCGAGCGAAAGCTTCAAGATCCCGCAGCAGCCGGGGTTGAAGGAGGGGCCGGTCAAGCTGCGGATCGTAGCCACCGACCGTGCCGTGATCCGCTTCGGCTCCGGCAACAGCACCGAAGAGACCTTCGACTTCATCCTTCAGAACAAGCCCCCTGCCGTCTCCGTCATCAGCACAGCGCACAACATGTCGCGCGGCGGCAGCGGCTTGGTGGTCTACACGGTGAACCGCGAGGTGGTGAAAACCGGGGTGGTCTTCGGCGGCCGCTTCTTCCCGGGATACCTGCAGCCGGGCGGCTTCTACGCCTGCCTCTTCCCCTTCCCCTACGACATGCCCGAGGAGCGCTTCGTACCGAAGGTGCTGGCGGTGGACGCTGCGGGAAACGAGCGGCAGACCGGGATCTATTTCCGCATCCTGGCGAAGTCCTTCCCAAGCGACCGGATCGAGCTGACCGACGCCTTCCTGGAGAAGATCAACTCGGAGTTCCAGGAGCGTTTCCCGCAGGCGGCAACCCCCCTGGAGGTCTACCTGAGGGTGAACCGCGAGGTCAGACAAAGCGACAGCAAGATGCTGTACGAACGCGGGTTGATGACCTCTCCGACGCCGCTTTGGGAGGGGGATTTCCTGCGGCTCCCCAATTCCGCGCCTCGCGGCACCTTCAACCAGCTGCGCAGCTACTTCTACAAGGGGAAGCAGGTGGACCAGCAGAACCACCTGGGAATCGACCTCGCCTCGCTGTCGCACGCCAAGGTACCGGCGGCCAACCACGGCAAGGTGGTCTATGCGGACGATCTCGGCATCTACGGCCAGTGCGTGATCATCGACCACGGGCTGGGCTTGCAGACCCTTTACGGGCATCTGAGCCGGATCGGGGTGAAGGAAGGTGAAGAGGTGAAAAAGGGAGACATCATAGGCGACACCGGGGACACCGGGCTTGCCGGCGGGGACCACCTCCATTTCGGCGTAGTGGTCTCCGGCGAGGAGGTGAACCCGATCGAATGGTGGGACCCCTCATGGATCAGGAACAACGTCACGGTCAAGCTGGCAGAGGGTAAAGCTGCAGGCAGTGCCGGGCAGTAGGCGCTGCGGGGCGCGCAGGGGGAGTGCACGGAGGTGGGAGCATGCATCAGCTGGTGCTTGTACGGCATGGGGAGAGCGTCTGGAACCGGGAAAACCTCTTCACCGGCTGGACCGACGTGGATCTCTCCGAAAAAGGCGAGGAGGAGAGCAGGAAAGCCGGGCTGCTGCTGAAGGAGCATGGCTTTGTGTTCGACGTCGCCTTTACCTCGGTGCTGAAGCGGGCCATACGCACGCTCTGGATCATGCTGGAACAGATGGACCAGATGTGGATACCAGAGCGCAAGGACTGGCGCCTGAACGAGAGACACTACGGGGCGTTGCAGGGGCTCAACAAGGCCGAGACAGCTGCTCGCTACGGGGACGAGCAGGTGAAGCTTTGGAGGCGCAGCTACCATGTGCGCCCGCCGGCGCTCTCTGAGGGGGACGAGCGGCAACCCGGGCTCGACCCGCGTTACAAATCCCTCCCAAAACACCTGATCCCGAAAGCGGAATGCCTGCAGGACACCGTCGAGCGGGTCCTTCCCTTCTGGCAGCAGCAGATCGTGCCTGCGCTCCGCGAGGGGCAGCGCTCCCTGATCGTGGCGCACGGCAACTCGCTGCGGGGCCTGATCAAATACCTGGACCGGGTCTCCGACAGCGAGATCGTGAACCTGGAGATTCCCACAGGAAACCCCCTGGTGTACGAGCTAAACGAGGAGCTGAAACCGGTCCGCCACTACTATGCGGCCGACATGGGAAAATCCGGCTGATCCATCCCTTCATAGGCGGGCTCGATCGCCTCTCTGACACGGGCTATAGGCGTTAATCCGGCCGGCTCAGGCTGGTGGGGTACTGCAGATTTCCGGCGGGAAGTTCTATGCTTTGTCTTCGAGGGGTATCTCATTTAGCGATTCGTACAGCTCTTGTTTGTTGGTCAGATCGTCCCATGGCTGAACGTTGGTGCTGCCGCTGAATATCCTCTCAAAAGCTGCTTCGTATGTACTTTCGGCAGCAATCACGACATTTCCAAAGGAAAGAACGTAGTTTCCATCGCTTCGTTGCCTGATTGTGAAAGCACCTCCGGGAATAAGCACTGTTGTCATTTTTTCTCCTTCCTCCTCTAGAATTGCGCCCTCGCTCGCCTGCCCGGTGCCCCAGCGACCTGCCGATCCCGCCGCACAGCCTCTGATCGTCCAAACCCCACTCAACCCACAGGGACAAGCCATCCATCGGCAACCGGCGACCCGGGCGCTTTAGGACCGGCGCGGCGCGGAAAAGTATACAGCATCCACTTCAAAAGAATTAAAATTTTTGCAAATGGGGACGATAATTAGGGGCAATGGTGTCTACTTGCTCTCCGGGCGGCATGGGTTGCCGCATGGCACCATGGATTGACACTTAAAGACCCAGTTCAGAAGGAGTCCCGAATGTTGCAATGGTTTTACAATCTTAGTCTCGCCAAGAAGCTTATCTCCACCTGTTTCATCGTCATGTCCTTCACCGCCGTCACCGGCATCTTCTCGATCAACAGGCTGGGGAACGTGAACGACAGCTTGGGCGAAATGAGCAGCTTGTGGCTCCCGAAGACCGGGCTTGTCGCCGATCTCTCGGCCGAGACCCGGAACCTGCGCCGCCTAGAGGCCCTCTCCCTCCTCTCCGACCCGCAGGATCGAAACAGCTACGAGATCGAAAGCGCCTCGTGTGTGAAGCGGATCGAAAAGAACCTTGCCGCACAGGCCGCCCTGGCATCCCTGCCCCAGGAAAAGACGCAACTCGAGGAGCTCAGGAAAGGGTGGGCCAGGTACCTGGACAAGCACACCTTGGTGATGGGTCTCGCAAGGGAGGGGAAGGATCCCGAGGCGCTGGCGCTGGTAAAAGGCGAGGCGAAAAGCGCTTTTGATGAAACGGAGACCATCATCGCGCGAAACGGTGCAGCGGCCACCGCCGGGGCACAGGGCGCCATCAGCCGCGGAACCAGCCTCTACGCCACCTCGCGCAACATGATCATCGGGCTCGTGGTGGTGAGCTTTCTCATCGGGGGGTGGCTTAGCAATTTCATCGTGAGAAAGGTCGCCTGCCGGTCGCTTTGGTGGGCGCTGAAGTCGCTGGAGAAGGTCGCAGAAGGCGACCTGACCCAGGAAATACGGGTAAAGAGCAACGAGGAGATCGGCCAGATCTTCTCCTCTTTGAAGAAGATCATCGACAAGCTGAGGGAGTTTTCCCGAGAGGTGAACAACCTCACCCACACGCTGTCAGACAACTCCGGCGAGCTTCTCACGACGACAGAGGCGATGACCCGAAGCGCGCACGAACAGACCAACGAGACGGAGCAGGTGGCAAGCGCCGTCCTGGAGATGTCGCAGACGCTGCAGAACATGGCGGGGAACGCGGAGCTCGCCACCCGGGCCTCCCGGGACACCAGCCAGGCCGCGCACAACGGATTGGCAACGGTGGCCGGGGTGATGGACGAGATGCGCAGGATCGTCGATTCGGTGAAGGAGTCGTCAATGACCATCGGCAAGCTGGGCGCGTCGAGCGAGCAGATAGGTGACATCGTGTCGACCATCGAGGAGGTTGCCGACCAGACGAACCTGCTCGCGCTGAACGCGGCGATCGAGGCGGCGCGCGCCGGCGAGCACGGGCGCGGTTTTGCGGTCGTCGCCGACGAGGTGAGAGCCCTTGCGGAAAGGACGGGAAAGGCGACCAGGGAAATCGGGATCATGATCAAGACCATCCAGGCCGACACGGAGCTGGCGGTGACCAGCATGACCGCGAGCCAGAGGGAGGCGGACGGCGGCCTGCTGAAAGCCGAAGAGGCGAGCCGCGCCCTGGAGTGGATCGTCGAGGCGTCCGGCAAGAGCATGGACATGATCCAGATGATCGCCGCCGCGACGGAGGAGCAGTCGGACGTCACGGCGAAGCTTTCCTCCAATATCGAGACCATCGCCACCGGCACGCGCTCCTCCGAAGCTGCGGCCGGGCAGATCCGTGAATCGGCCCGCCTGCTTGCCCGTCTCTCGTCGGATCTGGAGCAAGCCGCAGCGTGGTTCAAGGTGGCCTGACTCGCCTCCCGCCGTCTGGTACCGGAAGGGCGGACCTAACTGCGTCAGACGGCGAGGAAGAAACGGCGCCCGGCTTGAGCTCCTTCTGTAGCAGACGCAGGGACGCCCTATAGGTCCAAGCAGGACCCTCAATAGACCCGGCGACCAGGGGAGATCCGCAGCATAGCCGCTTCGCTGTCACCGGCAGCGGTTACCCGGGGAGCATCGGCTTCAGACAACCTGCAAGCCTTGGAGGCGGACAAAAAAGAGGGGGAGAGGCCTGATCCGCCTTTCCCCCTTTCCTCAACCGGGTCACCTTCACGAGGTGCCGCTTCGTTCTCCGTTTCTCCCATACCAGCCCGAAGCCACCGGGGCTCCCAGCCCCTTGTCGGCCTGGCGGCTCAGCAGTCAACGAGTCCCGCTTTCTTCCTCTTTGCCCCTCTGCGTCCCGTGGCTGGCCGGTTCTACTCGACCGAAGGAAGCGCGCCCTCGGCCGGTCCTTCGGGAACGGCCGGGCCTTCCTGCTCGGCCGGCACCGGCTGGGTCGGGAGGTCCGGGGCAGCCGGCTCCATGGCATCCCCGCCGTGTTTGGAGCAGTACCTGGTCGGCTCGCTACCCGCGATGAAGAACTCCTCCCGCGTGTCGGTGCAGTCGGGTGTGGCGAGTTCGCCGGTTGCCGGGTCGATGGTGGCCGTGACGACGTCGTCAGGCTTGGGAAAATCGACGGCCGGCTTCCCTGCAGTGGCGCTCCGCATGAACCTCTCCCAGATCGGCGCCGACACCACCCCCCCCGTGAAACCCTTCCCGCCGGGCTTCGGCTTGTCGTACCCCACCCAGACCCCGGTGATGAGCTGCGGCGTGTACCCCACGAACCAGGCGTCGCGGTAGTCGTCCGTGGTGCCGGTCTTGCCGGCGGAGGGACGCTGCCTGCTGAACGCCCTGAGCCCTTTGGCTGTGCCGTAATCCATCACGTCCTTCAGCATCTGTGTGGTGATGAACGCCGTGGCGGGTGAGAGGACCGGCGCCACTGCCGGCGGGTTCTCGGTCCAGAGGTGGCGATGGCGGTCGTAGATGCGGATGATGATCCTCGCCTCCGAGCGGTTCCCTCCGGTGGCCAACGGCGTGTAGGCGGAAACCAGCTGGTTCAGCGTGACCTCCTCGGTCCCAAGCGCCAGGGAAAGGTCGTTTTGAGCACGCAGGGGGAGCCCCAGGTTGCCGGCGAAGTTCACGAAGTTCCCGACACCTATCGCGTCCAGAAGCTTGACGGTGATGATGTTGTTGGAATGCGCCAGGGCCTGCCTTAGCGGCAGCTCGCCGTAGAGCTTCCGGTCGTAGTTGAGCGGCTTCCAGAGCTTTTTGTTGCCGCGATCGTAGCTGACCGGGTCGTCGTTCATCACGGTGCCGGCGGTAAAGCCGTTTTCCAGCGCCGCGGCGAAGATGAGCGGCTTGATCGCGGAGCCCGGCTGGCGCTTGGCGGAGAAGGCCCTGTTGTAGGAGCCCTTGATCGCATCCACCCCCCCCACGGCGGCCAGCACGTCCCCGGTCCGTGGATCCAGGCAGAGCAGGGCACCCTGCAGGTCCGGCGACACCTTCTTCACCCCCTCGCGCAGGGCCTGTTCCGCGCGTTTCTGCAGGTCGAGGTCCATGGCCGAGATGACGTCCACCCCCCCCTGTTCCACTATCCTTGCCCCGTAGCGCTCCACCAGCTGCTTGCGGATGTGGTCCAGGTAGGCGGAAGCCTGCCCGGCCTTGATTACCGTGGCGGGATGCGCCTCCAGCGCTTTCTTGTACTTCGGGGTGATCATCTTTACGTCCAGCATCCGCTTCAGCACCACGTTTCTGCGGGCGCTGACCTTGGCCGTGTCACCCAGGGGGTTGTAGCGCGAGGGGTTCTTCGGGACGCCGGCCAGAAGCGAGCACTCCGCGTCGCTCAGCTCCTCCGGGTTCTTGTCGAAGTAGACGCGCGCTGCCTGCGCGACCCCCCAGGCCCCGTTGCCGAAATAGATCTCGTTGAAGTACATCTCCAGGATCTGATCCTTGCTGTACTTCTTCTCGAACTCGATGGCGAGGAGCCCCTCCTTGACCTTCCTGTCTATGGTCTTCTCGCCGGTGAGGAACTTGTTCTTGATCAGCTGCTGCGTGATGGTCGAGCCACCCTCGGCGAGCCTCCCCTTGACCACGTCCTTCACCAGCGCGCGTGCGATGCCCCTCACGTCGATCCCCTGGTGCTCGTAAAAGCGGGCGTCCTCGGTGGCTATCAGGGCGTTGCGCAAAAAGACCGGGATGCGGTCGATGGAGACCCAGTAGCGCTGGTCCGGGAGGATGCGCCCCACGAAGCGTTTCTGGCTGTCGAAGACCCTGATGGAGCTGTAACCGCGCGGCAGCTGGGGATAACGGGCGATCTGGGCATCCGCGGGTGCGGCAAAGGAGAGGGTGGAGGCCAGCAAAACGGCGAGAGCGATCGGGTAGGTGAACTTCTTGAAGAGAGAATGCCGACGGGAAAGCAAGGTTGCTACTCCTTTGGTGAAGCTGCTAGCGGATACCTTCCAGGTACCCAGTGGTCTGCGCCGCGAGTTCGGGAGAGTCCAGGAGCACGGAAAGCTCCCTGTTGCGGGAAAGGGCGGCATGGGTGAGGTTATGGCTCCCGAGCATCACGTAGCGCCCGTCTATGACCGCGGCCTTGGCATGGACGACCCGCTTCCCTCTGGGGATGACCACCCTGACACCTCCCCGCGACAGCGTGCTCGCAGCGACGCGGTTTTCCCGTCCGACCGGGCTTCCCCCCTCCAGGATGACGGTGACGTCCACCCCTCGCCTTCTGGCCTGCAGCAGCTCGGAGGCAACCGCCGCCGGGAGGTTGCCCCTGCGGTCCCCCACCTTGAAAAGGTAAAAGGCGCAGATGATGCGCCTTTTCGCTTCGCGGATCTGCTCGATGAGCGCTCCCTGATATGAGGCGTCCGCCAGGATGGTGGCCTGGGCGGCCCGGGCCGCGGAACTGAAGGCGGGGGCGGGGTGCAGGGCGAAAAGCAGCGCGCCAAGCGCCCACGCCACCCCCCTTTTCAGACCCTTGCTCAACTTAGAAGGTCCATCACCTTGGAGAAGAAGTTCTTGCGCATCGGGTTGGCGTCCTCGCCGCTGATGCGCGCCAGCTCCTCCAACAGCTCGCGCTGCTGCCGGTTCAGGTTGGTGGGGGTCTCCACCTTGGCTATCACCAGGTGGTCGCCCCTGCCGTAACCCTGCAGCGCCGGGACCCCCTTGCCGCGCATCCTGAATACGGCGCCGGACTGCGTCCCCTCCGGGATCTTCAGGTTCACCTTGCCGTCCAGGGTCGGCACCTCGATCTCGCAGCCGAGCGCGGCCTGGGTGAAGCTGATCGGGATCTCGCAAAGGACGTCGTTGTCCTCGCGCCGGAAGATGGAGTGCTCGCGCACCGTGAGAGCCACGTAGAGATCGCCGTTGCCCCCCCCCTTCGACCCCTGTCCCCCTTCGCCGGAAAGTTTCAGCCTGATGCCGGTCTCGACGCCGGGGGGGACCTTGACCGAAATGGTCTTCTTGTCGCGCACGGTGCCGGCGCCCCTGCAGGTCGGGCAGGGATGCTCGACCACGCGCCCCTCCCCGTTGCAGTGCGAGCAGGTCTTGCTGACGCTGAAGAACCCCTGCTGGAAGCGCATCTGCCCGGCTCCCTGGCAGGTGGGGCAGGTCTTGGGCGAGGTGCCGGGTTTCGCGCCGGAACCGCCGCAGGCATCGCAGCGCTTGGCGTAGGGGATGTCGATCTTCTTCTCCACGCCGAAGGCCGCCTCCTCGAAGGAGATCTCCAGGTTGTACTGCAGGTCGTCCCCCCGCTTGCCGCGCGAGGCCCTCTGCCGGCTGCCGCCGAACACTTCGCCGAAGATGTCCCCGAAGATGTCCCCGAAAGGGGAGCCGCCGCCGAATCCGCCAAAGGGGGAGCCGCCGAAGCCGGCGCCGTTGACGCCCGCGTGGCCGAACTGGTCGTAGCGCGCCCGCTTTTCCCCGTCGGAAAGGACCTCGTATGCCTCCGAGATCTCCTTGAACTTGTCCTCGGACGCCTTGTCCCCCGCGTTCTTGTCCGGATGATGCTGGACGGCAAGACGTCGGTACGCCTTCTTGATCTCGGCCTCGGAGGCGTTCTTGTTCACTTCCAGGAGTTCGTAGTAATCCTGTTTTTCACCGTTTGCCAATGTATGCCCTCGTAACACAAAGAGCAGCGTCTCTGTTAATGAGACGCTGCCCGTTGCGCGCTGTTATTTTCATGCTGAGCCATATTCCATCAAAGAGGCTCCGGTTTGCAACCTTTTACTTACTTCTTGTCGTCCTTCACTTCCTCGAAGTCGGCATCGACGACCTTCTCCCCCTTGGCGGCGCCGCCGGCCTCAGGCTCGCCCTGGGGCTCGCCACCCTCTGCGCCTGGCTGCTGCGACTTGGCGTATACCGCCTCGGCCAGCTTGTGGGAGGCCTGCATCACCCCCTCGCTCGCCTTCTTGATCTCGTCGGCGTCGTTTCCTTCCAGCGCCTTCTTGAGGGCGGCGATACCTTCCTCTATCTTCTGCTTCTCGGAAGCGTCGATCTTGTCGCCGAACTCATTCAGGGACTTCTCGGTCGAGTAGATCAGGTTGTCGCCCTGGTTCTTAGCCTCGATCAGCTCGCGCTTTTTCTTGTCGTCCGCGGCATGCGCCTCGGCCTCGCGGACCATCTTCTCCACTTCCTCCTTGGAGAGGCCGGAGGAAGCGGTGATGCGGATCGACTGCTCCTTGCCGGTGCCGAGGTCCTTGGCCGACACGTGAACGATGCCGTTCGCGTCGATGTCGAAGGTCACCTCGATCTGCGGCACGCCGCGGGGGGCCGAGGGGATGCCGGAGAGCTCGAAGTTCCCCAGGGTCTTGTTGTCCGCGGCCATCTCGCGCTCGCCCTGCAGCACGTGGATGCTGACGGCGGGCTGGTTGTCGGCCGCGGTGGAGAATACCTGGGACTTGCGGCACGGGATGGTGGAGTTCTTCTCGATCAGCTTGGTCATCACGCCGCCCAGGGTCTCGATGCCGAGGGAGAGCGGGGTGACGTCAAGCAGGAGCACATCCTTCACGTCGCCGCGCAAAACGCCCCCCTGGATGGCGGCGCCGATGGCGACCACCTCGTCCGGGTTCACGCCGCGGTTGGGGACCTTTCCGAAGATGTCCTGCACCTTCTTCTGCACGATCGGCATGCGGGTCATTCCCCCCACCAGGATGACCTCGTCGATATCGGAGGCGGAGAGCCCGGCGTCCCTGAGGGCGGTGCGGCAGGGACCTTCCAGCTTCGCGATCAGCTCGGCGCAGATCGACTCAAGCTTCGCGCGGGTGAGCTTCATGGTCAGATGCTTCGGACCCGATGCGTCCGCGGTGATGAAGGGGAGGTTGATGTCGGTCTCAAGCGAAGTGGAGAGCTCGCACTTGGCCTTCTCGCCGGCCTCTTTCAGCCTCTGCAACGCCATCTTGTCGCCGCGCAGATCGATACCCTGGTCCTTCTTGAACTCGTCCGCGATCCAGTCGATGATCTTCTGGTCGAAGTCCTCGCCCCCCAGGAAGGTGTCCCCGTTGGTGGACTTCACCTCGAAGACCCCCTCGCCCAGCTCGAGGATGGAGACGTCGAAGGTACCGCCGCCCAGGTCAAACACGGCGATCTTCTCGTCCTTCTTCTTGTCGAGGCCGTAGGCAAGGGCCGCAGCGGTCGGCTCGTTGATGATGCGGAGCACGTTCAGCCCCGCGATCTTGCCGGCGTCCTTGGTCGCCTGGCGCTGCGAGTCGTCGAAGTAGGCCGGGACGGTGATGACCGCGTCGGTCACGGTCTCGCCCAGGTAGTCCTCGGCGGTCTTCTTCATCTTCTGCAGCACCATCGCCGAGATCTCGGGGGGTGAATATTTCTGGCCGCGCACATCGACCCAGGCATCGCCGTTGTCAGCCTTGACGATCTTGAACGGGGAGATGGCGATATCCTTCTTGACCGCCTCGGTATCGAACTTGCGCCCGATGAGGCGCTTGATGGCGTACAGGGTGTTCTCCGGGTTGGTAACCGCCTGGCGCTTGGCCTGCTGCCCTACCAGCCGCTCGCCGCTTTCGGCAAATGCGATCATGGAAGGAGTGGTGCGACTTCCTTCTGCGTTCGCTATGACAACCGGCTCCCCACCTTCCATCACCGCTACGCAGGAGTTGGTGGTCCCCAGGTCTATTCCTATAACTCTACTCATGTGTATGCCTCCTAGTGTGGTAACTGTAACTGCAAGCTAGTCATCCCCCGGTGAAAAAACAAGGGGGCTGTGAAAAAAATGCAGGTTAAGGTTGAGGTCGAATCAGCCGCGCGAGGATTTCCCTCAACCTCAACCTCAACCTCAACCTCAACCTCAACCTCAACCTCAACCTCAACCTCAACCTTGACCTTGACCTGCCGTCAACCCGCAGGCTTGACTGCGACGGTGACCATGGCCGGGCGGAGCAGACGGTCGTTCAGCAGGTACCCCTTCTGGAAGACGGAGACGATGGTGTTCGGCTCCTGGTCCGCACTCTCCACCTGCCCCATCGCCTGGTGGAAGTCGGGGTTGAAGGGGGTGCCCGGCGGCGTGTCGACCGGGGTCACGCCGAACTTCTTCAGGGTGGACATGAGCAGGGTCAGGGTCAGCCTGACCCCCTCCACGATGGGCGAATCCTCGTTGGCGTGGTCGATGGCGCGCTCCAGGTTGTCCAGCGACGGCAGGATCTCGAAGATGATCTGCTCGTTGCCGTACTTGAGGATCTCCTCCTTCTCCTTTTGCACCCTCTTCCTGTAGTTCTCCAGGTCGGCCCGCTCGCGCAGGTACTTGTCCCAGTTGGCGGCCGACTCCAGCCCCTTGGCGGCCAGCGCCTCTTCGAGTTCCTTGATCCGATCCGCATCGGACGCGGGCTGCGCCAGCTCCACCGTGTCCTGCGGCGCAGGCTCTGCCTTCTTTTCGTGCTGGTGCGAATCGTGTTTTTTCTTGTCCATCCCTGTATTCTCTCCTTTTTTTCCGCTACTCGGTCTCGAGCAGGCGGCTAATAAGCCTGGCTGTATAATCGACGATCGGTATCACCCTGCCGTACCCCATGCGGGTCGGCCCGATTACCCCCAGGACGCCGACGGTATCCTTGCCGGTCAGGTAGGTGGAGGTGACGAGGCTCATCCCTTCCATCTTCAAGAGGTTGGATTCCGACCCGATGAAGATCTGCACCCCGTCCGCCTGCAGCGAGCGGTCCAGGAGGTCCAGGAGCATGCTCTTCTTCTCGAAGGTGCGGAAGATCTCCCGCATCTTCACCGCGTCGCAGAACTCGGGCTGGTCCAGGATGTTCGCCTGCCCTTCCAGAAAGATCTCGGCGCCGTCGCTCCTGATGGTCTGCTGGGAAAGGTCGAGCGCCCGCGCCATCAGGGAGTCGTAACGCACCTTTTCGCTCTGCATCTCGGCCAGCAGCCGCTCGCGCACCTGTGCGATGGTGAGCCCCTGCAGCATCCCGTTCAGGTAGTTGGCCATCCGGACCAGGTCTTCCTGGGAGATCTCCTCCTCGGCCTCCAGCAGCCGGTTCTGCACGGTGCCGTTTTGCGAGACGAGTATGGCCAGTATCCTGCGGCTCGACAGCTTGACGAACTCCATCTGGTGGAAGACGTTGGCCGCCAACCTGGGCGCCATGACCACACCCATGTAGCTCGAGGTGGTGGAGAGGAGCCGGCTGGTGTCCTTGAGCACCTCCGCCAGGTCCTTGCCCGCCATGCGACAGCGCCTGCGGATCTCCTCGCGGTTTCCGGGTGCGAGGTTTTTCTTCGCCTCGAGGATGGAGTTGACGTAGAGGCGGTACGCCTTGTCCGTAGGGATCCGCCCTGCGGAGGTGTGCGGGGAGGTTAAAAGCCCCATCTCCTCCAGGTCCGACATCACGTTTCTCACCGTCGCGGGTGAGAGGGCAAGCTCGTGGCTGCGGGTGATGCTCCTGCTTCCCACCGGCTCGGCTGTTGCGATATAGTCCTCGATTACCGCTTCGAGGATCCTCTTGCCTCGCTCTGAAAGTTGCTCTTCCATGTTCTATTCCTCAAAAGCGATTAGCACTCAAAAAGTTCGAGTGCTAACGAGCTTCAAGTTAGCAACGCACCCATGCTTTGTCAAGGGGTCTGTGCCGCAGCGGAGGCGATTTAGAGAAAGCTGGAGAAGATCGTATTGGCAAGAATTACCGCGTCGGGGGCGAGCCGGATCACGGTCCCTTCCCGGAGCAACTTCCCGGCTCCCTCAAGCCGGTTCACCTCCGAAAGGGGGCGTTCCAGGGCCTTTTCGCCAAAGAGCTCCGCCAGGGGTGCCAGGTCGAGCCCGTCGAGCACCCTCAGGCCGAGGAAAAAGGACTCCGAAACCGCATCCTCCAGGGTGAGCAGTTGCGGCTCCTGTTCCGGGATGGCGCCGGCCGCGATCCCCGCGTTGTAGCCGGCGAGGTCGCAGGCATTTTTCCAGCGGCGCCCGAGCCCGTCGCCGTTCCAAAACGAATGGGCGCCGGCGCCGAAGCCTAAGTAGCTCTGCCGGCTCCAATAGGCGGCGTTGTGGCGGGAGCGTCGGCCGGGCCTGGCGAAGTTGGAGATCTCGTAATGGCGGTACCCTCCCCCCGCAAGGAGCCCCGGGGTCATCTCGAACATCAGCGCCGCGTCCTCCTCGACCGGAAGCGGGAGTCCCCCTTGCTCCAGGAGCCGCTCGAAAGGGGTCCCTTCCTCCACCGTCAGCGCGTAGGCGGAGATGTGCTCGGGGCCGAGCGAGACCGCCTGGCCGAGGGCGGCGCGCCACTGGGACAGGGTCTGCTCGGGGAGGGAATGCATGAGGTCTATGCTGATGTTGTCAAAGCCGGCGCGCCGGGCAGCCTCGAAGGAGGCGACCGCCTCCCCTGCCGTGTGCACCCGCCCAAGCCTTCGCAAGAGGCGATCCTCGAAAGACTGGACCCCGAGCGAGAGCCTGTTCACGCCGGCGGCAAGGTACCCCGAGAGCCGCTCAGGGGTGAGCGTCCCGGGATTGGCCTCCAGTGTCACCTCCGCATCGCCCTCCAGGCCGAAGCCCCTTGCCGCAGCCTCGATCAGGCGCCCGACCCACCGCGGTTCCATGAGGGAGGGGGTGCCGCCCCCGAGATAAAGGGTGGGGGCGGCCACCGGCTCGGGGAGAGCCGCATGCCGCAGCTCCATCTCCCTCAGCAAAAGCTCCACGTAGCGCCGCGGCTCCCCCCCGGCGGCCGCGGTCGAGTTGAAATCGCAGTAGAGGCACTTTTTCAGGCAGAAAGGGAAGTGTATGTATAAACCGGCACGCATAGCTTAAGGCTCCTTGATCGCTCAAGCTAGACATCTAGCAGATCGGGCATGTTTTTGTCACGCAAAAGCGCCGCAACTGCGGAACCCGCTTGAAATCCCATGCCAGTAGGATTACACTCCCAACTTCTTCGGCGCCGGTTTCGGACGCGCCTGAACCCCTGCGGAAGGGGGGTGTGGCCGGGATGGGCCATCTCGCCCGATCCCCCCTTGGCTGTGCCCGATTGACCTGATCGTTTGCGATGCCTATTGACCGACACAGGAGGAGAACATGCAAAAAAGCATCAAGGCGTCGGCGCTGCAGTTCAACATAGCGCTCGCTGACATCGACAGGAACCTGGCCCACGTGACGGCGACGCTGCGCCGCCTGGCGCAGGAAGGTGTGGAACTCGCGGTGTTGCCGGAGATGTGGAGCTGCGGCTTCGCCTACCGGGAACTGAACCAACTGGCAAAGCGCACGCCGGAACTGGTGGAACAGCTAAAAGCGCTTTCGGCCGAACTCTCCATGACCATCGTCGGAAGCCTCCCGGAGCCGCACGGCGACAAGGTGTTCAACACCGCCTACCTGCTCGATCGCGGCACCCTGGCAGGAAGCTACCGGAAGATGCACCTCTTCTCGCTGATGGGCGAGGACCGCCACCTTGACAGCGGCGACTCCGTGTTCCTCGCGGACACAAGCGTGGGAAGGATCGGGGTCATGATCTGCTACGACCTCCGTTTCCCTGAACTGGCGCGGCGGCTGGCGGTGGACGGCGCGGAGATCATCGTGGTACCGGGTGAGTGGCCCAAACCGCGCGAGGAACACTGGCGCACGCTGCTTCGGGCCCGCGCCATAGAGAACCAGCTCTTCGTGGTGGCTGCCAACGCCTGCGGGGTGATAGGCAAGCTCGACTTCTTCGGGTCGAGCCTGGTCCTGGGACCCAGGGGGGAGATCCTGGCAGAGGGCGGATACCACCCCTGCGAGCCGACAGCGACCCTGGACCCCGACGAGATGCTCAAGTGGCGCGAGAGCATCACCTGCTTCAAGGACAGAAGGCCTGACTGCTACTGACCTTGATCCGCTCCCTCGCCCATTCAGCGCCCGAGCCGGCTTGGCAACCGGACGGCACCGCCGGGGAGGGGTGCAAACGAGGATTGGCCGGAGCGCTCGGGAAGTCCCGCGGGCGCTCTTTCCTGTTGACTTCGGCAAAGCTAAAGCATATTTTTTCTGTTTGATTCACCATCTAACCGGAGGTATCTTCCGTGGGCATGTTTGCTTCGACCGGCCTGGTCGTAAAACTGGTACTTTTCGTGCTGCTCTATTTCTCGGTCGTTTCCTGGGGCATCATCTTCTACAAGCTTTTGCAGGTCTACCGCGCCAACGGCGCATCGGAGCGGTTCCTGGAGTTCTTCTGGAAGGCGAAGCGCTTCGACGCCATCAACTCCCAGCTGGACCGCTTCGACAACTCCCCCCTCACCATGCTCTTCCAGGAGGGTTACGGCGAGCTGAAAAAGCTCCAGGAGAAGGTGGAGGAGAAGGCCGATCCCAACATCATCAGCACCGACCTCGGCGGGGTCGACAACATCGCCCGCGCCCTGCGCCGCGCCACCACCTCGGAGATCACCAGGCTGGAGAAGTACCTCACCTTCCTGGCCACCACCGGCGCCACCGCCCCCTTCATCGGCCTCTTCGGCACCGTCTGGGGCATCATGACGGCCTTCGAGAAGATCGGGCAGACCGGCTCCGCATCGCTTGCCGTCGTGGCCCCCGGCATCGCCGAGGCGCTGATCGCCACCGCCATAGGGCTGGTCGCAGCGATCCCGGCCGTCATGGGATACAACCACTTCCAGCACAAGATCAAGGTGCTCATCTCGGAGATGGACAGCTTCTCCACCGAGTTCCTCAACATAGTTCAGCGCAACTTCGGGAGATAAGCGATGGAGTTCGGCAACAGGGATAACGGCGACCGCGGCACCATGTCGCAGATAAACGTGACCCCGCTGGTCGACGTCATGCTGGTGCTCTTGATCATCTTCATGGTCACGGCACCGATGATGCAGCAGGGGGTCCAGGTGAACCTCCCCAAGGCGGATACCAAGGCCCTGGCCCCGAAGGAGGACACCCTGGTGGTCTCCCTGGAGCAGTCCGGCAGGACCTTCATCAACTCCTCGGAGATCTCCGGCGACCAGTTGCAGGAGAAACTGACCTCGATGCTGGCCGGCAGGGAGACGCGGGAAGTCTTCCTGAAGGCGGACCAGTCCGTCCCCTACGGCGAGGTCGTGAAGGTCATGGCCCTGATCAAGGGGGCAGGGGTCGATAGGCTCGGCATGGTGACGGAGTCCCCGCAGCGGCGATGAGAAGGGAGTCGACACGCCGATACCCGGGGGCGGTGGGGATGTTCACGCTCTCCTTCGTCTGCCATCTGGTCGCGTTCCTGATCATAGCCAAGTGGCACTCCTCCCCGGAATTCCGCCGGGACGAGACGCCGGTCACGTATGTGGACATGGTGACCCTCCCGGTCGCCTCGCCGCAAGACGGGGCGCCTGCGCCCGCCGCCGAGGAAGAGGCCGGGATGGCCGATCCCACCCCTTCACCTGCAGCACCTCCGGTTCCTGCACCGGTGATGACCCAGCCGGTCAAGCCGACACCTAAGGCAGCGGCGAAACAGGCGCAGGGGAAGGCGGAAGCGCCGAACCCGGCGGCCGACGCGCATGCCTTCAACGAGCGGATGGCCAAGCTCGAACAGATCGCCCAGGAAAGGCGGCAGGCCGAGGTGCTGGAGAGGCTCAGGAAGAAGGGGACGCAGACCGCTACCCGAACGGGTATGCCCGGGGGCAAGGGGACTGAGGCGGGGAGCGACTACCCGTCCTACCTGCAGTCCCGGTTTAAGGATGCCCTGAGGGAGGTCATGGTTTCGCAGACCAAGTCGCCGCAGCTGATCGCGACCATCACCGTGGCCCCGGACGGGCGGATCTCCGAATACCGCGTGGAAAAAGGATCAGGGGATCCGCTCTTTGACGACGCTGTCCATCGGGCTGTCACGCTGGCCGGCAAATCGTTGGTCCCACCGCCGGGCGGGGGGCAGTTCAAGCGCATGTTCCGCTTCATGCCTGAAGGGGTCCTATAAGATGAAAAGGATGCTGTTATTGATCACGCTGCTGCTCGCGCCTCAAATGGTGCTGGCGGCAGAGGGGTACATTGACGTCACGGCGCCGTCGAGCCGCAAGCTAAAGCTCTTCATCGCCCCAACCACCCCCCTCACCGGGCAGGTGACCCCGGAGGTGTCGACAGAGCTAGCCGAGCTGTTCGGCAGGGACCTCGGCCTCGCCGGCCCCTTCGAGATCTCGGCCGGCGGGACCGGTGCGGACCTGGTGTTGAAGAGCGCCTACAGCGCGCAGGGAAACGCCATCACGCTGGAATGCCGCCTGTTTGACCAGGTGCTGAACCGCGAGGTGACGGCCAAGCGCTACAACGGCGCCCCGAAGGAGCTGCGTCGCATGGGTCATGCCTTCTCGGACGAGGTGCTCCGAGCGGTGACCGGGGAGAAGGGTCCCTTCACCGGGAAGATCGCTTACGTCACCAAGATCTCCGGCAACAAAGAGATCTTCGTCATGGACTGGGACGGGCAAAACCCGCAACGGCTCACCAACAACGGATCCATAAACCTGAAGCCGGATTTCGCCCCTTCCGGAAAAGAGATCATCTACACCTCCTACAAGAAGGGGAACCCGGACCTGTACCGGCGCGAGCTTTTCACCGGGCTCGAGGCGCGCATCTCCTCCAGGAGCGGCCTGAACGCCATGGGCTCCTTTTCACCCGACGGCAGCAGGATCGCCCTGGTGATGAGCAAGGAAGGGAACTCCGAGATCTACCTGATCTCCCCGGAGGGGAAGGAACTGGCGCGGCTCACCAACAACCACGCCATCGACGTCTCCCCCGCCTGGTCGCCGGACGGCTCCAGGATCGTCTTCGTCTCCGACCGGCTCGGGAAACCGCAGCTCTTCGCCATGGACGCCGACGGGGGGAACGTGCGGCGGCTTACCACCAACGGGGCCTACAACGTGACGCCGCGCTGGTCCCCCAAGGGTGACCGCATCGCATACGCGCGGCAGGAGGGTGGCGGGTTCCAGATCTACGCCATCAACCCCGACGGTTCCCAGGACACCCAGCTCACCAGCGCAGGTAGCAACGAGCACCCGCGCTTCTCACCGGACGGGCGCTTCATCGTCTTCAGCTCCACGAGAGACGGGGCCGAGGCGATCTACGTCATGCGCACCGACGGGAGCAGCCAGACCAGGATCTCTCCCAACAGGGCGCAGAATTCCCACCCCACCTGGTCGGTAAACTGGTGACGACATGGGCACATTTGAATTATTGATTAACTGAAAAAAGATGGGTATACTTTCATGCGTTTTTCAGCGAGGCACCGGCTGCAGGCGGTGCCCGTATTCTATCGATAAAAGGAGTGGGGTAATGCGCAAGAAGATAATCGGATGCCTTGTTGTTCTCAGTTTCGGTGCACTTCTTTCCGGCGGATGCGCCAAGAAAGACATGGTAAGGACCGAGGAGCCCGTCTCGGCTGTGACGACCCCCTCCACTGCTGCGCCCGAAGTCGCCAGACCGGCCCAGCCGCAGGAGGCAAGGCCCGAGGCAGAAACCGGCGCCGTGCAGCAGCCGATGACCGAGACCACTCCGACAAGAGAGCAGACCGTCACCCAGGAGCCGGCCAGGGACACCACCAGGGCGCCCGGCGCCGACCTCCAGGCAGAGCTGCAGAAGGTCTACTTCAACTTCGACTCCGCCGACCTCTCCGAGGAATCCCGCAGCGCCCTCACCAAGAACGCCGACTACCTCAGCAAGCAGTCCGGCGTCAAGGTGCGCATCGAAGGCAACTGCGACGAGCGCGGCTCCGACGACTACAACATGGCTCTGGGCGAGAGAAGGGCGAAGGCAGCCAAGGATTACCTGGTGAACCTGGGGATCGCTTCGGATCGCCTCTCCACCATAAGCTACGGCGAAGAGAAGCCTGCCGACCCCGGCCATGACGAGGCTGCCTGGACCAGGAACAGAAGGGCCGAATTCGTCATCATCAAGTAAAGCAAACCGATCCCGTAAAGAGGAGCCTTCGGGCTCCTTTTTTTGTAGAACACGAGCAGGGATGAGGAGGTTTTCATGCAGCGAATCAGGGTGGCACTGAGCCCATTGCTACTGCTCACTTTATTTGGCTGTGCCAGCCAAACGGATCTCGACTCGGTGCGCCGCGACAACGACGAGATGAAAAACCGCATCTTCACCATGGAAAAGGGGTTGAATGAGGTCCGCGGCGAGGTGAGGGAAGGGGTGGAAAAATCACTGGCAGGTTACCGGCAGAGCCTCGAGGCGCTGCAGGCCGACATGTCGGGATTTCAAAAGGAGATGTCGGCCATCAGGAAAGGGGGCGCCGACCTGCAGGCAACCCTGGAGAGCGCAAGGGTCGACATGCAGCTCCTCACGGGCAAGGTTGACGACGTGAGGATCATGGCGCAAAAGCCCGCCGATGACATCGCCTTGTTGAAGGAAGACCTCACCCGGCGGCTGACCGCCCTGGAGGAGCGCCTGGGCAAGATGGAGAAGGATGTCAAGGGAGTGGAGGAGCAGGCCCAAAAGGCGGCGCAACTCCAGAAGGCTCCGGAACATCTCTATCAGCAAGGGTACGAGGCCATGAAGGCGGGGGAAGCCGCCAAGGCGCGGGAGCTCTTCTCGGCCTTCCTGGAGCAGCACCCCAGGCATAACCTGGCGGCAAATGCGCGGTACTGGATCGGCGAGACCTACTACTCCGAAAAGAACTTCGAGCTCGCGGTGCTGGAGTTCCAGGAGGTCATCAAGAACTTCCCGGACAAGGACAAGGCCCCCGCCGCCATGCTGAAACAGGGGATGGCCTTCAGGGAGCTGGGCGACAGCAAGAGCGCCAACTTCATCATGAAAAAACTGGTGGACGAGTACCCGAAATCGGAAGAAGCGAAGACCGCCCGTGAGAAATACAAGATCAAGTAAAGCAGCGGCGACCCGGATGGCAGCATCGCGGCCCTCCTGCCACAGCAGGGGGGCCTTGCCGTTTCCCCCCGGGGCATGCCCTGATCGCAGCGCTGCAAGACCACACCAGTGAAGAGGGAGCCGCCATGTTCTTAGCAAGAGACAAAAACAACGACCTGTATCTGTTCGACAAGTTCCCCATCAAAGGTTCCGAATGCTGGTGGGCCGAGACCGGGGTCGACGGCACCTACCTGCGCCTCGACAAGTCCCTCTACCCGGACATCACCTGGGAAAGCGAGCCGGTTGCGGTCGAGTTGGTTGTGTCACAAAAGAGGTGAAGAGCAGCCCCCTCTTGAAAAAAAGAGGGGGCTAGAGGGATTTAGAGGGGAAAAGGGCGTTGCCGGCGCGGCAACTACCCGAGGCGGATGGCCGGTTTGAGGTTCTTCGGGGTGTAGCTCTGCGCTACTGCCCACCCCTTGCCCGGCACCAGCACGCGATCGAGGCGGCAGGCGATATATCCGATCAGGTTGGCCGGCTCGGGGAGGTCGTTGGCTATGGTGACGATGCGGAACCCTACGAAGTCCCCTTCCTTGGGGTAGCCGAGGGACTCCTTCAGGGTGCAGCTCCACAACTTCATGGCGCCGTTGGGCCCGGCTACACTGATCAGGAAGGTCCGTTCCCCGTCGCGTCCAAGCCCCCCGTCCTCCTCGACCAGTGCCGGGACCAGCCCTCCGATCAGGGGGGTGTAGCCGATCCAACAGGCGTGCGCAAAAGCAGCCAGGTTGTCGTCGAACTCACGATTGTTCTCTTTTTTGCGGAACCAGCCGAACATGGCATCACCCGAAGTGGAAGGATGCTAGACTATACCAGTTTTTGCAGCGCGCGAAAGCAACGCCGCCGGTGCCGACGCGACAACCTCCAGGGTGGGTCCCGGTGCAAACGGCCGGCAGCGGATGCAAAAAAGGCGGGGCAACCCCGCCTTTTCCATTGCTCCGATGCGTCAGGCAGCCTGCTAGGCTTTTTTCTCCGGCTCGGCCTGCGCTGCAGCCTGCGCTGCAGCCTGCGCTGCAGCCTGCTGCAGCGGCTCAGCGGGGGTGGCGCCCCCTTCGACCTTGGCCTTGAGTTCCTCGGCTTCCCTCGCCTTCTCTTCCTCGGCCTTGCGCTTCGCCTCGGCAAGCT
>Ga0209317_1000851_pt1 | contig 32224 bp, 34 predicted proteins | sample RifGroB2_FD_183994 | JGI IMG/M metagenome (GOLD analysis project Ga0209317, IMG submission 183994) | Soil microbial communities from Rifle, Colorado, USA - Groundwater B2 (SPAdes) (version 2) | ecosystem: Environmental > Terrestrial > Soil > Unclassified | place: Rifle, Colorado | collected...
GGGGATTAGGGGGACACAATACCTATTATTTTGCAACACATGAACCTCTATGGGGGGCTTGCCCTCTGGCCCGCCTTGCTTACCACCAGCTAAAAGCGGCCCAGGGTTATGTTATTGACTTTGCAGCAGACGTGCCTCAGCGTCCCGCCGAGTACCAGGTCCCCCTGCCGCTGCCGTGCTGCACGAGGTGCCCTTCTTGCACCAACTGGCGGAAGTGGAGCTTCGCCGTGGGACGAGAAGTTCGGTAGCGTTGCCGCCCGTTCTGACGGTCGGTTATTACAGTGGGAAGACACTCCCCATTAAAGTGGAGACTCCGGCCCTTCCTGCGCTGTAGGCGAAGAGAGCTCATAATACTGGCCGCTGGATGTAGCTGTGTTGCCGGCGAATGTGTACACAGGCGCAGGTTTTGGGGCCGGTTGACAGGAAAAACAAAGTTGATACGCTCTAATCTTTATCTGCATAAGCGGCTGCTTACCGTACCCTTCGTCGGCGATTCGGGAAACCCAAATGGCAGAGTTCTACAAATACTTCAAGGAAAACATGGAGGCTCTTGGTCTGTCCGCGCCGGATAGCCTGTTTGGCACCCTTCAAACTGCCATTGGCACTGCTGCCACCATCCTTACACAGGTAGATAAGTACGGGCCTAGGGTGACTGTGGGAGAGCTTGCCCGGGGTGCTACGCGACTGGAACAACTGGCATATCTAGGTTCTGTTTGTGCGGCGTTTTATCTAGGGGCTGTGATTGGTAGTATCGCTGTTGCAACAGGTCGATCCCTTGCCGGCGGAACGACAATAACAGACGTTTTGTTCGTTGCGACGAGATATGATCTCAACCGGGCTTGGTTGCCGTCGGTTTTGTATCGTTGGCCTTGCCTTTATGATTCCAAGTTGTCCGCAAGAAACATGTTTCGATTCGAGGCGGTGACCGGATGAGGGACCGCGGACTTCTCTTATTGTCAGCCTGCCTCTTAGCGGTAGCCTCCTGGGCGTTCTGGCATTTTCTGGCTAAAGATTCATTTACCGTCTTCTCGACTTTGATCCTGCTCTGCATCGCGCTCGACAACTGTCGGCTGCGCAAGAAACTGAGAATCCTGGAGCGGCAACTGTTGAAGAGTGAATCCTCTTGAGGCAAACCTGAGCTTTCCGCGTCGCGCTTGGGTAGGCAAGGGTCAAGATAACGCGTGGGATGCATGCTGTGTGGTGGGGGCCAATTTACATGGCGTGTGCGGACGGGCGCCGCAAAACCGGGTGTTGCGCTGCCCTCAGGGAGGTTGCCTACCTCCTGGTGCTCTTTTTGGCGAAAGTCGTCTTGGCTCCGCTCCTCAGGCCGTCGAGGTAGTCGGACCACGTCTGCATCATCTCCCTGCGCTGGGGGAGAAAGGCGGTCCGGTTGTAGGCCCGGCCGTTCGGGTCCTTCACGGCGTGGGCCAGCTGGTGCTCGATGATATCGGGCCGAAAGCCCAGGACTTCGTCCAGGATGGTCCGTGCCGTCGTTCGGAAGCCGTGCCCGACAATGGTCTCGCCGTCAAAGCCCATGCGTCGGAACGACGCGTTGATGGTGTTGTCCGACATGCAGCGAAAGAAGGATCTCGTGGGTGGCAGGGGGACATTGTTAAGCTGGTTGAGTTTCTCCGCTGCAGCCTGCCGTTCAGCGTCACTAAGGATCTATTCCGTAACGTTTTACTTAACTTGCTTAGCAACGTTCCCTATCCCTACGATATCTGGTCTCTTTGTTCATTGTAGAAGATCTGAGCGGCTTCCGTCGAGAAGGAAACCCCGATTCCTATTTCGGATAACGTCGTGGGGGCGCAGCGGCGGAGCGTAGCGAAGACCGTCTGCCGCCGCCTTGTTGGCACTTCGGCTCTGCTTGCTCTATTTCCCCCAGAGAACGACAGCACCAGTCATTAGGCTGATGATGATCATACCGAGGATGCTCACGCCCTTCAGGAACCTTATGCAGTTGTCCTGCGTGCGCGGAATCCTCATGACCCGCAGCCAGTACCCAGCCGCGTCAGAGTCTTTTATGTTCCAATAAGTCTTTTAAGCCCATCCACCCCACACGGACATCGACCATAGCCCGATTCCACCGGCCCAAAAGACTAGCAAGAACACTTTGTCGGCTCTCATCTTCTCTCCTTATGCTCCAAATTATGAAGAAGAAAAGATAGGTCCACCCGATCAGAACCAGACACAGAGTGGCAAAATCTAAGCCTTTTGGTTTTCGTCCTCCAGTGGCAAACACAGATGCTCCTGCTAGCGTGATTGCATGCAGAGTAACGAAAACCCGGAATGAAAGTGGTTCATGTCGATGTGGCGCAAACCATATTGGTGCAATCAAGCCCTAGCTGATCGCAAAGACGACGATCATCATCGTCCTCACTTTAAAGCAAAGCATATTTTTCCGCCGTGTTCTTGATTCTTTCTCTGCCCAACGCCACAAGGCTGACCGGCGTTACAGCCCGGTCCTGCCACTGGATGGGACACCGCGGTCATTTCAATTATCGCCTTTGTCTAGCGTCAAGGGCTGACCCATCCCCTCTTCTCTCTCTACTACTGCAAACGATTTAACGAGGTTACCAAGGCACGGCAAAAGACGAATGTGCCTACCCCACTAACTTCCTTACTTAGCTGAATGAATGCGTTATCAAACCGATTCAGGTTTAGCTGTGTTGGTATGGTTGAATCGCTGAAGACTGTTCCAGTCGTATCTTGCAATGCTATACCTACCCCAATTCCATCTGCACCAAAACTCGCTCCGGTGCTGGTGTCGTGAGTAAACCAGTCAAAATGGTCACCACTATTGAAAACTACGCCATCAGGACTGACATGCTGGGAATCGTTACGAATGTGAATGGCATTTAAAAGACCTAAATTTGTTGTGAAAGTATCTAGGTTTGACGTCAGAGTAACATCCCCAATCTTGACCTGAACCCCAGCCGGTGGTTTCTGGGCAGCGGCGCCGGGGTCATAGGTAAAAGTCCCTGTTATTACATCACCAACGGCCGCAGGGAATGGAGCCCAAATATCAACATAACTCTCTACAACCGCAGTGTACCGATATACGACGAGGGAGGACGTAACATGGGAAATAGTTGTTTCACGCTCCCCTCCACCGCAGCCTGCGGTTGCACCGAAAAGAAGAATCGCCAGCAGTCCTATACGTAGCTGTTTCAACGTGCATCTCCTGTTCTTTTGCCCAACATTTGTAATTGATCGGTTAGAGAAGTTTCTTATATAGGAAACTGGTTACCTGTATAAGAAACTTGTTTCCTATTTAGGTAGCCATACTGGGTTTCCTATATAAGAAACGACAATATTAGGACAGGTGTCGTAGGTTCATCATTAGAGTGCTAGTTCTTCGAACCATTCTCAAATTCATGCCCGCAAATAGAACTGGGTGGCAGGGACATCCTGAAACCACTGCTACTGTTCCGTCTAAAGAAAAAGCCTTTGGGATTCCCAAAGGCTTTTGAATTTGAAACGGTTAATGGCGGAAGCGCATGGGAATCGAACCCACCTGGGAAGTTTCTCACCCCCCACACCGGTTTTGAAGACCGGGCCGCCCACCAGCGACGGTGGCGCTTCCTCAGATTTTGAGTAAGCGATTTTTAAATCATCTCCAACATTATGTCAATATATAAATGTCCGATGTCATTGCGCCGGATGCGCCTTTGCCGTCCCCGCGCGCCTCTGCGCAAATCTCTCCGTCTTGTGATTTCCATGTGTCATTTTGCAGCATTAGAGAGGCCAGAGGAAGCCGACCCGCCCTTGACAATCAATTGTATTTTCTGTATAGCTGTCGGAGCCTTAAACCAAACGTAGAGGGGGATAAATGATCCTGCTAGCCAACATTCTCTTGGCCCTTGCAAAGATAGTCGAGCTGGCAAGCGGAGTTCTCACCATCTATAAGTACATCCTCCTCGCCAGCGTCATCATTTCCTGGATCAACGCCGATCCTTATAACCCCATAGTCAATTTCATATACCGCGTGACGGAACCGCTGCTCCAACGGATCCGCCGCCATATGCCGGACACCGGAGCACTCGATCTCTCGCCGATAGTCCTGTTCGTTCTCATCTACCTGGTGCAGATCATCGTGTTCGATACCGCCTACACCTACCTGATGCTGCTCAGCAACCAACTGAAGGGGCAGGCTCTATGAAAATCTCGCCGATGGATATCCAGCAGCAGCAGTTCAAGGGGAAGATGCTCGGAGGCCTCGATCCGGAGGACGTGGATGCCTTCCTGCAGTCGGTCGCCGGCGAGATGGAGGAGCTGATCAGGGAGAACAACGACCTGAAGGAGCGGCTGAACAGAAACGCCACCGTGATGGCGGAGATGGAGGCGCGCGAGGCGCAGCTTCGCGAGACCATGCTGGCGGCGCAGCGCATCACCGAGGAGATGAAGGCAAATGCCCAGAAGGAGGCGCACCTGCTGATCTCCGAGGCGGAACTGAAGGGCGAGCGCATCCTCGCCGACGCTGAAAACAGGCTGGTCCAGTTGAACAACCAGATCCAGGAACTAAAACGGGACAAGCTACAGTTCGAGAGCGGCTTCAAGGGGATGCTGGACACCTACTACAAGCTGCTCACGCTGGACAAATGAGCGAAGAGGGGCTGCGCGTAACCCGGACGGGCGAGGGGGTCGTCTTCACCGTTCACGTCCAGCCCAGGGCCTCGCGCAGCGAGATCTGCGGACCGAAGGACGGGGAGCTGAGGCTGAGGCTCACCTCCCCCCCGGTCGAGGACGCTGCCAACAAGCAGTGCGTCGAATTGATCGCAAAGACACTCGGCGTCGCAAAATCGAGGGTCAGCATCAAGGCGGGCGCCAAGTCGAGGCACAAGGTCGTTAAAGTGGAAGGGGTGGATCAGGATTCCCTCCTCTCGCTATTCAAAATACAGTAAGGAGCATCCATGAAGGCAAGAGACATTATGGTAACGGACGTGCCGTCCATTTCGGTCAGAACAACGGTGGCCGAGGCGGTCCGGATCATGAAGAGCAACTTCGGCGACGAGAGTTTCCTGAACGCCGCGCCGGGGTTGATCGTACTGAACGAGAGGGGGGGGCTCGCCGGTATCCTTACCCCGCTCAGCATCATCACGGCCCTCATGGATGGATCTGCCGAGGGGAAATCCGATCCCGCCTTCTTCGCCTCTCTGTGCGACAGGATCAAGGACCTTCCCATCTCCGACATCATGGAGCACCAACCGATCTCGGTGACCCAGGACGCCCGGGTGACCGACGTGGCGAACCTGTTCCTTACCCACCGTTTCCAGAGGGTGCCGGTGGTGGACGGCAAAAAGGTGGTAGGGATCATCTACCGCTCCCGGCTCCTTTTCGCCATGACCGAAAGCCTCGACGTTGCCCCTTGACAAAACCGGAGGCGGATATTTATATTAGTCCTGCCGTTCGGCTTCTTTGGTAGCGGTCAGAGTCTAACAGGAGGTAGTACAAGCGATGCCACTTTACGAGTACCAGTGCAAAAGCTGCAATAACACCTTTGAGTTGCGCCAGAAGTTTTCCGACGCCCCTGCTTCTGATTGCCCCACCTGCGGAGGTCCTGTCGAGAAGCTCATCTCCCAGTCCGGCTTTGCCCTGAAAGGTGGCGGCTGGTACGGTGACGGCTACGGCAGCGGCACCAAGGCCGCCCCGGCTTGCCCCTCCGGCGGAAGCTGCGCCGGATGCCCTTCGGCTTCCTGATTCCCGCCCCAACGCCCCCGTCCTGCGGGGGCTTTTTTTTCCCCTTTTTCCGGCAATTCCCTTTACAAAATCGTCGTAAGCACTTATTATCTCCAGCTTAAAATGTCGCTGGCGCGGCCCCTTTCGGGGCGGTGCATATCTATAATGAAAGAAGAAAAGGGGTGAAAGTTAATGGCGAAAATCATAGACGGCAAGGCTATCGCGGCGAAAATTCGCGCTGAAATCAGCGCTGAAGCGGCTCAACTGAAGGCAAAGGGGATCGTCCCGGGGCTCGCCGTGGTGCTGGTGGGGGAGGATCCCGCCAGCAAGGTCTATGTCTCCATGAAGGAGAAGGCGTGCGCGGATGTGGGGATCTTCTCGGACGAGTACAAGCTTCCGGCTGAAACGGAGGAGGCCGAACTGCTGTCGCTGATCGATAAGCTGAACAACGACCCGAAAATCCACGGCATCCTGGTGCAGCTGCCGCTTCCCAGGCAGATCAACACGGAGCGCGTGCTGGAGGCGATCTCGCCGGAGAAGGACGCCGACGGCTTCCACCCCTACAACGTGGGGAGGCTCGTGATCGGCAAGCCGCTGTTCCAGCCCTGCACCCCTTACGGCGTGATGGTGATGCTCAGGGAGGCGGGCGTCGAGCTTTCCGGCAAGGAGGTCGTGGTGGTAGGGCGCTCCAACATCGTGGGGAAGCCGGTCGCATTCATGTGCCTGCAGCAAAACGCCACCGTGACCCTCTGCCACTCCAAGACCCGCGACCTCGCTGCCAAGGTGGCCCAGGCCGACGTCGTGATCGCGGCGGTTGGGGTCCCCGAGATGATCAAGGGCGCCTGGATCAAGGAAGGTGCCGTGGTGATCGATGTCGGCGTCAACCGGGTGGGGGAGAAGAAGCTGGTGGGGGACGTGGAGTACGCCGCGGCCAGCGAGCGGGCCTCGGCCATCACCCCCGTTCCCGGCGGAGTGGGCCCCATGACCATCACCATGCTGCTGCAAAATACCTTGGATTCGGCCAAAAGAGGCCTCTAGTCTTCGCTCCTTGACGGAGAGGCTGATCCACCCGCGGCAGTGAAGCCGCTGCGATCCCCCAGCCTTCCCTGCAAGGCGGGGACTATATATCTTAAGGGAATGGAAAAGGAGTAGCGCGATGCGCGTTAAAAAGGCCGTTTTTCCGGTCGCCGGTCTCGGGACGCGGTTCCTGCCGGCCACCAAGTCGACACCCAAGGAGATGCTGCCGCTCATAGACAAGCCCCTGGTGCAGTACGTTGTGGAGGAGGCGGTCGCCTCCGGTATCGAGCAGATCCTGTTCGTCACCGGGCGCGGCAAGAGGGCGATCGAAGACCACTTCGACATCTCTTTCGAGCTCGAGTCCCTGCTCTATGAAAAGGGGAAGGACCTGGAGCTGCACCAGGTCCGACAGATCGCGGAGATGGCCAACATCTTCTTCGTGCGGCAGAAGGAGGCGCTGGGGCTCGGCCATGCCATACTCTGCGCCAAGGAATTCGTGGGCGACGAGCCGTTTGCCGTGCTTTTGGGCGACGACATCATCGACGCGGCACAGCCCTGCCTGGCCCAGCTCCTCGAGACCTACGAGACCTACCGCTCCCCTGTGCTGGCCCTTGAGCAGGTTCCGGTCGAGACCATCTCCTCCTACGGATGCGTGAAAGCGAACCACCTGGCCAACCGCGCCTTCGAGGTGCTGGACCTGGTCGAGAAACCGCCGGTGGCCGAGGCTCCCTCGGATCTCGCCATCATCGGGCGTTACATCCTCACCCCGGGCATCTTCCCGATCCTGGAGAACCAGGAGCCGGGGAAGGGGGGGGAGATCCAGCTGACCGATGCCTTGAAGACGCTCTCCCGCCAGGAGCCGATCTACGGCTGCCGCTTCGACGGGATTCGCCACGACTGCGGCGACAAGTTGGGCTTTCTGAAGGCGACGGTGGACATGGCGCTGAAAAGGGGAGAGTTCAACGGGGAGTTCGAGGCGTTTCTCAGGAAGAGGCTCGGCTGCTAGCGGAGCCTCCCGCCGCCGTTGCCGTAGTGAAAGAAGGCGATCAGTTTGAAGTGCTCGCCGCTGTACCCTTTGGGGAAGGAGCCGATCGGCCCCAGCTCTTTCAGGGTACGCAGCACCTCGTCATCGAGGATCTTGCTCCCTGAACTTTCCAGAAGGTCGACCCGCACGATCTCACCCTTTCTGTCGAAGGTGATCCTGACCGGGGTGGTGCCCTCGATGCCGCGCACCAGGGCGGCCTGGGGGTAGTGCCAGGTGCCGTAGATGGCGGTCTCCAGGCGGCGCAGAAACGAGCCGAACAGGATGTCGTCGGTGTTCAGGAACCTGGTCTCGCCCTCCTCGACCTCCCTGCGGTATTTCTCGCGGTAGTTCTCCTCCAGGCGCGCGAGTTTGGCGGCGCTCGGGAAGAGTCTTGATCCCTCCGGCAGCTGCACGCCCTTCGGCTTCAGGATTCCCTCGCCGCGGGCCACCGGAGTCTTGGCCGGCTGTTCCGGCTGAGGAGGTGCCGCTGCGGCAGGCATGGCAGGGACCTGTGCCGGCCGGCTCGCCTGCGGGGCCATGCGGGGCGGGGCGGGCAGCCGGCGTTCCAGCTCACTGCGCCCTTTGGGGGCCGTCTCCCTGATCACGCGCTGCGGGAGCTCTGAGTGCCTCTTCGTCTCGGGCGCAGGCTCCTTCTTGCGGGCGACCTTCGGCTGGGGGGCAAGCTCCGGGAGCTCGGTGAGGTCGACCATGGTCGGTTCCTGGACGGATTGGGGTTGCTCTTGCGGGAGCGACGTGATAACCAGATATGCCGCGAGGTGGCACAGCAAGGAGATGGTCAGCAGGTAGAGGAAATTTTTTTCGATGTATTTATCGGACATGTATCTCCACCCGCGATGTCGGGTGATTTTTTAGAGGTCTATAGTAAGCGGGCGGCTGCCGGATTGCAACACGTGCTTGGCCGCCAGGAGGGCGGGAGGGAAAGCGTCCCGATCAGGGCCTCCGTGATGGTAGAAGATAGCTCCGGAAATTGCAAGCGGTTTGGGGGACTTGCCTGCCAGGGAATCTTCGCCCCCTTGACCTAGGTCAACATCCTTTTCCAAAATGTGCAGTACGCTGAACCATCCATAAACAACGAGGTTTCCATGCTTGTAGTGGTATGTGTAAAACAGGTCCCGGATACAACCCAGGTACAGATCGATCCCGTCACCAACACCCTGATACGCGAGGGGGTTCCCTTCATCGTCAACCCCTACGACACCCATGCCGTAGAGGAAGGTCTCCGCTTCAAGGACCGCTACGGCTTCAAGGTGGTTGCCATCTCCATGGGGCCTCCCAACGCCGAGGCGACCCTCAGAAAGGCGCTGGCCCTGGGCGTGGACCGGGCCGTGCTCCTTTCCGACCGCGTCTTCGGCGGGGCCGACACCCTGGCGACCAGCAACGTTCTGGCGGCGGCGATCGAGCGCCTGTCCCGCGAAGAGGAGGTCGGGGTGGTGATCTGCGGCAAGCAGACCATCGACGGCGACACCGCACAGGTCGGCCCCGGCATAGCGACCCGTCTCGACCTGGCCCAGCTCACCCTGGTGGACCGTGTGGATGACCTGGATTCGGCATCGAGGAAGATCCGTGTCAGCAGGAAGCTTGAGGGAAGGCACGAGCATGTCGAGGCTCCTTTGCCGGTCCTTCTCACCGTGGTGCGCGAGCTGAATCGCCCCCGCTACCCGACCGTCGCCATGCGCCTTGACTCCGCCGAGGCGAAGGTGGAGCTGTGGGATAACTCGGTGCTCGGCCTCGACGTGAACACCATCGGCCTGAAAGGGTCCCCCACCTGGGTAAGCAGGATCTTCTCTCCCGAGCGCGCCAAGGGGGAGATGCTGGGGGACGGGGTGCATGACCCGGATGCCGCCGCCCAACTGCTGGTCGACAAGATGCTGGAGAAGGACCTGCTGGCGATCTAGCGCTTCCAAACGCTTGTGGAGATGCCCTGGGTCCTTTAAAGAGAATGCTACTTATAGATAGGGAACGTTCATGACAGACACTGTGAAAAAACCGAAGAAACCGCGCGGCAAGGCGGCCCTGCTGGAAGGTCGCTGCATCGCCTGCGGGGCCCGCTGCCAAAGTGCCTGCCCCGTCGATGCCATCCAGATGACCGACGCGGGCGAACCGATCATCGACGCGTCCAAGTGCATAGGCTGTGTGAAGTGCGTGAAGGTCTGCCCGGCGCAGGCGCTGGAGATGGCCTTCACACCCGAGGAGCTCCGCATACTCGATGAGCTGGCGAAAGCCTCCGCCGGCGAGGCCGCCCCCGAGGAGGAACTGGACCCCGAGGAGGCCGCGATCAAGCAGAAGCTCGCCGCCTACCGCGGCGTCTGGGTCTTCATCGAGCAGACCGAGGGGGAGGCCGCCAAGGTCTCCTGGGAGCTTTTGGGGAAAGGGAAGGAACTGGCACGCTCCCGCAACTGTCCGCTTTCGGCCGTGGTGATGGGGGACGGGGTGGAGCACCTCTGCCGCCAGGCGTTCGGCTACGGCGCCGAGACCGTGTACCTCATGGACGCGCCGGTCCTGCGCCACTACCGCACCGAGTCCTACCAGAAGAGCCTCTGCGCACTGGTGGAGAAGTACAAGCCCGAGGTGATCCTCATGGGAGCGACGGGCCTCGGGCGCGACCTCGCCGGCGTGGTCGCCACCGTGCTTGCCACCGGCCTCACCGCCGACTGCACCGGTCTGCACATCGACGAGAAGGGGAACCTGATGCAGACCCGCCCGGCCTTCGGCGGCAACATCATGGCGACCATCGTCTGCGACAAGTTCCGTCCCCAGATGTCGACGGTCAGGCCGCACGTGATGCCGATGCCGGAATTCGACCCGCAGGCCAAAGGCGAGACCGTCAGCGAGCCGGTGCCGGTGACCGAGGAGGAGATCCAGGTCAAGGTGCTGGACATACTGATGGACGGCAGCGGCTCCAAGGTCGACATCGCGGGCGCCGAGTTCATCATCTCCGGCGGCCGCGGCATGATGGCCAAGGAAAACTTCTCCATGCTGCAGGAACTGGCGGATGTGCTGGGCGGGGTGGTGGGGGCCTCCAGGAGTGCGGTCGACGCGGGGTGGATGCCCCAGGACCGCCAGGTGGGGCAGACCGGCAAGACGGTGCGCCCCAAGGTCTACATCGCCTGCGGCATATCGGGGGCCATCCAGCACCTGGTAGGCATGCAGGACTCCGATGTGGTCATCGCCATCAACCGCGATCCCGAGGCGCCGATCTTCGAGGTGGCGAGCTACGGGATCGTCGGGGACCTGTTCAAGGTGATCCCCGCGCTCACCCGGAAGCTGAAGGCGCTCAAGGCCGCCCGCTCCGGGGCGTAGCCCGTCCCCCCGCTTCTGCTGGCCCGGCCGGTCGGATCGTCCTCGGGACCCCGCCCGGCCCCGATTCACCGACGCATCGGATAATACTTACTGTTACTGCGGCAGCGCCGCATATCTCAAAGAGGTACAACCTATGATGCCGCATACCGCTATCTTCACGACGCTTCTGGTCTTCTGGTCGCATCGCTCGTCTTTTTCTGCTGGAGCGTGTACCGCCGCTTCTCGCTGGTCCTTTACGGCCAGCCGGAAGAGCGCTTCGACCACCCGGGGCGCCGCGTGAAGGAGATGCTGCTCTACGCCTTCGCCCAGCTCCGCGTGATCAAAAAACCGTTCGGGGCGAACCACTTCGTCATCTTCTGGTCCTTCATGATCCTGGCGCTTGCCAACGCGGAATTCCTGGTAAACGGCGTCTTCCCTTCCGTGAGCCTGGGGCTCCTCCCCGAGGGGGTGCAGCATGCGCTCCTTATCGCCTTCGACCTGGTGTCGCTCTTCACCCTGGTGGCGATAGCGCTCTCCTTCGGCAGGAGGCTCATCGTCAGGCCCCCCTACCTGGACAGCATGTACGTCAAGGCGAGAAGCCCCGAGGCGTTCGTGATCCTCTCCTTCATCGCGCTGCTGATGATCGCCTTCCTCGGGATGAACGGGGCGGTGATCGCCCAGGGGCGCGAGGCCGCCGCCTCCGCCATGCCGGTGTCGAACTTCGTTGCATCCCTTTTGCCCGCTAACCCGGAGCTCCTGGCGAACCTGGAGATCTTTTGCTGGTGGCTGCACGCCCTCGTGCTGCTCGCCTTCATCTGCTTCCTGCCGCACTCAAAGCACATGCACATCCTGACGGCGATCCCCAACTGCTACTTCGGAAGCCTCGACTGGCCCGCCACCCAGCCGCGCGAGACCTTCGCAAAGGGTGCGGAATACGGGGTGGGGAGCGTGGAGCGCTTCACCTGGAAGGATCTCTTCGATTCCTTCTCCTGCACCGAGTGCGGCCGCTGCCAGGCCGCCTGCCCGGCGACCAACACCGGCAAGCCCCTGAACCCGCGCCAGATCATCCACGCCATCAAGACCAACCTCCTGGAGAACAGCCACGCCTTGAGGGACGGCCGCAAGGGGACCCTCCCGCTCATCGGCAACGAGGGGGAGGGGACCAACACGGAGGAGGCGATCTGGTCCTGCACCACCTGCGGCGCCTGCATGGAGGCCTGCCCGGTGCTGATCGAGCAGATGCCCAAGATCGTCAAGATGAGAAGGCATCTCGTGGAGACCAAGGCGCACTTCCCCGAGGAACTCCTGAACCTGTTCGAGAACATGGAGCAGAGGTCGAACCCCTGGGGCATCGCCCCCAGCGAGCGGAGCAAGTGGGTCTCCACCCTGAACGTCCCCACCTTCGTGGCGGGCGAGACGGAGTACCTCCTCTACGTGGGGTGCGCCGGTTCCTTCGACTCGCGCGCGAAGCAGGTCACGGTGGCGCTCGCCTCGGTGCTGAACGCCGCGGGGGTATCCTACGGGATCCTCGGAAAGGACGAGAAGTGCTGCGGCGACTCACTGAGGAGGCTCGGCAACGAGTACGTCTTCGAGAAGATGGCCGTGGAGAACGTCGATCTCTTCCGCGAGCGCGGCGTCACCAAGGTGATCACGCTCTGCCCGCACTGCCTCACCACCCTCAAGAACGACTACCGCCAGTACGGCCTGGAGCTCGAGGTGGTGCACCAGTCCGAGCTGATCGCGGGCCTCGTGCAGGACGGGCGCATCAAGCTCGACGGCAACGACAAGAGGCTCGGCAAGATCTCCTATCACGACCCCTGCTACCTCGGGCGGCATAACGGCATCTTCGAGGGTCCCCCGACACCATATGCGTCGCCTGCCCCTACTGCATGACCATGATGGAGGACGGGCTGAAGGACAAGGGGGCCGGTCATGTCCGGGTAAGGGACGTGGTCGAGGTGGTGGCCGAAGGGCTCCTGCACAAGGGGGCCTAAGGGACAGCCCCGTCACAGCGTTTTTTCACACCAGCAGATCTTCCGCCGTCAGCTCCCCTTGCGCAAAAAAGGGGCTTTCCGGCGCAAGATCTGCTTTTTTATCAGGCAACAGGAAAGGACCCGCCTCTGAACCCTGCATCCCTTCATAGGGCATGGCTTCCCCTCTTGGCGGCGCTGCTCGCTTCCTCGCCCCTCTTCCCCTCGTCCGCCGGCGCGGCCGACCCCGTCTCCGTGGCGGCTGTGGGGGACATCATGATGGGGAGCGATTTCCCCTTCCCGAGACTCCCGAGGCTGGGTGGGCGCGAACTGCTCTCGGCCGCCGCCCCCTACTTCAAGCGCGCCGACATCGCCATGGCCAACCTCGAGGGGCCGCTTCTGTCGGGGGGGAAGCCTGCGAAGGAGCCGATTCCCGGGAGGCGCTACCTCTTTCGCACCCCCCCGGACTATGCCTGGAACCTCAGGGACGCGGGGATCTCCATGGTCTCGCTTGCCAACAACCACGCCCTCGACTTCGGAAGAAGCGGCCTCGCCTCGACCAAGAGGGCGCTCACCGAGGCCGGCGTTTCCTTCGCCGGCAAAAGGGGGGGGATCGCCGAGTTCCTGGTGCGGGGCGTGCGGGTGGGGATCCTCTCGCTATCCTGCGGCCCTGCGCCGCGCTCCATCGTCTTTCCGGCACAGCCCCTGCAGGAGATCGCCCGGATCTCGGGGGACTACGACATCCTGATCCTTTCCATCCACGCCGGTGCCGAAGGGAGGGATGCGCTGCACGTCAACCCGGGGATGGAGCGTTACCTGGAAGAGCCGCGCGGCGACCTCTTCCGTTTCGCCCACGACGCGATAGAGCTCGGCGCCGACCTAGTGGTGGCTCACGGGCCCCACGTGCCGCGCGCGCTGGAGCTGTACCGCGGCCGGCTGATCGCCTACAGCCTTGGTAATTTCGCCACCTTCGGCGGGGTCAGCGTCGCCCGGGAGAGCGGCCTTGCGCCGCTTCTGACCGTTCAGCTGGAGCGAGACGGCAGCTTCGTCGGGGGTTCCGTCGAGTCCTTCCGTCAGCTCCCTTTCACCCCGGTCGCCCGCGACGGGAAGCGCCGCGCCCTGCGCCTGATGCAGAGGCTGTCGGCGGAGGACTTCCCCGGCTCCCCGCTGGTATTCGGGAAGGATGGGAGCATAACACTCGGGAAATGAGGGAAGAAATGTTCCTTATCGTGCAAAACGACCCGCAATGTCCCGCCGGGAGCTGCAGCCGGCTCCTCTTGAGCGGCGGACATCCTTTCGCCACCGTGGCTCCCTACAGCGACGAACCGTTCCCCGATCCGGGTGCCCTTTCCGGGATCATCGTGCTGGGCGGGGAGATGGGGGTGCACGACGGCGCAAAGCACCCCCACCTGATCGGGGTACTCTCCTTCATCGAGAGGGCGGTTCGCGCCGGCACGCCGCTTCTGGGGATCTGCCTCGGCGGGCAGCTCCTGGCGCACGCGGCCGGCGGCACGGTCACCTCCCCCTCGCGGCACTGCGAGCACGGCGTGTGCCGGGTGGAGCTTACCGGGGAGGGGATGCGGGACCCGCTTTTCCAGGGGGTGGGAAACCCGTTGCTCACCTTCCAGCTCCACAACGACAGCTTTACCGTCCCCCCCGGCGCGACGCTCCTGGCCGGTTCGTCCGCCTGCCCCGCCCAGGCCTTCCGCCTGAAGAACGGCGTTTACGGCCTGCAGTTCCACCCGGAGGTGGACCGCGCCATCGTCGCCGCCTGGGATCGCCTCTCCACCCCCCCGACCGACCACCTCTCCGGATTCATCCAGGCAGAAGCGGCGTTTAACGCCGCCTCGCACGCCGTCATCGCAAACTTCATCTCCCTCGCCGGCGCCTCCCGCCGTCCTTGAAATCCAAACGTAGTATTGTAGAGTTTTAACGTTTGCGTTCCGGGTGTCGTAGATGAGCGCCTCGCAAGGGAGCGCTCCCTGTCCAATCCTGCCGGGGCGTGCTGCGAGGGGGTGCTGTGAAGGGTCAGTGGTCGGGGAAAAGCTGCCTCAAAGCAAAGCTCATGACGCTCCTTCTCGCCTGCAACGCAGTGCTGTTCCTGGTTCTGATCGCAGGCTTCGCCTGCTACCTCCGTCCGCCGGCCGCCGTCTCGCACGCCCTGGAGACGGCGCCGCGCTCCATGCTTCTCTTCCTCGTTGCCGAGTTGCTCCTGGGCGCCCTGGGAATTGCCGGCCTGTGCGAACTCCTCTCCCTGCGTATCGAGCGGCTCATCTCCGATCCCATCCACCGGCTGGCGAGGAAGATGGAGATCGTCTCCCACAGCAAGGACTACGGCGTCTCTCCCACAGCAAGGACTACGGCGTCCGGGTGGAGAACGCGAGCGACGACGAGCTGGGGCTCCTGTTCGCCTGCTTCAACGAGATGCTGGCGGAGATCTCCATCCGTGACGAGAGGCTCGCGCTGCACTCCGAGGAGCTGAAGCTGGAAGTGGCCGAGAGGACCCGGGAGCTCTCCTGCGTGAACCGCCAGCTGGAGGAGAGCCTTGAGGGGGTGAGGCGTGCCATGCAGTCGGCTCAGTCGGCAAACCGCGCCAAGTCGGATTTCCTGGCCCAGATGAGCCACGAGATACGGACCCCCATGTACGGGGTGCTAGGCATGACGGAACTCCTCCTGAACACCGACCTCAGCAAGGAGCAGTCGCGCTTCGTGGATACGGTGCGCCGCTCCGGCGAGGCGCTTCTTGCCATCATCAACAACATCCTCGATTTCTCCAAGATCGAGGCGGGGCGCATGGAGCTGGAGGTGATTCCTTTCGACCTGCACCAGGAGGCCGCGGATGCCGTTGCCATGTTCACCGAGGATGCCGCCAGGAAGGGGCTGGAACTGGTCCTTGATGTCGAGCCGGGGCTGCCGCAGATGTTCCAGGGGGACCCGGGGCGCCTGCGCCAGATCATGGTCAACCTCCTTGCCAACGCGGTGAAGTTCACGCAGCAGGGACACGTCAAGCTCTCCCTTGCCATGGCGCAGGAGCCCGCCTTGCTGCGGGTGACCGTCGAGGACACGGGAATCGGGATCACGCGGGAGGCACGGGAGCGGATCTTCCGGCAATTCGCCCAAGGGGATGAATCGATGACCCGCAAGTACGGCGGGACCGGTCTCGGGCTCGCCATCGCAAGGCAGCTGACCGAACTCATGGGGGGGGTGATGGAGGTCTCCAGCGAGCCGGGGCTCGGCTCCACCTTTACCTTCACCGCCGCGCTCGACCCCCACCGGAAAGCGCCGCGCCCCGAGCGGAGCTGCACGGCGCTGCGCGGCAAGAGGGTGCTACTGGCGACGGACGAAGATCGGACGCGCGAAGCGCTCCTGGAGCAGATGAACGGCTGGGGTATCGACGTGGAATGCGCCGGGGACGCCCCCGGTGTCCTTTGCAAGCTGGTCGCCGCCCCCTTCGACCTGGTCCTTTTGGACCGCGAGGTCGCAGGCGCCGACGGCATGGCCCTGGCGGCCACCATACGCAGTGTGCCGGTGGGGCGCTCGATACGGTTGCTGCTCCTGGCCGAGCCCCCGGCGGAGGTGCACGCCAACCGGGTGCAGGAGATCGGCGTGGCGCTTTACCCGAAAAAGGAACTGCACCGTGAGGGGCTCTACGGGGCTATCGTGGCTGCGCTCGGCATGGAGCAGGCCGAAGGAGAGGGGGGCGGGGCGCAGGACCCCCGGATGCGCCGCGTCAGGCAGGTGCTCCTGGTCGAGGATAACGTGGTGAACCAGGAGGTGGGGAAGGGGATGCTGGAGAGCCTCGGCTGCCGGGTGAAGGTGGTGGAAGACGGGCTGTGCGCCCTCCAGGAGGTGCAGCGGACCCGGTACGACCTGGTCTTCATGGACTGCCAGATGCCGGTGATGGACGGGCTGGAGGCAACCAGGCGGATCAGGGAGTGGGAAGAGGGGGGAGCTCCCCGCGTCCCCATCGTTGCCCTGACCGCCTACGCGATGAAGGGGGACAGGGTCGCCTGCCTAGAGGCCGGGGCTGACGACTACCTCTCCAAGCCCTTCAGCCGCGACCAGCTCGCCAAGGTGATCGGCCGCCGCCTTTCCCCGCAGCAGGTGGGTGGGGGCTTGCAACCGGAGGGCGCGGAGGCGCCCCAGGCTTTCTCTGAGGTCATCTGCCGCGACAGGATGACCGGCGCGCTGGAGATGATCCGCACCCTCCCGGGGAACCGCGGGATGGAGATCCTGCGCAAGGTGGTCGACCTGTACCTCGCCAGCACGCCGACCCTGTTGCAGACCATGCGTGAGGCGGAGTCAGGTGGCGATGCGGAGAAGCTGAAGGCTGCGGCGCACAGTTTCAAGTCGAGCAGCGCGAACCTCGGTGCGCTGAGGCTTGCGGGGGTATGCATGGAACTGGAGACGCTGGGGCGCGCCGGTTCCACCGTGGGTGCGCTGCCGCTTCTGATGCAGGTCGAAGAGGAATACCGGCAGGTGCGTGATGCGCTTCGGGGAGGCTCCATATGTTGACCAGGAAAACCAAGCGCAATACCCCGCTGGTCATGGTGGTGGACGACGATCAGGCCGTGCGTCTCCTGGCCAGGGAAACGCTGGAGAATTCCGGTTTCGTGGTCCGGGACGCGGAGAACGGGGAGCAGGCGCTGGAGGAGTTCGAGGTGCATGTCCCGGACATCGTGCTCTTGGACGTGATGATGCCGGGGATAGACGGCTTCTCGGTCTGCAGCGCCATCCGGCGCACCTCCTGCGGGCGGGACACCCCGGTGCTGATGATGACCGGCCTCGACGACCTCGCATCCATCGACTCCGCCTACGAGGCGGGGGCGACCGACTTCATCACCAAGCCGATCAATTGGCACATCCTGGGATACCGGGTGAGCTATATGCTGAGGGCCTCGGGGGCCCTGGAGCAGCTCAGGGAGAGCAAGGCCGGCCTCGCCCATGCCCAGAGCCTCGCCCACATAGGGAGCTGGGAATGGGACCTCGCCACCGGCGAGATCCGCTGCTCGGAGGAGGTCTACAGCATCTGCTGCATCGACCGGAACAAGCAGGGGGGAAACCCCATACTCGACGCCGTGCACCACCAGGACCGGGCCTTCGTGCAGAACTCCATCGACGATGCGGTGGCCAGGCGCTCCCCGTTCTCCTTCGACTACCGCATCCTGCTGGAGGGAAGCGAGCGGACCCTGCACGCCGAGCTCGTCACCGTGCTGGACGAGGTGGGGGAGCCGGTCTGCCTCACCGGGACCATCCAGGACATCACCGAAAGAAAACACGCCGAGGAGCAGATCAGGCTTTTGGCCTATTACGACGCGCTGACCGGGCTCCCCAACCGCCGCTTCTTCCTGCAGCAGCTGGAGCAGGCGCTGGTCTTTGCCAACAGAAACGACAGGATGCTCGCCGTCTTGTTCCTCGACCTGGACCGCTTCAAGCTGGTGAACGACACGCTCGGGCACGGCGTGGGGGACCGGCTTTTGCAGGACGTCGCCGACCGGCTCCTGCGCTGCGTGAGGAGAAGCGACTGCCTCGCCCGCGCCGACGAGGAGTGCCCCCCTTCGCTGGTTTCCCGCCTGGGGGGGGACGAGTTCACCATCATGCTCTCGGACATCGAGCATTTCCAGGACGTGGCGAAGGTCGCACGGCGCATCCTGGAGGCGGTCTCGGTCCCCTACTCGCTGGAGGGGCAGGAGGTGTTCGTCTCCACCAGCATCGGTATCAGCCTCTACCCCTTCGATGCCTCCACCGCGAGCGACCTGATCAGGAACGCGGACGGCGCCATGTATCAGGCGAAGGAGCAGGGCAGAAACGGCTACCAGATCTACGACGAGTCGATGAACGCCAAGGCCTTGGAGCGGATCATTCTGGAGAGCCAGCTGCACAAGGCGTTGAAGGAGGAGGAATTCACCATCCACTACCAGCCCCAGGTCTGCAGCAGCAGCGGAGAGGTGGTCGGCATCGAGGCGCGTCGGCATCGAGGCGCTGGTGCGCTGGAACAGCAAGGAGCTCGGCATGGTCGAGCCGTGCCGCTTCCTCCCCCTTGCCGAGGAGATCGGGCTGGTGATCCAGATCGACCAGTGGGTGATGAGACAGGCCTGCCGGCAGTACAAGCTCTGGCAGAAACAGGGGCTTCCGCCGGTCACCCTGGCCATCAACATCTCCGGGCAGCAGTTCATGAAAAACGAGCTGCTGGAGACGGTGACCGGGATACTCAAGGAGAGCGGTGTCGACCCGGGGCTCCTGGAGCTGGAACTCACCGAGGGGGTGCTGATGGCGCACACCGAGAAGACCATCAAGACGCTGCAGGCGCTGAAGGGGATGGGGGTGAGGCTCGCCATCGACGACTTCGGCACCGGCTTTTCCTCCCTCTCCTATTTGAAGCGCTTTCCGCTCGACGTGTTGAAGATCGACAGGACCTTCATCAAGGACATCACCTCCGACCCCGACGACGCGGCCATCACGGTCGCCACCATCGAGATGGCCCACACCCTGAAGCTGCAGGTGATCGCGGAGGGGGTGGAGACCCAGCCGCAGCTCGATTTTCTCACCAGAAACGGCTGCGACCTCTACCAGGGGTACCTCTTCAGCAGGCCGGTCCCCCCCGAGGAGATCACCCGCCTCTTCACCTGCGCCAGGTAATTGCGCCGGGGTCGCCCCCCCCAGCGAGGCCCTGCTCCGGACGCACCCTTTCCGTTCCCGTTTCCTGCCTAAAAAATAGCCATTCCTGCCGCATTAAAGAACGTCCCCTTTCCGTTTGTCATGGGTGCCGTGGCAAAAACACAGATTTTCAGCCTACTTGGCGTCGGCCGCCCCTGCTGGCACATCCTATGCTAACAGCTCAATCAGATACGGCACAGCGAGGTGCCTCAGAAAGCTTTCCCGCCCGTTTAGGCAATGGCGCAGGTCGTGGTGGAAGGCGCCAACAATCGGGAAAGGGGGAACTGATTTCAAGGCTGGGAAAAGGCTGTTTATTCAAAGTTGAACAAAAGGCAAGGGCATTGAAGCCGTGACGGGCCTGAAAACAGGAAGTTGATGCCATGTCTGCAGCCCATCCGGGGAGGCCGGGGGCGGCTGCTAAGGAAAAATCACCGCAATCACAAATAAAGGAGGCACGCGATGAAGCTTATCGAAGCAATCATCAAGCCGTTCAAGCTGGACGAAGTGAAGGATGCCCTCAATGAGATCGGCATCGAGGGGATCACGGTGAGCGAGGTCAAAGGTTACGGCCGTCAGAAGGGCCATACCGAGCTGTACCGTGGCGCCGAGTACGTGGTTGATTTTATTCCGAAGGTGAAACTGGAGATCGCGGTTGCCGACGAGTTGGTGGTAAAGGCCGTGGCGGCCATCGAGGAAACCGCCAAGACCGGCAGGATCGGGGACGGCAAGATATTCATCCTGCCGCTTGAGGACGCGGTCCGCATCAGGACCGGAGAAAAAGGGGACGAGGCGATTTAACCTCGGCAATCGACCAATCCAAACCATCAATGGAGAGTGTTATGATACGTGACAATAAAAAGGCCAAGGACGCAGCTGGCACCGCAGGGATTTCTGCCGCTTCCAGCTGCCTGACCGTTAACTTTACCAAGCTGATGCTGCTGGCCTCCTTGCTGGTGCTCCCGGTGGCGGCCGGTGCCGAAGAAAAAGCGGCCGACGCAGCCGGCGCCGCTGCCGTTACTGCCGTCGCAGCCCCCGCGGCCGACGCCGCACCGGCCGGGGTTGCCGCTGCTGCCGCCGAGGCCCCTGCCGCACCCGCAGCCGACGCTCCCAAGAGCGTCGATCCGGTGCTCAACACGGGCGACACCGCGTGGATGTTGATCTCCGCCGCGCTGGTCCTCTTCATGATCCCGGGGCTCGCCCTGTTCTACGGCGGCATGGTGCGCCAGAAGAACGTCCTTTCCACCATGATGCACTCCTTTGTCGCCATGGGCATCGTCGGCGTGCAGTGGGCGGTGCTCGGCTACTCCCTTGCCTTCGGCTCCGACCTCGGCATGGGGCTGGTCGGCGACCTGAGCAAGGCGATGCTGAACGGGCTGATCAGCTTCAAGGACGGCGTCCCGGCCCGGTCTACACCCTGTTCCAGAACGTGGCCAGCGAGCCGGGCGCCATCCCCGAGTACGTCTTCGCCATGTTCCAGGGGATGTTCGCCATGATCACCGTGGCACTCATCTCCGGCGCACTGGCCGAGAGGATCAAGTTCTCCGCCTACTGCCTCTTCGTGCTCCTCTGGACCACCCTGGTCTATGACCCGCTGGCGCACTGGGTCTGGATGGTGGACGGCTGGCTCTTCAAGATGGGCGCGCTCGACTTCGCCGGCGGCACCGTGGTCCACCTCTCCTCCGGTATCTCGGCCCTGGTGGTCCTCTACTTCCTGGGCAAGCGCCACGGCTTCCCGACCGAGCGCATGGCTCCCCACAGCCTCCCGCTTACCCTCTTGGGCGTGGGCGTGCTCTGGTTCGGCTGGTTCGGGTTCAACGCAGGTTCTGCGGTAGTCGGCGTCAACACCTCCGATGCGGCGGGCGGCCTCGCAGGACTTGCCTTCGCCACCACCACCATCGCCCCGGCCGCAGCCGGCCTCACCTGGATGATCGCCGAGTGGATCCATGCCGGCAAGCCCTCGGCCCTGGGCTTTGGTTCCGGGGTAGTCGCGGGCCTCGTCGTCATCACCCCCGCCGCAGGGTTCGTGCAGCCGGGTGCAGCCCTTTTGATGGGTATCGCAGGGGGGTTGGTCTGCTACATGGGCATCCTTTTGAAGGCGAAGTTCAAGTACGACGACTCGCTGGACGCCTTCGGCGTGCACGGTATCGGCGGCACCACCGGCGCCATCCTGACCGGCGTCTTTGCCACCGTGGGCGCCACCGGGCTCACCTCAGGAAACATGAAGCAGTTCGTCACGCAGCTGATCGCGGTCGGTGCTGCGGCCCTGTACGCAGTGGTGGTTACCTTCGTGATCTCCCTGGTGCTGGACAAGACCATCGGGCTGCGCGTCGAGAAGGAAGACGAGATCATGGGCCTCGACCAGACGCAGCATTCCGAGAGCGCCTACAACTAGAAATTGTTTTCAAAAGAAGGAGCAAAGGGGGGATCGCGAGATCCCCCTTCGTTTTGCCGCCTCCTTGCAAAGGCCCCGTCAGGAGCTTCCTCCCCCCGCATCATTCCCCTTGTTTCCGTCCCTGCCGTGATGAGAAAAAAACATCCACCGTTTTGAAATAACGTCATTTCCTGTTACTGTTTTCCAGCCGTAATAGATCGGGTGCGGGAGGGGTACATGGATTCGACCGAGATGCTGCTCAGAAAGGAAGGCGACGGGAAGGGGTACTACGAGCGCTGCGGCGCCGTGGCGGGGATTGCTGGCCTAACCTCGATCTTCAGGATGTTCTCCGAAGACGAGCTGCGCCACGCCGATGCCCTGCGCGCGCTGCAGGGCGGGGCGAGGGTGGAGCTCCCCGATTCCGGCACCCTGGAGGGGGCGAAGAGCATACTGCGCCGTCTTTCCGTGCAGGAAAAGGCGCTGACCTCCTTCAACGGCGACCTCGGCTGCTACCGGCACGCCATGCGGTTCGAGGCGGTCAGCGCCAGGGCCTGCGGGAAGCTCGCGCAGGAGGCGCTGAACGGTTGGGAGAGGGAGCTTTTCCTGAGGATTGCCGCCGAGGACGAGATCCACTTCACCCTGCTGGAGCATATGCACGAGCTGCTGCAACCCGAGCCAGATCCGGCCCGGGACGCATACGGCTCCGGGGTGCCCAATGCCGGCTGAACTGGAGCAGATGCTTGAGACAGCAAGCGCCGCAGCACGCGAGGCCGGGCTGTTCCAAAGGGAGCGGCTTTGGGGGGAGCACACCCTCTCCTACAAGGGGGAGGTGGACCTGGTGACCGAGGTGGACGGCGCCTGTGAGGAGCTCATCGTGAACCGCATCAGAGGCTCCTTCCCGACGCACAGCTTCCTTGCCGAAGAGGAGCTGTACCCCGACGGCGACCCCTCTTGCCGCTGGATCATAGACCCTCTTGACGGCACCACCAACTACGCCCACGGCTTCCCCTGGTTTTGCGTCTCCATCGCCTTCGAGCGGGAGAAGGAGGTCGTCCTGGGGGTGATCTACCACTGCATGATGGACGAGATGTTCAGCGCAGTGAAAGGGGGGGGGGCCTTCCTGAACGGCAGGCGCATCGGCGTCTCGCAAAGGTCGCCCCTCAGGCAGTCGCTGATCGCCACCGGCTTTCCTTACGACGTCGCGCGCGACAACGAAAACAACTTCCAGCACTTCATAGAGCTGCAGCTGGCCGCGCGAGGGGTGCGCAGGGCAGGCGCAGCGGCGCTCGACCTCGCCTACGTCGCCGCAGGGAGGCTTGAGGGGTACTGGGAGTGCAAGCTCAAGCCGTGGGACGTGGCGGCCGGGTCGCTCCTGGTCGCCGAGGCGGGAGGGAAGGTGACCAACCATGCCGGGCTCCCGTACTCGGTCTACGACCACCGCATCCTCGCCAGCAACGGCGTCATCCATCAGGAGATGGTCCAGCTTCTGAACCGCAGCGCAAGCGGCTAGCGTGGCCGCGGCGGAGCAGGCGGTCCTACGGGCGTCCTTTTCGGGCGCCTTTTTCTTTTCCCGAGCGTGGAAAGCGGGGACGCAGCCGGGAGTGGGGCCCCACTTGCGCAAAATAGGTTTGAATTTAAGAGACAATGTTTTATAGTGTTGCAGCCTCATTTCCCGCATCCCACTCACGGAGGACGCTGATGCTCAACCTGCGCAAGAAGATCCTGGTCGCCATCGACGGCTCGCCCCTGTCGGACAAGGCAGCGGAGGAGGCGGTCCGGCTGGCCGCGGGGATACCTAGCCAGTTCAAGAGCAAGGTCTACGGGCTCCTCGTGCTCCCCAACGCCCCGCGCAACACCTTCACCGACTTCGTCCCGGCGCGCCCCATCACGGAGCAGACCCAGTGGGCCGAGTTGAAGGAGCGGATCTTCTACGTCGTCGAGAAAAACGCGCAGGAGGAGGGGGTCCCGCTGGAGACAGCGGTGGTCTACGGCGACCCCGCCGAGGAGCTGCTCCGGTTTTCCGAAAAGGAGGAGATCGACGTCATCGTGATCGGTTCGACCGGCAAGGGGTTTTTGAAGAGGAAACTGCTGGGGAGCGTGTCGCACAAGGTGGTGCGGGACGCGAAGTGCTCGGTCTACGTGGTCAGGGGGTAGCCTTGTCGGTCTCGCGCCTTAGGTAGGCGAGGATCTCCTTCAGGCTCTGGACGATGATCTGCTCCCCCTTGGGGAACTCGTGGGGGGAGAGCTCCAGGGTCAGTATGTCGTTGTAGGCTGTGTTTCTCAGGTGGTTCAAGAAACGGGTGAGCGGCAGGATGCCGTGCCCGGGGAGCAGGTGCTGGCGGCCGTGCCCGTAGTCAGAGAAGTGGATGTTCCTGATCCGGCCGCTGTTGTAGAAAAGGTAGAAGTCGTTGATGAAGTTGGCCCGCCCGCTCCCCATGTGGGTGCAGTCGAAGGTGAGGTAGAGGTTCTTCTCCTTGATGAACTCGATCATCTCCTGCGTTTCCGACAGTATGTAGCCGTTGATCCGGTACTTGCCGGTCCAGGGCATGTTCTCCAGCGTGAGCGCCACCTGGTCGCCGCCGATCTCCTTCTGGAAATCCTGCATCCTGTACAGCCAGCGCCAGTAGCGGAACTCCATCCCGATCCAGGAAGGGGGGTGGAAGTTCACCAGCCTTATGCCGCAGTCCGCGGCGATCTCCACGCAGCGCTTCAAGGAGTCCACCGGCCCCCCCCAGCCGTCCAGCGGCATGAAGGGGGCGTGGATGGAGAGTATCGGGATGGTCTGGGCCAGCTCCTTGATCAACCTGCGCGAGCTGACCTTCTGGAACTCCTGGTTGATCACCAGCTCGACGCCGTCGAACCCCGCCTCGGCAGCCATGGCGAAGGCCTTTGGGAGCGGGAAGGTGAAAAGGGTTCCTGCTGAGATGGAAATGCGCATAAACCGCCCCTATACCTTTCCCACCATGCTCTGGTAAGCGATCTTTTGCAGGCTGAGCACCGACTCGACGGAACTCCTGATCCGGGCGTCCTGTTCCAGGGTGAACTCCTCGGGGTTCACGAAGGCGCCCGGCTGCTCCGCCCTTATCTCGCTCTCGATCCTTAGCTGCATGAGGCACTGGAACGCCTTCAAAAGCCGCTCGGCAAGGTCTACGTCCAGCGCCCCCTTGTAGAGAAGTTCCCTCACCCTTTGCAGCGTTCCTCCTTCATGAACCCCCGCATGCACCGCCAGCACCCGGATCGCCGTCACCATCGGGGAGAGGGCGAGCCTTTCCACGTCTATCTCTCCCTTGTGCTCGCCATCCCGCTCCAGGCGCCAGCGCCCGAAGTGCCCGAGAGCCAGGGGGAGGTGGATCACCCGGCGCGCCAGCTGGAAGAAGGGATCGCGGTTCTTCTGCTCCTTGACGGCGCTCGCCGAGGCCGCCATCGCCTGCCGTGCCAGAGGCTCGAAACCGGCGACGAAACAGAGGTCCGCCATCGCCTCCAGGCGCCACTCCCACTCCGGCGCGGATGCGGGACCCTGCCTGGCGGGGGTGGCAAAGGGAGGGAGGGGGGCGAGCCCCTGCTCGGCGCTGCCAGTGCGCCGGCCTCCCCCCTTCAGGAGGGTGCGCCACTCGGCGAGCGAGCCGTGCCAGAGCGCGCTCTCTCCGTCCAGCACCCCCGCCTCCTTCAGCACCGCAAAGAGCTGGTGGCTGAACAGGAAGAACCTGGGTGAGTCCAGTTCGTGCAGCAGGATATAGCGGTTTTTGCTGTAGAGGGTCTCCTCGCCCCGCCCCCGGTCACCGGAGGCGAGCAGGGCGTAAACGGGAGCGCTCCCCTGTCCCAGCTCGAGCATCCGCTCCTCGGCGAGCTGTGCCGCCCGGGTCAGAAGCGCATCGTGCAGCCGGTTCCCGGCACTGCAAAGCGCCAGCACCGAGCTGCGGCGGCTGAAGTGGGCGGAGACCACCTCGCGGTGGCGTGCCTGCAAGGAGGCCAGCTCGCAGGCTCTCCTTGCCCCCTCCACCGCCTTTTGCAGGGAGGAGAGCTCCTCTTCCAGCTGGGACTCGTAGCAAAGCTCCTCGTCGAGCGAGACGACGAGCCCCTTCAGAAACTCCTCAGCCTCGCGGGCGGAACTGCGCCCCCACTTGCCGGCGAGCCTCTGCTTCAGGTTCGCCAGCAGTTCTGCGCTGGCGCGCCACTCGAGGATGTCTCCCCCCTTGGTTCCCAACAGCATCGGCATGTGCGCTCCGTTTCAATTCCCCCTCTCAACAGGGGGGTCGGGGGATTTCGAGCGGCCGCCCGCGGCAAATCCCCGCTACATCTGCGTTTCGCGGCTTTCCTGTTCCCCGGCGGGGAAAGGGCAGCGGCCCCATGGTGCGTCGAAGAGGCGCCGGAGCCCGGTAGCCGCTAATCGAGGTGCCCGTGCACCTCTTGCTCCAGGAAGCGCCGCATCTCCTCCGGGGGTGGCGGGGTGGCGAGCGAAACGGCGATCATGACCAGGACGACCAGCGGCGCTCCCAAAAGCGCGGAAGAGGTGACCGGAAAAAGTGCGGCCACCTGCGGGAACGCCCCTCCCAGCAGCGGGTCCGCGACGGTGCAGACGATCCCGGTAAGCATCCCGGCTATGGCCCCATGGCGGTTGGCGCGGTCCCACCAGATCCCCAGCAGGAACAGGGGGAAGATGGTGTTCCCTGCCAGGGCGAAGGCGACCGCCGTGATCTCTGCTATCAACCCCGGAGGGTCGAGCGCCAGCAGCAGCACCACCGCGGCGAGGACCAGGGTCCCCCCCTTGGCCACCTGCATGCGCGCGGACTCGCTGGCGCGCGGGTTGACGACAGAATAGTAGAGGTCGTGGGAGATGGACGCGGCGCCGGTCATCAAAAGCCCCGCTACGGTGAAGAAGGCGGCGCAGAGCGCCCCTGCGGCGAGCACCCCCACGAGCCCCCCGGGGAGCCCCGCGAGGACCGCGGTCTTCAGCACCACCACGTCGGCCATGCCGCGCGCAGCGGCGGGGGGGAGGGCGAGGCCGCTTCGAGCCTCCATGAGCCTGCCGAAGACGGCGAAGGCCGGGGCCGACCAGTAGATGAGCGCTATAAAGAAGAGCCCCCAGACCACGCTCCAGCGCGCGTCACGGACGTTCGGGACCGTGTAGAAGCGGGAGAGCACGTGGGGGAGCCCGGCGGTCCCGACCATGAGGGTGAAGCAGAGCGCGCACCACTGAAAGAGCGTGCCGCCGGCGAAGGGAAGGGTGAAGTCTATGGCGAAGTCGCGCGACAGGTCGGTGATGGCGCGGCCGTAGCCGAACTGCGGCAGGAGCCAGAAGTACCCGAGCCGCCTGGCCAGCCACATGAGCGGCACGATGAACGAGACGCTGATCACCAGGTACTGCAACTGCTGGTTTCTAGGGAGCCCCAACATCCCGGAGAGGACCATGTAGGAGACCACGGCGAGCGCGCCGTAGATCACCCCGTCGCTGTAGTCGATGCCGAACATGAACGAGAAGACGAGGCCAATCCCCTTGAACTGTGCCACGCAGTAGATGACGGAGATCGCGATGGAGATCATGGCGGCGATCACCCTCGCCCCCTGCGAGCCGTAGCGCTCCCCCACGAACTCCGGGGCCGTGAACTTCCCGAAGCGGCGGATCTGGCTGGCCAGAAGCACCAGCAGCAGGACGTAGCCGCCGGTCCAGCCGATCACGTAGGCAAGCCCCTGGTACCCCTGCAGGTAGATGATCCCGGCGAGCCCCATGAGGCTTGCGGCACTCATCCAGTTGCTGGCGATGGCCGCCCCCCCGCCGATCCTCCCGGTGTAGCGCCCGCCGAAGCCGTACTCATGGGTTTCCCGCGACTTCTGCCTCAGCCCCACGAAGATGAAGGAAAGGAGCACGCAAAGGACGACGAAAATCGACCACGACGAGTCATTCATAGCTTCTGTCTCTCCTGCGGCTGTGATATTCGGTGATCCTGTCGATGTAGAGATTGAAGATGACGCAGAGCACGATGAACCAAAGCGGGAGGAGCTGCCCGGTGAACCAGAAGTGCAGCGGCAGGTTGAAAAGGGTGAGGCGGGTCAAAAGGCTCCCGGCGCCGGTCCCCTGGCAGAGGTAGACCAGCAGCTGGAACCCGAAGGTGCAGACCCCCCACCCGAAGAGGATGGCGAGGATGATCAGCACCTCGTCCCGCATGTGCCCCTTCTTGGGGCGGAACAGGTTTACCTGGTGGCTGTTTTTCGGTTGGCTCATGGTCTCCTCCGGCCTCGGTTGGCGGTGCCGGGAGCATAGCACAGCGCGTGCCTCGGGTGAAGATGAAAAGCGGCTCAGGGGAAACCCTTATACTATGGAGAAATTGGTGTGGATGATCTTCTGCAGGTCCTCGATCAAAAGGAGCGCCTGCCTGATCCGCTCCCGCTCGTCCGGGGGGAGCGAGTAGGGGTTCAGGTAGTAGGCGTCGTCCTGGATGCCCTTGATCACCTTTATCTGGAGCAGGATACGGTGCTTGGTGAGGATCCGGTACGCCTGGATGAGCCCGCGCGCCGTGTTGGCGGAGAAGCTGTGCTCCTTTTCCAGCAGCTCGATCCGCCTGACCGTCGAGGTGGCGGGGAGCCCCTGGTTGATGGCCAGGATCCTCACGTTCATCACCAGTGGGGCCCATGCCAGCAGCTTCAGGTTGAAAAAACCCTTGTGCTCGCCGCTCCCCTCGGTCCAGAACCGCTTCAAAAAGCCGAGGGCGAGCCGCATCTCTGTTGCCGCCTTGGCCATCCCCCAAAGCGCCATGAAGTAGTCCTGCAAAAGGGAACGGATGCGGCTCACCAGCTCCCCTGCGAGCTGCGCGTCCCCTGCCACGAAACGGGCGTCGGAGAGGACGATCAGGTCCATCAGGTTCTTGGCGTAGTCCTCGAACTCGTAGCGCACTATGGCGAGCAGCCGGCGCTGCCACTGCGAGAGCGAACCCCGCCAGGTGTCGTTTGAAGGCATGATGCCGCCGGTGCACTTCTTGAAGCCGATCTCGGCGAGACGCTCCACGAGGATCCGCGAGTATTCCCTGAAGTAGAGGTCTGCCTCCTCGCCGCCGTCGTCTCCGTACACGATCAGGTAGTCCTGGTCCGTGATGAGGGTCTGCTCCTCCCGTCCGTCGCTGCCCATGCTGACCAGCGCGAAGGGGACCGGGGCAGGGGAGGGCATCTCCTGCTGCACGAGTTCGAGGGCCCGCCCCGCCAGGACGTCGCGGTAGGAGGTGCAGTTCTCGTGCAGGGCGGTGACCGAGTAGAAGCTTAAAAAGCGCTCCATCTCCAGGACGTTCAGTTCCTCGTGGAGCTGCAAGAGAAGGGGGTAGGCGCTCTCCTCGCGGACCCGGGCAAGAAGCTCCTCCTCGCGGCGGGAAAACCTCCCGAGCTCGTCAAGCACTTGCTCCGTCTCCCTGCGCAGCCCGGAGAGGAAACTGCGCATCTCGTCCCGGTCCAAAAGCGGAAGATAGGCGTGCACCTGCCCCAGCAGATCCTGCATGAGTTCCGCGTCGGTCGGGTCGGGTGGGTAGATCTGATGTTGCATGCCTGCTCCGCCTGGCTTGAATGCCGTTTCGTGGCGATGATACTACATAAAAAAAGGGCGATGTAAAACTGTTTTGCCTTTTGCCGCGCCTTCTTCACCGATAAACCCCGCCGCTGCGGCGGGCAGGACGGGGAGGTGAGCCGGGGCTTTGATAAAAAAATTGGGGAAGGTTTCCCTTCCCCAATTCCTTGCCGTTTAGACTGCCAAGCCTAGTGCTCGACGGCCTTGGCCATACCCAAACCGGTGTTCTGGCGGACGTAGACCTCGTCGAACATCTCCTCGGAACGCCTGTTGGGGAAGGCGAGGGCGCCAAGGATGGCGGCCATGAAGCCGAGCGGGATGGAGATGATGCCCGGGTTCTTCAGGGTGAAGAGCGGCTTCTCGAGGCCGAGCATCGAGGTGCCGGTCAGCTGCGCGTCGACCTTCGCCTTGGCAAGGGCCTTGGCGTCCTTCTCGCCGAGGGTCTCGCCGGCCGGGAGGGCCGCCTGCTTCTTCTCCATGGCGACGATGACCTTCTTGGCGCCTTCGGCGACCACCTTCGGGTAGGTCATGTTGGGGGATACCATCACCAGGCCGATGGAGGCGATGGTGCCGACCAGCAGGCCGGAGATGACCCCTGCTGTGTTGAACTTCCTCCAAAACAGCGACAGCACGACGACCGGGAGGTTGCCCGAGGCGGCGACGGCGAAGGCGAGCGCCACCAGGTGCGCCACGTTCTGCTTCTCCGCGGCGAGGCCGATCAGGATGCCGCAGGCCCCTACCACGAAGGAGGTGGCGCGGGCGGCGAATACCTGCTCGTGCTGGTCGGCGTGGCCGTCCTTGATCACATTCACGTAGATGTCGTGTGCGATGGCCGCGGAGGCTGCCAGCACCAGACCCGATACCACGGCGAGGATGGTGGCGAAGGCGACGGCGCACAGGAAGGCCAGGAAGATGTCGCCAAGGATCGGCGCGATGTCGGCGCCCATCTGCTGCGCGAGCATCAGGGTGGCCATGTTGCCGCCCGGGTCGACTGCGGTGATCCCCTGCGGGGTGAGGTGGATGGCCGCGCCGAACCCAAGGAGGGTGGTCAGCACGTAGAAGCCGCCGATGATGAACATCGCGATGATGACGGACTTCCTCGCCGCCTGCGCGGTCGGAACGGTGAAGAAGCGCATCAGGATGTGCGGCATACCCGCGGTGCCGAGCACGAGGGCCATGCCGAGCGAGATCTGGTCCAGCGGGTTCTTCAGGTACAGGCCGGGCTCCAGGAAGCGCTGCCCGGCGTCGGCGCCGGCCAGGATCACGCCGTCCTTCAGGACCAGCTTGGAGACGTGGTCCTGGATGTCCGGGCTACCCACGATGGTGGAGAAGAAGCCGATCGGGTTGAAGCCTGCCTTCAGCATGACCAGGAAGGAGAGGAGGAAGGCGCCCGACATGAGAAGCCCCGCCTTGATGATCTGCACCCAGGTGGTGGCGACCATGCCGCCGAAGACGACGTAGCCTACCATGAGGACGCCGACGCCGATGATGGACATCTTGTAGGGGACGCCGATCAGGAGGGCCATGAGCTTGCCTGCACCGACCATCTGCGCGGTGAGGTAGAAGGTGGAGACGGCGACGGTGGAGATGGCGGCGATGGCGCGTACCGGCTTGGGGGAGGTCCTGAAGGAGAGGATGTCTCCCAGGGTGTACTTGCCGGCGTTCCTGCACGGCTCCGCCACGATGAGAAGCACCGTGATGTAGGCCACCAGCCACCCTACCGAGTACATGAACCCGTCATAGCCGTAGAGCGATATCAGGCCGGAAATACCCAGGAAGGACGCGGCCGACATGTAGTCGCCGGCGATGGCCCAGCCGTTCTGGGTTCCCGTGATCCCGCCGCCTGCGGCGTAGAAGTCGGAAGCGGTCTTGGTCTGACTGGCGGCCCAGACCACGACCCCCATGGTGATGGCGATGATGACGGCGAACATGCCGATGGTGATGACCTTGTTGGTCTTCAGCTCCTTCTTGACCGGAGCGGCCGGGGCCGGGGCGGCGACGGCCGCAGCCGGTGCCTGGGCTGCGGGGGCGGCTACGGCGGCGGCTGCCCCCTGCTCTGCAGGCGAGCTCACCGCGGGGGAAGCTGCCGGGGCTCCCTTCTGCTCTTCGGCAAAGGCGGCCGATGCAACGGAGAGGGCCAGTGTTGCTGCTATGATTATCTTCTTCATGGTCATGTCGTATCCTCCTTTCCTAGAGATGCAGTTCGTCGATCAGTTCCCTGGTCAACCGGTCAAAGTCCTTGTTGGCGACATGCGCGTAGTACAGCGCGATCCCCCAGGAAACGAAGAACTGGGAAAGGGCGAAGACATACCCGAAGTTGATGACGCCGATCATTTTGACCTTGAAGATCCCCGGTGTGTACGCCGCCCCGATGGGGAGCAGGAAATAGTACACGCAGGAGAAGATCCACCATCCGAAAAGGAAGGCCGTTTTCTTGTGGTGCAGTTCCACGAATTTGGGATTTTTTGCGATTGCTTTCCAGTCGTACTGTCTTTCTGCCATGGTTGTCACTCCTTTCTTGGTAAGATGCGCTGTTGTCGTGGCGGCGTCCCGCCCCTGAGTTCAATTCCCGATAAATCCCCCTTTCCTGATTTCCTTTTTTAGTTTTTTCTTTTGACTTCCGCTTTTCTCAAAACAGGTTTTGTTAAATGGTCCGGTTG